>JAAUYG010040251.1_pt1 | contig 12153 bp, 9 predicted proteins | sample 7278091 | NCBI WGS metagenome assembly JAAUYG01 (sample SAMN14350201, study PRJNA611818) | marine sediment metagenome | isolation source: surface marine sediment (0.6m) | place: French Polynesia: Moorea | collected 2018-08
TTAAATTCGGCCAAACACTAATGAATAGGTTAAAACTGTATAAAATTGTTGAATGTTATTCTATCGATTTTTAAGTATCAACCTTTGAGACTTATCTACCATGTCAAACAATTCTTCTTCTATAAATACTGATAAATTACCTCGTATCTTAGTTGTCTCGGTTCGTGGGTTTCGGTTTCAGGCAGCTAATTGCTGTATCTATGAGTTTGAGGATTTACTCACTGATCTAGAATCGGCTCAATTACATGCCCCCAATAGTGAATTTGATTTTGCCAGAAAAGTTTATCGTGCAGCCAAATTTATTAGTCGTTCCGATCGCTTTGCGGCTAATGTTGCTCCTTTTCCTTCGGAGTTGTCTTTAGATCGTGAATATGATCTGCTGTTTGCTGTACTAGATAATCCTTGGCAGATGCACTTACTCGAATCTATTAAGGGATGGCGGGATAAATGTCGTCACACGGCTTGTTTTATTGCTGAAATGTGGGAACCTGATTTGAAAAACTGGCGACTGTTTGAAGAACCCTGGGAGGATTTTGATCACATTTTTTTGGGGGTAGTTCAGTGTATTGAAGGCTTAAGTAAATTAATCAAACCTCCCGTAACTTATATTCCTCCCGCAGTTGATACTTTAAGATTTTCTCCTTATCCCGATCCTCCTCAGCGTTTAATTAATGTTTCCTACGTAGGAAGGCGATCGCCAGCTATCCACGATGCTTTGGTTCAACGAGCAACAGAAGATAACTTTTTTTATTACTACGACACCATGAAAGGTAAATTGAGAATTAGCAATCCTAGGGAACATCGTCTGTTATTGGCTGGTTTATTCCAAAGGACTCGCTACAACATTACTAACTATGCTAAGTTCAACTCTACGAAAGAAACTGGCGGCAATCAGGAAATTGGCTATCGCTTTTTTGAAGGGGCAGCAGCAGGAACGGTAATGATTGGAATGCCCCCCGCAGGAGATGCTTTTCCTCGTTATTTTGATTGGGAAGATGCTATTGTTCAGGTAGATTTTTCGGGGACGGATGTAGTTGAGGCGATCTCTAAACTGGATGCTCAACCTGAAAGATTAGAACGAATTAGCCGTATGAACATAGCCAACTCTTTACTTAAGCACGATTGGGCTTATCGCTGGCGAGATATGTTAGCGGCTTTAGACCTTAAACCTAGTGCCGCTATGATAGCAAGAGAAAAATATTTGTACGAATTAGCTCAGAGTATTTTGGTAGAAGTTAGCAATTAATAATTGGTAAATAATTGATAGTTGATTATGAATAATTATTAATTTTAGTAAGAAGCTTGGTCTGTAAAGATTACGGGACTTTTAGCCCGTTTTTTTATTTCTTTTTTAAATCCCGACTAAAATTATCGGGTATGTTTGACTGGGTCTTTTTAGCTGTGATACTATCGGAATCACTGTTGACGGAATTAAAGTTTAATCATGACTCAGACACCTATTAAAACTACTAAGGGAAGCACTTTCACAAATTTGGTATCCAAAGAAGGAGGTGTAAAGTATCCCCTAGAAGCTCTTAATGTTTGTGAAGAAACCTTTTCTCCCTTGGAAGTTGCTTATGACTACGACGAAATCCGTCGCCAGGTAAGCCGAGAAAGTATTGCCGCAGGGCCTAATTCTATTTGGCGTTATAAAGCATTTCTGCCTGTAGAAAGCGAAAATCCCATTGATGTTGGTACTGGGATGACTCCCTTGGTTAAATCTAATCGTTTAGCCCGTCGTCTGGGTCTAAAAAATCTTTATATCAAAAACGACGCTGTGAATATGCCTACCCTCAGCTTCAAAGATAGAGTGGTATCGGTAGCTTTAACTCGCGCTAGAGAGCTGGGTTTTTCTACAGTTTCTTGTGCTAGTACAGGTAATCTAGCAAATTCTACAGCAGCGATCGCCGCCCACGCTGGTATGGACTGTTGTGTGTTTATTCCTGCGGACTTAGAAGCAGGAAAAGTCATGGGGACTCTGATTTATAACCCCACAGTAATGGCAGTAAAAGGTAACTACGATCAGGTAAACCGTCTTTGCTCAGAAGTAGGTAACAGCTACGGCTGGGGTTTCGTCAACATTAACCTCCGTCCTTACTATTCTGAAGGTTCTAAAACCCTTGGTTTTGAAGTGGCTGAACAACTAGGTTGGGAACTCCCCGATCATATCGTTGCTCCTTTAGCATCTGGTTCTTTGTTTACCAAGATTTATAAAGGCTTTAATGAATTTGTCAAAGTGGGTTTGGTAGAAGAAAAAGCAGTCCGTTTCAGTGGCGCGCAAGCAGAAGGCTGTTCTCCCATTGCTCAAGCCTTCAAAGAAGGACGCGACTTTGTTTCCCCTGTTAAGCCTAATACTATTGCTAAATCCATTGCGATCGGTAACCCTGCCGATGGAATGTACGCTTTAGATATAGCCCGCAAAACCAACGGTAACATTGAATCTGTAACTGATGCCGAAATCATCGAAGGGATGAAGCTTTTGGCAGAAACTGAAGGTATCTTTACAGAAACTGCTGGTGGTACTACTATTGCCGTACTCAAAAAACTAGTAGAAGCTGGTAAAATCAATCCCGATGAAAAAACAGTTGTCTACATTACTGGCAATGGCTTAAAAACCCAAGAGGCAGTACAAGGATACATCGGTGAACCTTTAACTATTGAACCTAAATTAGACAGTTTTGAGCGTGCGCTAGAACGTTCACGCACTTTAGAACGTCTTGAATGGCAACAAGCGAGTATCTAATTCTAATTTTCTCACTCTAATTTCATGTTTCCTTGACGATGGATATTCATATCTATCATTTAACCGTCGTCAATCGTCAATTATCTATTTTTTCTGATTTCTCATGAGCGTTAAAGTATTAATTCCCACTCCTCTGCAAAAATTTACTAATAACCAGGCTACTATCGAATGTGATGGGAGCAATATCGATCAACTGATTGAAGCTCTCGAAAATAATTGTCCTGGAATAAAAGCCCGCATTTGTGATGAAACTGGTAAACCCCGTCGTTTTCTCAACCTTTATGTCAACAGTGAAGATATCCGTTTTCTAGAGGGTACAGATACAACACTAAATGATGGTGACGAAGTTAGTATTGTTCCTGCGGTTGCAGGGGGTTAAGAAAGTAAATTTGAGAGAGTAAATTAGACACTAAATTTCAGACAACAGATTTACAGATTCCGTAACAGTAAGGTTAGCCATCAAGCTAACCTTTTTTTTGTCTTTCGAGCAAGTTGGCTTTAGGAATTTGGATATCCAAACCAGGTAGGGTCAATATAGTTTATCCGAGCGCAAGGCTCAAGAACAGATAAGATAGTCTTGCCGTAGCTACGAAAGTTAACTCGATTATCTAGCAAAGCCACGATACCTTGAGATTCTCGAAGCGGTACTATAGCTTGTTCTAAAGTTTTTAAGGCTGTCGGTAATAGATACAGGCGAAACCAATCCTGACGCTGATATTTATGATAGGCAACACGGTTGGCAACTAAGGGGTTTTCTAGGGATGGTATGGGTAAAGTAGCAATAATCAAAAGTCCAGGAGTTGGTAATTCTTCTTGGTGTACTTTCCAAAAAGACCAACCACAAATTAAAATTCCCTTTTCAGCGATCGCCGTTTTTTCTACTTGAACTCGTGAACCAAATTCAGCAGCTAAAGCCGAACCGACTTGTCCTTGGAGGGGTACATCATCAACAATTACCACAACTAGTTGATTGATACTAGTACTGAGACCAACCAACAGTAGAGCTTGTTCAATTAAAGCTGACTGAAAATCAGGTGTATTGGGCAGGGGAAAGCGATCGGGTAAATATAATTGAATGTGATCGTTTTGTCGGTTAGGAGTAAATTTTAGACTCAGCATTTCTAGATCTAAACCCAACTGTTGACGATAGATTGGTGCAGTGGCTTCTATATCAAGAAAACTACCAATAATTACTACTGGTTGTTGATGCCAGATTGGTTGTAGCTTAGTTGCTACTTCAGCAGGAGCAAGATGAATTGCAAATTGACCCGAATTTTGATCGCGAGATATCCAAGAAATAATCGATTTTTGCCATAATTGCTGCCAAAAATGGCTGAATTTTGGAGTTAATAGCTTTTTTTCGTTTAATACTTCACAAAAATAACTCAAAATTTTTAATTCTGAATTAAGCAATACATAATTGCGATAGGGATTTTCGGGGCGAGCAAAAATAGACTTGGTTAATTTAACTCTGGTGTTGCGGATTAACTCACTGTAATGGGGAACACTTTGCAATAATTCTGACCAATCCGAAGCAGTAATACTAATTGTTAGTAACTGTCGAACTTTTTCTTCTAGGGTATCGGCACGGTCAATAATTGTTGGGATGTTAGGGGGAAATTTCTCTTGATGATGAATACGATCCCCAAACCAACTAGTAGGAGAAGTTATCAGTAGTTGATCTTCAGCTTGCCAGCGATCGCCAATTCTGACTTTTTTGTTTGTTCCTAACCAATCCTGTAAACTGGGAATTTCAATATCAAACAGATATTGTTGCGTTGTTGGGGGAGCGACAATATTTACTGACCAGTCTCCCAAAAGTATCGGCATTAAATAGCTAAGACAATATGTACTGACACTGCTACCAGTTTGCATTAGAGCAGGACGACCTAGACGTAAGGCTCTAGCTATGAGTCGTGCCATCGTCAAATGATGGGGAAAATTTCTATCCCCTTGTTCTCGCAAAAAATTTCGCAAGGAGGAATGGACTTCTACTTCAATCACATTTAGAATATCTCATAAGAAAATGACTGTCGTAGTTTCCACTATTACTCAAATTCGTCTTTAGGAAAAGCACTAGGTTTAACTTTAAGATTATTTAGTTTTCCATTTCTAAATACCTCAACCCTCAACTCGGAACCGATTTTGCTGATATCTACTTGTTCTTGAACCTGAAGAGAATTTTTTACAGGACGGTCTCCCACTTTATGAATGATATCTCCTGGCTGAAAACCACTTTTGGCAGCAGGAGAGCGAGGAACCACTTCTACTACCAGTACTCCCTCGTTTTGAGAAATTTTAAACTCAAAATCGTCACTAGAATTAATTTCTGCCTTAGTTTTTTCGTTGAGATTAACCATTTTGATTCCCAAGTAGGGATGATCGGCCTGACCCTTGGCAAATAATTGATTAGCAATATGCTGAGCTGTCTCAATGGGAATAGCAAAGCCCAATCCTTGCGCATCGGCGCGAATTGCTGTATTGATTCCAATTACTTCACCTTCAGAATTTAATAGTGGCCCGCCAGAGTTACCTGGATTAATAGCAGCATCAGTCTGAATAAACCTGACTCGCTTATCGGGAACACCCACCTGAGAACTAGAGCGACCTAATGCACTGATGATACCTACAGTTACGGTATTATCTAAACCCAAAGGATTACCTATAGCGATCGCCCACTCCCCAGGAGTTAGATTTTCCGCATCACCCAAGTTGACTGTCGGTAGGTCCTTAGCTTCAATTTTAACTACAGCAACATCAGTAAAAGAATCTGTACCCAGCACCTTACCTTCATAGGTTTGTCCATCGTTGAGAGTCACCTGAACCTGTTCTGCACCATCAACTACATGAGCATTAGTAATTAAACGACCATCAGAACCAATAATAAAACCAGAACCAGTTCCCCGCTCAACTTTATCAGGTAAAGACTCTAAGGAATTATTACCACTACCACTATCATCACCAAAAAAACGCCGAAATAAAGGATGTTTTAGGTTGTCTGGTAATGTTGAAGATATTTTGCGTGAAGCGTCAATTCTGACTACTGCCGGACCAACTTTTTCTACAGCAGCCGCAATAAAATTGACGTTTGAATTATCGCCGCTGTTACTAGGAGGGTTAGATAGGGCAGGAATTGCCTTAGGATAAGCTTGAGATTGCTTAATTATTGTTGGTTGCTGCTTAAGGTAGCGACTTCCATAAAAGCCCATACCGCCGCCAAGTGCCAGTATACTTAAATAAACACTTAGCTTATTAGATAAAAGTTTCATACTATTTATTAGCTTATGCCAGGTTTTATCCCTAATACAAATTATCGCAGACAATAACAAATAAAGCTTCCCATAAACTCACAATAAACTTATTATTAGCGTTTAAGTTAAGTGATGACGTAAAACTTTACCAAATTAGGCTCAAAAGCAAGTAAAAGCCAAGAGTTAACGACTAACATTTAATATTCAATCAAGATTGAATAATATCTTTAATTTCTTGAGCTTTTTGGCTATACTCACTATCTTCCATAACTGGAATTAATCGCTCGGTAGAAATAGATTCAACTAAATCAATCCATGATTTGCAGCCACCATATGCATCATTGTAAGGAATGATTTGTGGCTGGGTCAGACGAAAAACTTTTAATAGTAAGACTATCAAAGGTTGTTGTGGTTTCCAGTTTAAGCGATCGCTAATCATCCCCCGATTCCAGATATGATATGGTTGCAATGCTGCTATCTGGTGGCGATCGCGAGTAGCCAAAACATCAGTGATTTCGGCACAACAGGTAATGGTTACTTTTTTTGGATGCCAGCCAGACTCAACCGAGACAACTTTTGAAGCATATTCTGGTTTAAGTAAATGGGATTTTTGATGTTCGTAGGTAGGATATAACCAAACCGACTGGTGTTTAAGCTGAAAACCTACTTCGCGGATACCACCTTTACGCAATAACATGATAGTCTTGCCTGCTGCTAGAGTATCAACTGCGATCGCCCATTCCTTTAAAGCGTGGTTAAGCTGGGAAATATGAGCCAATGCCATTGCTAATTTTAATTTTATATCATTGCCTTTAACTAATATTAGATCAATCAATTAGCTTTTTGTAATAAGCGCTGCTTTTGCTACTGGAGCTATTCTTTTTTCTGTCCAGAGAGCTTAAATCAGATGCTTGAAAGTAGCGATCGCTACAAAATGTGGTTAAGATTTGTTCTATTACAAGCGATCGCCGATCGATCTTGATTTGTGGTCGAATAAAATTACTAGTGAGATGATGGTTGTGTTTTGCCAAAATCAGCTTCATCTGTGCTTTAGTTTGATGTGAAATATTAAAGCGATTGCGCTCCCTTCGGGTTCAGCACTTTCCAAAGCGTCGGGGAACCCGCCCAACGGAAGTGCTGAACCGCGCACTGGCAAAGCCAATCGCTTATTTCTGTTAAATATAGTTTCTCTTCAGAATTAATTTTTCATCCACATAAACAATATGAAGTAGCAATAAAAAACTGGAATCTAATTGTTTAACAGCAAAACTAAAGGAGTTAAACATTAATAAATAATTAATAAATAATTTAATAAATAATAATTTGAATTCAATATTTAAAACATGGATTTGCCCGAATTAGTGACTTTTCTGCAGCAAAAAACTTGTTTAGGTAATTTATCTCTAGAAATTTTACAGGCGATCGCATCTTTATTATCAGAGAAAACAATTGCTGCCGAGCAAACTTTCATTACTGAAAACAGTGAACCTGATGGTTTATATATTGTTCAAGCAGGAAGAGTCGCTAGTGATAGCCAATCAGAATCCCGTCAAAGTAGTTTATTATCGGGAACAGTATTAAATTTATATGCATTATTATTAGATCGACCAACACAGTATACGATCAAAACAATTAACGAAATAAAAGTTTGGTTTATTGACAGTTCAGAATTCAAAAAATTAGTCGATCAATATCCTGAGGTAACTCAATTTTTTTCTCAACAATTAGCTAATGAAGTCAAAGAATTATCAGAACAATTACAATTTGAACAAGAACGTCAGGTAAATTTAAGAACTTATTTAGTCAGTAAGGCTAAACGGGGAGTAATTGGTAAAAGTCGTTATGCAACTAGATTGCGAGCGCAAATAAAACAAGCTTCAGAAACTAGAGAATCAGTATTACTTTTTGGTGAACCAGGGCTAGAAAAAGATAATCTAGCAGCCTTAATTCATTTTGGTTCAGCTTATCGTCGGCAACCAATTATTCAAGTTGATTGTTCTAAACTACAGACTAGTGGCGCAGAATTGTTTGGTCGTAGTGGTGGCAAACCAGGGTTAATTGCTAGCTTACAAGAAGGTACTTTAGTTTTAAATAATATTGAACAGTTGCCGAATGAATTATTACCGGCGATCGCAACTTTAGTTGAGACTGATCAATACACACCTGTAACACGTCCTGGGGGAGAAAAATCTGAATCACAAACTTCTCAAGCCAGAATTATTTTAATTTCTGAGAAAACGATTCCAGCGATCGATTCTGTAGTAGATAATTTAATTAAAGTTCCTCCTTTAAGAGTACGTAAAGCCGATATAGGGGAACAGGTCAACTACTATTTAAATCTAATTGGGCGTGACAAATCTCGTAAGAAAGCTAAAATTACTCCTGAAGCAATTAGAAATTTACAAGCTTATGATTTTCCTAATAATCTACGGGAATTAGAAAGTCTCATTGAACGAGCTTTGACTCAACTAGAAGGTTCTGATGATATTACCGAAGAAGTTGTTTGGCAATCTCAAAGTAAAAAGAAACAATATCGGTTAAATCTGCTTAACAAATATCCTAAGCTACGCTATTTTTTACGCAGTGATTGGTTTCCCAACAGGATTAATTATGGCTTTACCTTAAGCTTTTTTGCTTTTGTTGTTTTAGTTTTATTTATTGCTCCCCAAAACCGACAAGATAACTTTGCCCTTAATTTATTTTGGGCTTGGTGGTGGCCACTAATCTTAATTTCTTTTCCTTTTGTAGGAAGACTTTGGTGTGCAGTTTGTCCCTTTATGATTTATGGAGAAATTACTCAAAAGCTTTCATTAATTTTATTTCCTCGACAACTTAAAAAATGGCCGAGAAATGCTGCCGAACCTTGGGGTGGCTGGTTTTTATTTGGTTTATTTGCTTTGATATTGCTCTGGGAAGAACTATGGGATTTAGAAAATACCGCCTATCTTTCCGCTTGTTTACTGTTACTAATTACCGCAGGAGCAATGATCTTTTCAGCGATCTTTGAACGTCGCTTTTGGTGTCGCTATTTATGTCCTATTGGAGGCATGAATGGCTTATTTGCTAAACTTTCGATGACGGAATTGCGAGCGCAACAGGGAACTTGTTCGGCAGAATGTACTACTTATCAATGTTATAAAGGTGGCCCAGCTAAAGGAGAAGGACAAGAAACAAATGGTTGTCCTTTATATTCTCATCCTGCACAATTAGCCGATAATCGAGACTGCGTATTGTGCATGACTTGTTTAAAAGCTTGTCCTCATCGCTCAGTAGAGCTTAATTTACGTCCTCCTGGAATTGAATTATGGACAACTCATACTCCCCGCAGTTATGAAGTAGCTTTATTGTTTTTATTGTTGAACGTTATTTTTCTCCATCGTTTACCCGAAATAGAAACTCGACTGGGTTTAGACTTGCAACTAGATAAATTTGGCAACCATGCTTTAATATCCGCGATCATTTTAAGTCTTCCGATTGCCATACCTCTGTTAGCCCAAGGCATAAATCAACTTGGAGGAAAATTAAATAATAAATACAAACCCCGTAAGTTTATAGAATTAGCCTACGGATATTTACCTTTAGTATTGGCAGGTAACTTAGCTCATTATCTCCGTCTCGGTTTAGAAGAAGGAGGCAAAATACTTCCTGTAACCATGGCAACCTTTGGCTTAGATGGGGCAAGTCTTCCTATATTAGTTGCTCATCCCGCAGTGATTGCTTTTTTACAGGGATGTTCCTTAATTTGTGGTGTACTATTATCTATCCTTTTGACTCAAAAGATTGCTCGCCAGCCATTTAAATACTTATTACCTCAACATTTAGCTACTCTAACTTTAGCTGTAGGGATATGGCAGATTGTTGTCGGATTTTAAAAAAATACCACTTACTCGTTCAGAACAACAAAACATATTTAACTCTTTGTTACCTATTGCCTCAAATCTTTATTTATCTATTTATCCTCTCTAAAAGTCTGTTTCAAAATTGGTAAAGGTTTTTTATTTTTTTGCTTCTCAACTTCCTCAACTTCTTCTTCTTCTTCTTTTTCTTCTTCAACCCCTTCAACTTCCTCAACTTCTTCTTCTTCTTCTTTTTCTCCTTCAACCCCTGCTTCTTGCTCCTTAAGGCGATCGCTTAATCGCCGTAATACCCCATTAATGAACCTAAATCCATCTTCATCGGAGTAACGTTTGGCTAATTCCACCGACTCGTTAATCGCGACTCTTTCCGGAATATCTAAATAAACTATTTCTGCTACGGCAATACGTAAAATATCCCGATCGATTTTTGCTAACCTGTTTAATTGCCAAGCCACTAACACATTCTCAATCAATTGCTCGATTTCTTGACGATGATCTTTAACTGTAGCGATTAACTTTATGGCATATTGCCGAACCTGTTCTTTGCTAGTAAGCTGCAAAAATTCGGGAAATTCGATCGCCACTCCTAAGCGATTAACCGCCGTTTGTGAAACTGACAAAGCTTCTTGAATCATTACCCTAGAACTGCTTAAGTCACTAGCACGAGTTTCGCTATTTAATAGACGTTCTTCACCTCGCTTAATTTCTGCTGAAGCGGCTTCTAAATTATCCTGAACTTCTATCGTCAGAGTGCGAATAGCTGCCAAAATTAGATTGTCTAAATCTTCTTCAGTAAGTTTGTCTTTCTTAGCTTTGATTTGACTAATGCTTAATAGTGCCAATTCACGGGCAATGCTTCGGGGTTGTTTGCGGAGAGCCATGTTCTGTACTAATGTAGGTTACTAAATTATTTGATGTTGAGCGTATTTTGGGTATTAATTAAGTATTAGGTTATTGCCCCTATTTTTCCTGCACTACATTAACCACATCGCTTTGAAGGTCAGAGATTACCACGGCAACAACTTCCTCAAACTGCTCTAACCCTAGTCAATATCTAAATCAAGCCCGACTATTATACAGTGAATATACAGTGAAGTTTCCTTTAACTTTCTTCTTCTACAGAAATTAATTCAGATTTTTCGGTGGTAAAAGTACTTTCTAGAGGTACTTTTTTGCGTGATTTAGGAATAGATAGAGGTGGTTTAATAGCAGGAGTTTCTGGGCTAACGATTCCCCCAGAGATTAGCACCTTAAAGGCATCTTCAATAGAAATATCGATATCAATTGCCTCTTCCTTAGGAACAATGGCATACCATCCTGAAGTGGGATTGGGAGTAGTCGGAATAAAAACACTAATCATTTCTTCTACTAAATGAGACTGTAGAGGAGGACTAACTTTTCCTGTAACAAATCCCATTGTCCATACTCCCTTACGAGGATACTCTATCATTACCACTCGTCTAAATTTAGTTTTAGAGTCACCCAGTAAAGTTTCTAAGATCTGTTTGAGGGTTTTATATACAGAACCTGCAAGGGGAATAGCCTGAAGAAGTTGTTCGCCAAAATCTAGTAACCACCGCCCAACAATATTCCTTGCCATCAAACCAATGATAAGAATACTTAGGAGAGGAACAGCTAATCCGACAGAAAAATTTATAATAGTGGTTAGAAATGGATTTAATCCGTCGAATGGATTAATTTGTTTGGGTATACGGGTAAATAAATCAATTGCCCACTTGGCGATAGAAATGGACAACCAAATAGTAGTGGCTAAAGGGATGACTACCAATAAGCCAGCGATTAAGTCGCTTTTTAAATCTTGCTTTAAACGTTGCAGCACAGAGCAATTACTCTCCTTACAACTGAATTTGTATTAATTTTGCTCTAATATAAGTTTTAATGCTTATAAAGAATTGTTGCAAGTATTGACATTCTCTTATATGTATGAAACATACTTATTTTTGTTTACCTGAACCAATATATATACTATAAGGCTATATTCTTATCAAATTCTACCTTTTACTGTGTCCCGATCTAATATCCCAAGCAAATTAGAGAGAACTTAAGAATTTAAAACTCTCAGTTTCTCCCTCAAGCTCGACAGCTATAAACTATGCTGAAACTCTTTTTGGGCTGCTGCCGAGTTCGTTTTCTCCTGAAGGTTTGAGACTAATCCAGCCTCGAGAGAAATGGGTGTGGTCAAAAGTCGTTGGTTAAGAGCGATCGCTAATTTCTCAAGCAGTAGATGAGAATGATAATCACGAGAGAAGAGACAGCTAAGAAAAATCATCTTTACCCACAA
>JAAUYG010149514.1_pt1 | contig 12151 bp, 7 predicted proteins | sample 7278091 | NCBI WGS metagenome assembly JAAUYG01 (sample SAMN14350201, study PRJNA611818) | marine sediment metagenome | isolation source: surface marine sediment (0.6m) | place: French Polynesia: Moorea | collected 2018-08
AATTAATTCTTGGCACTGGTACCCTTAGGGTAACATCTGTCCTGTTGTGGTCACTGGATCCCAGGGGTTCTTCCACCTTCACAGAGTCAATAATATCGGTGTTCCCCACCACTTGTTCGAGGGGAAATGGAATTCTTGTAAACTCTCATTCTAACACTGTAGCAGTAGCACAATAGTAGCCTATAGTCAGTGCCTATAGTACTAAGGCCAAGGGCCAGAGTATTTGGCACCACATTAACAACATGAATAATTGGTTTCAGTCAAAAGCCAATGTACCCTTGCTCAGCTTTAGACGCTTGAGACGCTTTAGCCAGTCTCATTCCATCATATAAAATTTTGACCAATCTTGAGGCATCAGGGTTTCGGCACCTTTTCACTTCTTTTGAGTACCTTTAAGTTAGAACATTTTCCCACCAATGGGTTTAAAATACTCCCTATTAATGTGTCACTAACACTGTTGATTGTCTGTGTCCTGGTGTTAACTTGTTGAGTGTCCAGAGTACTCAATGTTAACTATTTTGCCACCCTTCTGCCAGCTATACTGTTCACCATGCATGTAGCCTGGTATTCCTACTCCTGCTCCTGGCATGCCCACTGGAGGTCTGTAAGCCATTAGCATCTCGGTGACAGTCACGCTACTATATTTGCCTTGTAGGTATTCACTATACCTTACACCTCTCCGTTCATCTCTGTCCCGCAACTCTTTGTCCCTCGCGATGTGGGGGTTACAGTCAATGTCTGCATATTCTATCTTGGAAGGCACCAACCAGAAATATGCCAGTCAGTCCTTAAGGGCTACCCCTGGACATAGCTTGACTTCCTGCGTAGGAATCAAATTGTCTGGTTGGCTTTGGCTGCAACCGATGAGACCGAGATTCCATTTTAGATCCTGTTATGGGTAGATATTACCCCCCCCAGGTTCTTTTCAATAGAGTTCCTAAACAAATAACAGAAGATAAAAGTAGTCTTAAATTTATTATTGAAATAAACTTCAGAGTGGAAAATCACAATATTTACACAATTTGATGAGGTCTAATACATCAAACAATGCAATGTGAACAGATGAACAATCTTAGAAGACGAATACCAAATAATACAATTAGACACGTTTTATACTCACTCACTCGTTCTCTAGGTTTACACTCCAAGATGTGCGCAACACAAATGAACACTAGTGATAATCCTGAGTAATGAGATATATTATATCCAGTTAAGTTCTTGGCTCTTCTGTGAGTTCAATGCGACAGTTATGTCCTTGATTAATGGCTAGTTCTTGTTATTTCTTTGCTTCGCATACGATGAATGCTGGGAACTTCTCCAGGCTTCGGCAGGCAGACATCCGGTCACCAAACCACGCACTAGTGACCAACGGTTCGGCAGGCTTCCCGTGCAACATTGCACACGTGTGTGTATCACAACACGCACAATCGCTATCGCAAGCGATTATTCACTGACAGCCCAGCGATTGTGAATTGCGGCATTTGCAACCTCTAGGGCCGCTGCTGTTTCCCACATGAGGAAGCACAGAACTGGGGCAACATGTGCACAGCGTCACAAGCTGAATACAAAGGTGATCGCCGCATACGATCCCAGCACGAATTAGTCCTTGTAATTTCAGTGCTTCACGCCAACTTCTGAGGCTTATCAGCTTTTCCGCTGATTCTGAGCTGACTCGACAATCACAGCACAATGACTGTTAAGGAGCACAAGACTCCCAAGACCAGCTCTGACAGTGTCAACAAACTTCAGGCAACCCCGAGTTAAACGAAATATGCCGCTATAACTTCAGCTACTTCTCGGCTGATTTCCATGTCTCGAAGACAACAGGCATAAGTTCCGATGATCACTGTCTCTCAGTCTCCTAGTTATAGCTTACTACAGTAATGTCTGCTGTATATATCTTCCGGTGTCCTTTCTTCAATCCACTTTTGAAAGCGCCTTACAGTTCATACCGTTCTTTTGACACCATAGCTCGCGAGCCTTCAATGGCGAATTGATCGACTGATGCGAAAAACGCAAAGCTTTCCCACTTAACAGTGTCACTCGAGCCCAGCTGACCCTATCCTGGAATTGGGTCAATTCCACAAACTTGATCATTCCGACACCTATAGCCTACACGCTATGCAGGTGACAGCGCCCCCCCCCCCTTCCCCCCTACCGGTCAAGCGAACGCAGGAGCCCTATTCTAGAAATGACTGAATATTCATGAGCTATAGACATGCTAGGCTTTAGCGCCCAGGAGCCCTCTCAGTGCATTGTGCCAAAACAAGCGGTTCTGGGAATCTCAGCGTGATTTAATACTATACCGTCAGTCAACAGCGACAAGCAACCAAGTACATGTAAACTATGTGTCCCTATAACAATCCTCACTCAGTCACTCTGAAGTACTTGAGTGACATATGGGTCAATAGGAAGCTACATGCACATACATGACGATACCATTACCTTGATACCCCATTGTATATATTATTTATGTACAGTAAATAGAATAGTGGTCCCATTACTGTACCCTGGGGGATTCCCGAGGCCATATGTACCTTGTCAGATCTTGGGCTCTTCATGCATGACGAACTGTGACCTGTTCTTATGGAATGACGTGATCCAAGCATAGATTTTTCCCAGGCATGGATGTCCTCTCTTATCTCATAATGAGATAGACTTTGCAGAAGATGCTTATGTGGCACGTATGACATCAAACACCTCTGAGAATTCAAGTATGGCCACATCCACCTGTATCTTCTTGTCATACTAGGTCATGAGATCACTCACAGTGATGGGTCTCAAATGAGTGGAATTTCCTGAAAATATGCCGATATCATAAACAAAGTTTTTATATCCCCTTCTATCCTCTTGATGACATCACACTTTTTCATCTGAGTATAGAATATTGGCCGGTTATATTTGGCAGCCATTCCAAGTACAGGTAGATGTGCCAGTTTGCACAAAATTCCTATTTGGATATTTAGTTATTTATATGTTATGATATGCAAATTGTACTTGTAACTCAAGTATTTGAGCTAAATGATTCCCGTATGTGAATTGGCTTTTCCTACTGAATATGTTATTGTGTGAATTCCAGAGAGCGCAGTGATGGACAATATCCGGATTACTAGAAGTCACAGATTGAGAGAGTCACCTCCCATAAAACCTGGTGGGTTTACAGAGTGAGACTGGAAGACATCTTGGTTCAGTCAAATTTTATATTAAGATGCATGTGGTATATTTGTGTGGACTTCGGACTGATATCTATGGATAGAATAATGAAACAATTAACCAATAACTTGAAATTACATGTACATTGTCTGTGTATAGGACAGGAAAATATCAGTATGCTGCAGTGTATTGGGCATACTTCAGCAGTACTAGTATTTAATATTTATAATCCTCTGATTAGAATATGAATTTGCATAGCTACATGCAGGCAGTGTTTATAATTAGCCTTGTAATTAATTAATTAATACAGTTTAATTTCCTTACAGCACACCAGACAGTGTCTCCCAGGGTACGAAAAAAGATGCCATGTGACACTTTGAAATCATCAGGGTCTAAGTTATGGGGAACTGCCCCGAGCACCAGAAGTCAGAGATACGGTCGTTCCTATGCCGAGGGAGAAGCAGTTAAGTGTAAAGTTGAACCACCAGACATAGATGATGAGGCTTTCCAGGTTAAAAGAAGACGGTCAGCAAGATTAACTTTGAAGGCAGTTGAGAAATTTGATCCACAGGAGGATGTTAAGCCTATTGTTTCAGCTGCTGGTGAAGCAAGAAAGAAACGTGGGGCGTTTAGTGAGACCAAATATGAAGGTTCAAAGCCATTTGGCAAGCAGTCTGCAGTCAATGTGGGCATGAATCACGGTCCCATATCCCAAGGACCATATACGAATGATAAACTTAATGTGGTGCCTTCTCCAGGCCTTAGGATTAAAAAAGCTCTGCCATCAAGCCGTTTTGCACCACAGTTGAATAGCCCTTTTCTGGAACAATACAGTCCACCAGTAAGGTCACAGACAAGTGCTGGACAGTGTGCAGGATTTCTTCAGACGATAGAAACTTTGAAGCATGCTGAAGTTAGGAGAAGTCCCAGAGTGAATAAGGGATGCCCACCATCTAAGCTCGCACAGGAACTTCATCGCTCCAAGCAGCCCAGAGAGGGAAAAGGCCTGCAGAACCGAAACCTGAAATCTGCACCCTGTTCACCTGCTAACTTACTTGGCATAAAAACAAAAGAGGAAGATCCAGGCTATGCATACAGCCCATGGTCAGATTCAGCTGTAAACCTGCAGAATTTGAAGGTGGATAAAACCTGCTCACCAGGACTGCGAATTAAGAAAGTCTGGAGTCCTTGGATGTCGACTCTCAATCAGTATGCTCCACCTATGCTTGCTAGCAGTCACTACCAACATGATTCTGATTCTGTTGTACAAACAGAACAGGGGATAAAATGTGATGCTGTGGCTACCGAAGCAGTTCAAACTGCTGGAGAGGCAGAGCAGATCCTGAAATCACCTGCAGCAGCATCTGAAGCCCCACAGAGACATTGTAGCCTGGGTTCTCCTGTCATAGGAGAGGCACAGACTGGGGAAATGGAGGAGAATCCAGTACCTGTCCACGTTCAGGATCCAGCTCCAGTACCTGTCCATGTTCAGGATCCAGAGGTGTCGCAAGACGTTCCAGCCATGAGAGTAGAAGACAATAAACCTATTATTCAAAGTTGCAGAACGGTGCCAAAAAAATCTCGCAAAGGAAAACTTACGGCTGTTCAGAAAGCGAAATGCCAGGAAGACATGGACAGAAAGATGGAATTCCTGATGAAGAATCAGAGGCAGTTGGCCTGCAAGAGAAATGTCCTGCGCAAGCAGCAGCAGGTTCAGTCTGGAGAGTTTGTGGCCTTGAGTCTGGATGAACGGCAGCAGAGGAACAAGAAGAAGAACTTGACTTCTCGACTCCGCCAAAAGAGGCACTTCCTGGAGACAGAGACAAAGCTTCTGGAGTACAATGTTGAGATCCTAAAGGCAATGGAGATTGGAAAGATCCAGGTGGGAAAGTGTGTTGAGTCCCTGAAGAAATTGTCCACATTGACACTGAGTCCCTTGCTATTGAAGAAGAATCCAGAAGTTGTGAGAACTGTTGAATGCCTCCGACGATTTCCCGAGAGCAACCACATTCGAGAGCAAGCGAAGGCAATTTACTACCGACTGATGGCAATGTGTGTTGTGCCTCAGAGCTCAACTTTTATGGAAACTTTGAAGAGAAATGTGTCAGAATTCCAGCAGAAACGGTACTTGAGTATGTTGATGCTGAATTATGTCCGAGAGGTCAGCCTCCAGACGGAGGAAGACTTGGAGCCAGGGTCAGACACCAATCCGTCATCCTGCCTGGTCGATACCAGCACACCGTACGACAACAAGCCATGGGTAGGTTCAGGAATTGCAAATGCAGGTCCTGAGACCAACTATTCAGACGATGAAAATGTTTACCCAGAAGAAGGTGACTCGGACTCCCTAGACCTGTCTATGGACTCGGATTCTTCAGCAGATTTCTCAGAGAACATGTGCACTGATATCTCCAAAACGAAATCTTTCAGGAAAAGAACCAACACTGTGCAGAAGATTGGTCAGGCAAACAATCTGGTCACCATTACAGAGCCACCAAAGGAGATAACAGTGGTACTGGCGGAAGATCGTCAACATGAAGGTGGTATAGATGAGACTGCAAGAGCTACAGTAAATGAATCTGATGCTCAGAAAGACCGGAACCAAACTGGTAATGAGAAAACTGCAAGTGACCAAAAACAAACTGGAAAGAAAAGCACTAGAAATGACACGGGTGAAATTGGTGAAATTTTGCCAATACCGACATATGACATGGATGAAGACTGCGTGGTAGAAGGTGTTGACATTGACACAGTAGACCTAGAATCTCTGACATTGCTGTCTGATCCAGATGAAGCATTGTCAGGCAACCTGGTACAGGAGTTGTTAGACCAGTATGAAAGTGGACTTAATGATGATACAAAGACCATAACCATCTCCGATACTGAGGAAACTGGGCCAGGTGATCAGACCTCAGCAAGGGAGGCAGAAGAGGAGGAATCGCCTCCTGTACTGGACTTAGAAGCAGGGGACTCTTCCCCAGGAGCTCATGCTGGTTTCCTTGACATTTCCAGTTGCCCTCCCACCCTGGATAGTGTTACAAACCCAGGTACCAGTAATAGCAGCGCTGGAGTAGAGAGAGAAGCCTCACAGCAGCTTCCAGGTAGTGTACCTGAGAGAGGATTAGGCAATCTTGAGGTCAGTCACCCCGAGAAGCCCCAGTCACAACCAACTCCAAAGTCTAATAGGAAAGAAATGGAGTTCTCTCTGCCGAGTCCTGAGAGGACAGTCGGTGGAGACAGTCAGGGCTCCGCGGGCAGCAGGCGATCATTGTCACCCGCCACTGTTATGGGTTCAGTGTTTAAGAGCTACAGCAACGTACTTCGCCGATCTCTGAGGAACAGAAAAACTGTTGGGAAAGAATGAGGAAAGTAGCAAAAATATTAATCCATTTTGTTGATGCTGCGCAATATGGCTAGAACTCGGATGTAATGTGTGCTGTAGGGATTTATATTAATGCTGGTGATGTCTTTGGCAAAGTTTACCATTTATTACCATGGGTTAAACATTGTAAATAATTGTACTATAGGAGCACTGAATATGTGTTGTAGGAATTTATAAGTGCTGGTGGTGTCTTTGACAAATGTTCCTGCCATTTGTAAACTGTTGTTAAACATTGTAAATTATAGCAGATGTATAGAATAATTTATGCAATTGTGAACCTTCAGTGCCAGCTATATGTAATACTGTAAATTCATAAATGTTTGCGGGGATTAATGTTTACATTTTTGAGACAAAACCATGTTCATGGGGATTAATATTTGTGGTTAGCTCAGGTCTTGTTAATTATCTAGATCCACATGAATTATGTTTACAGGTATTATTTTTGCGATTTAAAGATTTTCGCCAAATCCCTCACAAACATTAATGAATTTACAGTATGCATACATTTGTATACATGTATATACCAGCTTCATTTCTTTGTAACAAGTAACATAACTCTTTGTGAACTTAAATAATGAACTTAGCACACAACAGTTAAACATGCTATGGCTAGAACAAACAAAAAATATTCTGAATTACTAGGGATGTTTTATATTGACTCCGTAGTTACTGTAAATGTCTTGGTTCTTGCTTTTATAATTTAACAGCTATCAGTATACATTTGTACTACAAATAACATGTACATCTATACACTTTGCTTTTGGTTTTTCATGTTTTTTATAAAGATATTTTTGTCTGTTGGAAATCTTTTTAGAAATTAGGTAGCTATAGGTTATCAGTGTTTGGAAATTCCTTACATGTTGTAGGTCTAACTTACAAAGGCACATACATGTAAAATCTTAAGAGTAAGAAATCTCAGGTATTGGAGCCTTTTAAATGTACATGTATCATGCTGGAATATTTTATTTAAGCTACAGTTTTGCCAAACTTGATCAGTGTAGGTTATACTACACATGTACAACGTACTAGAAAAAGAATTTGATGCACTTGTCGCATGTAAACTGGTAGTAAAATAATAAATCATTTCACCATTCTAAAAGTTATAGAGAGCCAAGTTGTTTATTTTTTTGTTTTTCTGTAACATGTCTGTTAGTGCAGTTTGGTCAATCAGATTGCTGCATAATTCACTTCACAGATGTGTGTGTCATGCTGAAAACAACTGGTAACTCCTCCATAGAAGAAAATGTCACGGTAGATCTAGTCAGCAAATTTTGTCTGTAAAGAAATTCTTACCTGGGCTTGCCCGCACCTGTTCCTGCAGCCTGCAAGAAATCTTTACCAATTAATTTTGGGCTGTAGTTAGTTACCTTGATCAGCAGATTCGCCATAACTGCTACTGCTACCAGGTGTCCTACTATAGTCTTATAATTAGTGACATCTGTAGTGGCCAGTTAGTTTTAAACAATTGTTAGGTGGTCTAAAGTAATGGTTAGTAGTACACAAAATCTTCACTTTGGGACTAGAAAATAAGCAGTCTTTTAATCAAGGTGGTCTTAAAATAAAAGGTTATAAAGTAAGGCCCAACTCATCTCTTTTATGGGATACAAAAAAAGCCTTCAAAATCCGAGTGTCCTTCAAGTGTCTGAGAAAGCGCCGGTACCAGCAGGGGTATCGAATCTACATGTATGCTAAATTGACACTACTGTAAATGTAATACCCGGTAGGTGTGTATCATCTGCTGTGTATCATATATTGTGCACTTTTTATTTTATGAAAAACAGGCCAGGGTTTAAATATTCTTTCTTGACCCATTCAAGAAAAACAAGTTGAATTTGTTTTGTGTACATGCTCGGTTATCCCATCAAGCTTGAGGGACCAGGTTTCAAATTGTTCTCATACAATGCTATATGGTAATGCAGATAATGTACGTATGTCTTAATTAGGCTGTTCTAAGGAGTGAATTTATACCTTTTTTTAGCTTCTTTCACATAATCTGTTTTACTAGCATGTGTTTGGAATTGTGAAGATGGAGTGACAGTGCATGCAATGGCTGCTTTATTGTTACACCAGTGTTACAGTACAATATGTGTTTAAAGACTGCCTCATTGGGCATAAAAAAATGGTCTGTCAAAACAGGTGGTCTTTCGTGACAGGTTCAGTTGAATTGAAATGTAGAACCTTCTGCCAGGAGTAAGTGGTCCTTCAAGACAGGTGGCCTCTTATGGCTGTGGTCTCTCAAGACAGGTTTCATTGTATATGTCTGGATCCTTTTCTCCCTGTCTCCTGAGTGTCTCCGGAGTATATGTCCCAATCTTTCCTTCCTTAACCTCCTGTCACCTCATTTTTGTCCCTCCCCAGTTCTTTTTGCCGTTGCTTTAGCCTTTACTCCTCCGCCCTCTCTGCGTCTCCCTCCTGCCTCAGCTGCCGTCTGCCTTTTCTCTTGTCCTGTGTCTCCATCTCTTGATTTGTTCCATCATCTTAATTTGCCCCTGTCAGCTTCTTCATTCCACATGTCCATGTGCGGCATAAAACCGTATGCCTCGTCGCCTGCAATCTGGGGCCGTCGTGTGGAAAATCTTATTCAGGTAGCCAGGGACAGACGGCCTTCAGAACTGAAGGCAGCCTTCCATAAACAGGCAGAGTGGGGTAAACAGCCCAGTAATGCTGCTGGCTCAGGTTGCTGCGATGATGGAGGAACATGTAGCATCTGCGATGTCGGAGGAAGCGTTGGTGCCAGCATCGCGGGAGAAACCCACACTGGGTGACACCTTCAGGTGTAGGGTGACACTGCCGCCAGCCAGAGACAGAAAAAAAAAACATCGCCTTTGAGTCATACGTGTTGCGTGCAGGGATTTGATTTCTCCAATTCCTTTTGACATGCGAGTATGAAAAGGCAAAGAGGTAATGAAAAGTGGGGGCTTTTATGATTACACGTGATCATCGTGTGAGGAGTGGGCGCTGTGATGAAAGGTTGCCAGGTTAATGTGATGAAGGACACACTGCCCAGTCTGGCTTTAATACACTGTGAGAACAGCTTTCCCAGCACTCTGGAACTGGTTAACATACTGGGATGTACATGAACGGAAGACTTTCACACCTCTACCACTTTAGGTGATTGACAGCTTTAAACTCCTGGGATATGACATTTTATTGAACACCAGTACTAGAATATATATCGAGTTTTTCTGCTATGACAAACTTAGGTAAGTAACTTAGAGATTTAATACTATGTATACTAGTGTAACACTTAAGTGTGACAAATTTTATTACTGATCTGTGTACATTGTATGCACAATTGTAATTTTCAGATTGGTGTAAACAAGTACAGTATTTTCCAGCTACATGTATCAGATGCAATTGAGTACTGTTTGTCTTTGAGTTCATTGATAATAATTACGTTGTACTTGTCTTCTATGCAGTATCCATCCATTTCATATCTTTTTTCTTTGTTTTTATTTGAGTGCCAATTATCAATATATTTTAGTATGAACTGCCTGTACTTGTGTGACCTATAGCTGTTGCTGCTGACAAATTGGACAAAAATAAAACACGGAGTGGATCGTGTCATGTCGGGGGCTCGGGGCTCCATGGAGCAGATTTTGGTGCTTGTTACAGCGATACAAGGCAACAGTGATGTTAGCTCTTCAGCATGTCACAGTGTTGGTTCCCACTGAACACTGGAGGGAACTGTCATGAACCTTGTGTTTAAGTATCTCACTGGGGGAAAAAAATGACTAGAAATTGTGTTTGAAAGCTGGAAAAAAGAATTTGCAGACAAATTCAAGATCTGCATGCTAAATTTTGACATATTAAAAAGAGTGAAGGAAGCATAGAGCCTGTTCCCGAGGTTGCACATGTTCTCCTTTCTATACCAGGAGGTGGAAATTGAGTTTCCGCTCTATGGGCAATTTCCAAAATTGCCATATTTGGGCATGAAACCTGATCATCGTGAAAATTTCCTGAAGTTGCAAATGGTCGAAATTGACGTAGCTAGCTTATTTACACTCTACAGGCAGCGGTTTCCAGGATACAGGCTGCTTTTCAAAATTGCCGTATTTGGGCATAAAACTTAGCCACTGGCTAAAGTTCCAGAAATCACTGTACAATCTTTTTCTACCAAAGGGGTACAAATTGAGCTGATTTTTGCAATTTTTATTTCTGAGATACAGGCCGATTTTCAAAAGTACCATATTTCCATGGGCATGAAAGTTTGCTATTGGCTAAAGTTTCAGAACTTGCACATATACACTCTTTCTACCCACAAAGGGGCGAAATTGAGCATATTTTCACTCTACAGGCATACGGGTCAATTGTCATAATTGCCATATTGAGGTATGAAACATATAGCCACTGGTAATTATTAGGTTCCAGAAGTTGCATATGCACAGGGCTTCTACCCTTGGGGTCGAAATTGAACTTTTCACTCAACTGGTGGCAGTTTCCGAGATATGAACTAGTTTTAGCTCTGTGTTTACACAGCAGAGTAATTACTGTCGTCATGTGGGCGTCCGTCCATTAACTCGGGGTTTCTCACAAACTGTTGCATGGATCCAGGCCAAATTTTATGGGAAGCTACCTATTTGCCATATCTCGAGAGCTTTTTTTTTTTCAATTTTCAATTTTTTTGCGATTTTTTTTCATTTTCATTAACGTGGAACCCTATGGGATCTAAAATTGTAAAACATTACTTCTCTCACAGTTATCATCCAATTTCAATTAAAGACATGGTAGTTTTTGAGATATGGTAGATTTCCATAAACTTTGTCCTGGAGCCATGCCGCAGTTTCTGAGAAACCTGAGTTGACGGGCGGACGTCTGCACCACGACAGTAACTCTGCTGACAATGTCAAGCAGAGTTAAAAAGAAAATACAATCTGTGATCTGCATTTGCATGCAGTTCTAAATAGAACTTCAGTTTGCACATACTAGTATATTGTCAAGATTATCTGGCTATGATAGCTGGATTCACTGGTACATGTACTGCATCAGTCACAAGTTAATGTTTAGGTTAACCTTTCAGTTTGAAAAGTATCTACGAATGTACATCAACACAAAGGTATAATACAATGTAAATCAGAGAATCAATTTGAAATTTGGGACTCCATGTACATCCTTGTGTTGAACAGGGCTAGTAATGCAAAATATTTACTGGAATAAATTCCTCATTGAATGGTCGCACTATACGTTTTACAGATTCACTGCAAATGCAGATCAAACAAGAAGTGGTAGACTATTCCTGGCAGCAGGACAGGCAGATGGAATACAACTATTCCAGGGAAGGTAAGGATCTACAGTGGAACTGCTACCACCACTGAAATAAGACTGCCACTGAAATATGACTGCCACTGAAATAAGACCACCCCTGAAATAAGACCAGCCTAAGACCACCCTGAAATAAGACCACCTCTGAAATAAGACCGCCCCTGAAATAAGACCACTCTAAAATAAGACCACCCTGAAATAAGACCACCCTGAAATAAGACCACCCCTGAAATAAAACTGCCTCTGAAATAAGACCACCCCTGAAATAAGACTGCCACTGAAATAAGACCACCCCTGAAATAAGACCACCTGAAATAAGACCATCCCTGAAATAAGACCACCCTTGAAATAAGA
>JAAUYG010157777.1_pt1 | contig 12151 bp, 8 predicted proteins | sample 7278091 | NCBI WGS metagenome assembly JAAUYG01 (sample SAMN14350201, study PRJNA611818) | marine sediment metagenome | isolation source: surface marine sediment (0.6m) | place: French Polynesia: Moorea | collected 2018-08
ATCAACCTGAACCGCAGTCTGCTCGAATACTACGTCGCGCCTTTTTCAGTGGTTTTAGGGGGGGGGGTCTGTGCATCACTACAATGATGATGACACAACAAAACCGTGACAATGACACTCCGCCGTGCCTAAAACAAAGTCACGGCTGATTCATCCAGAACCTGGGGAAGGGGGCTGTCTCCGTTCTGTTGCCCCAAAACACTCAAATTTTTGGCATAATTGTGAAAGAAGACTTGGGGTTAGGTGGCTGAACGTCCGCCATTTGCTGGATGGAAAATGAAGACAGATAAATCAGATGAACGAAAGAGATTATCATTCCTTGGTTCATTGGCACAGGCATCGAGAAAATATATCCCGGCTTCACCGAAAGCGACACACAATTGAGGGAAGGCACGCACGGACAGAGTGGAATCGGGTCGGTCAATGCAAATCAGGTTTGATTCGCAAGGAATATTGGTACTTGTTCTGGATGGCCGGAGCGGGCAAACCGGGAACAAGGAAAGGCAGACCATTTGGCTGTTTGAGACGGCTGTACACATCTGTCGTCCGCAGTGCTTGCAATATTGATAAGCTGCATCTCACACGGAAGATTATCTGTTCCAAGTTGCTGCATTTCAACCACAATTTGCCCATTCAGGGCCCAATTCGAGCATCTTAGCTTGGTTGCAGCCAACTTCAGTTCCACGAGTCGTTTTGCCAGTTCCTCAATGAAAAGGCAGCAGTTTGACTTTTATTGGGCATAAATCTTAATTCTTGCATTCAAGACACCTTATTGCTTGGATTAAATGGCCTTTGTTCGAAAGGACTAGCCGTTAGCTTACAGAAGTTAAGCAGCCGCAACATGGTCCCACAAAAGCAAAACAGCTTTTAGTGTGATGGAAAGGTGCTATCTCAAAGACGAAAGCCGCGAAATTTGCACCATGGATGGTAGTGGCTGGTTTCTGAATGGTGCGCTCTGGTATATTGACTATTGTCGGGAGGCAGTTGGCAGTCTATACTTGACCCTTCTGTGTAAGCATCCAGCCTTCCATTCTCATCTGTCACACCAAATATTCATAAAGGCATTTCAAGTTGGTTTGCTTCAAAGACTGATCGTCTTTTGCACAGAGCATATTTGTTGTGTGTACCACTCTTCTTTTGCCACATGAGATTGCTCAGAAGCTCAATGGATTGAACAGGAATTTGCCTGCACGTGGATATTCCATCCATAATATGAATGTCATTGTACAGAGGGACATGGGTAAGTGTTGTTCTTTCTTCACTGTTGTTTGATTCTGCTTGGTGAATCCGGATGAAATTTGTTCGTGGTGAATCCACTGCATTTCTGCGACAAAGAAGCTTGTGGTTGGGTGTTTTGCATGTGGCCTGTGAATCTCTCGAATTTAATGGAACTGGAGGGGAACTGAAGAAGTTTTCAGACAACCATTCAACGACACATCGCAAAACAGGAGCAATTGGAAGTAAGAAAGAACCAGGCAGCTCTTCAAGAAGATCCATGTCCAGACTGAAAACCATTGTTGAACTGGAGATGTCACTACTTGGAAGAAAGTTCCGGTTTTTGTTCCAGACAGTCTCTCTGCGGAAAACGATTTGTAGTTGCTGCGTGGAATTTGTTATCGCAGATTGGTTCTTCTTCCGAATAAAGTGGAATCAAGTGTGATCTATACGGGCTAAGAGACCAAGGACAATCTCGGCTTCAGACGAGGCAACATTCTTGACTCACTTATGTTCCAAATGTGATGTCTTGATAAGGTCTTGCCCCTTGGAGGGAAAGGTTTTTGCACGGATTTCTGGTGACTGTGGGTTGGCATGGCTGTTGCACGCAACAAGGGATCTCAGCTGCGTTTTCATGTCCAGCAGCATGTCCTTTACACTGTCTCCTGTTCTCGTGCCTGGTTTTCCCTGTGCGTTCGAACTTCACACCGAGAGATGGTCTGTCTGTGCTTTCAGTGGTCTGGCAACATGAAGAGCGAAAATGCTGTTTTTCTGAGACAACTTTTTGAGCAACGAAAGTCAATTTTGATGGAAATTGTTCAGGAATTATGGATCATCCTCACTCTTGCTGCAGCTTGTCTTTCCAACACAAGCACGAACATTTGTTCCTCTGGAAACAACCCGTGCTATGGAAACATTTATCAGCAATGCCCCAAAGAAATTTGTTCCGACTTCCTGCTCAATTTGACGTTTTTTTTATCCTTTTGAAAAAAAAGCTGTCTTGAGAAAAAAAGAGCGATACTTTGCGAACCTCAAATGAACCTCTGTGGTTTCGCAAAGACCGGATGGCTTGCGCCCTAGAAGCTGTCGCACATTGATTGCAATTTTCAAAGCCAATGGCAGGCAAAATTGTCGAGTTTAAACTCACGGTGAGCGCCCTTAGAAAACAGGTTTGATTGTGGGGGCCAGTTTCCACACGGGGCAGGTGCATTTTTGTGGGCAATCAGATCGTTTTTAGAACTCCTCTCCTTTTTCATTGCAGTAAGACGACAGAAATTCGTGTGGAGTATCGCTGAGTCTGTTCCTTACCAATTCTGTGTTGCTCTGTCCAAACTAATCAACTTGGAGATTCTGGTTGGAGAACTCAATTGAATGAAAATTACTTGCCGTCTGGGGTTTGCTGACTTTGCTTTCTTCTTTTTGTCTTCAGAAGGGAGACACTTGAGAATTTGGGGTTTCTAGCGATTTCATTGTTCAGAAGTTGGGTGTGTTAATTTCTTGCTGTTTGCCACCCCAACCAAGTTTCTCCGAGGACGGCGAAAAGTGATCTCGTCCCATTTCAGAAGACAGGAAATGAAAATGTCCTTCCTGGGGCCGATTTCTTCCCGAAATATACGAAGAGTTCACGATTGGTCAAACTTACGAAGGGTGAACTTGTGACCACAGTCTGGACCATTTGAAAAGCTATGAACGCTCGTAAAAGAAAGGAAATCAGCCCCAGTGTTTTATTTCTGTCTGAAGTTCAATCAAGAGAGGACTCTGTCTGAACTGAGATTAGGGGTCCACGTGCTGTTGTCTGTTGCAAATCTTCAATTGCTGCAGTTTGCCTGGATTGTTGGAGCCAAAAAATATTACCGGTAATAATAAATTATGCCATCTTTCAATGAAAGATTTTTCGACGTCACAAGCTAAAGAACGAAGACTTCAGCCTGGGATTTTTGGTGTTCTGTTAGTCTGTCTACATTCAGCGGCTAGAAAGGGCTCAATGGACAAAGGAGAACTTCTCTCTGATGAAGACAGTTGTGATGGAAGATGAGTCGCAGTCATTTCTTTTCTTGAGATCAGGAGATCTGGTCAGTCAGCCTTTTATCCGCCTGATTATCTTTTTCACCAGATGATGTTGAACGCAATTGCTCTTCGATTTTACCCCATGCAGATGCCGTTGACTGTCTGCGTCTTGGAGTCTGTTCATGCATGATGATGATTCCTTTTTCACAGACAGATAGCAATGAAACTTCCCACCGCACTGACCAAAGCAGTCACGGCCTCATCAACACTCATAATTTGCGTGGTAATTTTCAGGCCTCGCAAAGGCTTATGCTCTGCCCTAGCCTCGAGAAGGGAGCTGTGATTTATGAACCAGACTTATCATCTGCGAACATTGCCCAGATACCGTAAATTTGTCACCGGGATAAAATCAAAGCATCAAGTAATTAAGCACTGTTGTGTTGTGGCATATTTATTTTGCTATGAGGGCCTGAGAACGTAAAGCATAAACTGGGAATTGCTCTGTTCATCACACAGTCCTGTTTGTGCGCAATTGAAGGGAAGGAGTTTCCCGTGCCCGCTTCGTTCGTGTTGAGTACTTCGTGCGGGATTTTGTTTGCTTTACCATCCAGACCAACCGTCAACACATTCAAAGCACCACGATGTAAATTACGGTGTGTAAGAACACTTCGCAAGGAAAAAGGCGATTGTTTGTCGGGGGAAAACAACAGTGCGTATCACGTTTTATTGGAAATTGTCTGCTTTCTTGAGTGAAACCGTTCTGAATTTTAAGATTCTCCAGCCCAAGCTCCTTATGAGGTTATCCCGTGGCTGTAAATGGAACGGACAAAAAAGGAAGAAGTCCTCTTACTGAGGTGGAATTCAATGCAATTCTATTGAGCTTGTCTTTGAACGTCGCTGCCTGTCGCGTGCCAGGACTTGTCTGCAGGAGATAAGAAGCTGTGTTCACCATTGAAATATGAATTGAGGATAACATTGAATTGCATGAAGACAAAGAATCTTGAATTTTGGCTTGTTTTTCGTTTCTACGGCAACTGGGTTCGTTTTCATACCAGGCTGCTTCGGCTTCGTTTTGTTCACCATTTCCTTGTTCAACCTGTCGCATCTGAATTTTATCATCTCTGTACAAAGAAAAGTGCCATTTGACAAAATGTTTCTGGCTCAGGAGGGGTTCTTAAATTGATAAAGCCTTTCCAGCAGCTGTAATCATTGACTAAAGTGGAATGTCCTCCGGCTTGTCGCCTGAAATGGGCTTTATCAGCAAGTGCAGTTGTCCCACAGATTTTGTCACATAAAACAGAAATTTGCCTTGCCGGGTTCCAAGTTTCTGCGACTCTTCTTTGGCGTAATTAGCTGTCAATGTCAGCGCGATTAATATGCTTCGCAGGACTCGACGGGGACAGCCTTTCAAAGCATTTCCGGTTTCCCAGACTGGAATACTGCACATTGTTCGGTCCAGACGAAATCCCCACTAAGCTTTACGCAACGAGGCTGAAGGAGATAAAAGAACGAAGTATGCAGGTCGAAGTCGCATCAAAGACTGCGGGGAATATTCCCAAACTTCTTTTCTGCCTCCGAGGATTGTAATATGTTTTGGAAGAGAAGAAAATCTGCTTTAGATTTTGGCAAGATAAAAGAAAATAGATTGCATGTTTCAGTGAGGAAGAAAATTGAACACTGTTCGGGTCTCAACAACAGCTCCACAAATATCGCATGATGAAAATTTTCATCCAGATGTGTCGTAAATCTGTATTCTGCTTTGAGTGGAACCTCTGGCTGATGGGAGCTCTCCTGTAATTACCGTCTCACACTTTGTGAGTGTCAGGGAAGAGTAAGCCCATCAAGCTGGCACGAATTTCATTTGTGCATGTCGAATGTTCATTCTTTTGGACCTGAAGTGCGGAACCATGCCAGTTGAGACAGCGAGCAGAGCGCCAGAATAATTCAACGGTTCACAACTAAAACTGGCCGTTGAGCAGCAACTAGAGATCACCTTTTCCTCATCCAAGCTGAAGTATGTTTTGGTTGCTGTGGAAGGGCCATCGTTTTCGCCCACATCACGAGATTCCTACAGGACCACGTTCAAACAACTTGACCCATTTGTCAACCGCGTTACGAGGCACCAGTCTCCCGAGACTTGGTGTTTGCGTGCAAATCTGGTCTTATTTCGCTTTGCTGTGGCCAAAACAAAAACAGCTTCGTGTGACGGTGGACCTTTTCCAGAATATTGTTCCGGAGCAACACATTTTTTGAGTTGTCTTTCCAAAGTCTGAGAATGAGACTTTACATTGTTTTTCGGATCAGGGGATGATGATTCTGGACTCAGAGCGCTGTGGTTGCGCTGTGCCCAATGATCGCATGATTTGGCCAAGGCAAACGTTGCATGGATGGACAGAGACAGAGCCCATGCAGGAAGTAATGCGCCTGCAGGCTGGGGCTGCAGGACCAGGACCCACCAGTGCTGCCTACCAGCGGTACTAATCAGTTGAAGCTGCTGCCATGGTAGTCGTGGCTCAATGGCTGCAGTCGGTTTGGCTGCAGAAGGGAAAAGCAGGAAGCTGCCTGTCTCAGTACCGGACAGCCTGTGGCAGTGAAGACATGCCGGCTAACGAGCGATCTCACCACAGCACTTTGTTCATTTAGTATCTGGTGACTGGTGCTGGTAGAAAGCTCCGTCTATCTGTGCAGCCGTCGGTCGGATGGCGCAACCATGTTGGGAATGTGATGTGAATTCAACAGCCGATTCTTTTGGTAGATTTGCACAAACTGTTTGCAGTCAGCATCGGCGGAAGAGGCAGAGCGATGTTTTGTGTGGAACACTGTGTGTTTGGAATGTATGAATGGAAAGCTGGATGGAGCTTGATTTAATGGTGGATTGTGAGTAGTGTTTCGCTGGATTATTCCTGTGACCACGGCTCGGAGGGCCACTGGTTACATGTATGTAGTTATCATTGGGGGGAGATTTTTGGTCGCGGGGCCAAGCTGCTACCAGCTCCCACCAGAGCTATCCCCGTTTTCCGGTTTATTGATGACTGGATTTGTTGTCATCCGATCGGCAAATGTTAAATAGGAAATGTTTAATCTCTGCAGTCATCAATTGCAGAGTGTGGAATAAATTTTCGGCAAAAACACGGGTGGGAGTCGTTGCCTTGTTTGGTGGACTGTTGTATGCAGGTGTACAGGATAGAGTCAGCTTTGACGTGTGCATGGTTGGGTTAAGTCTCTTGGGACCTTGTTTGCTGCACTTTATACTTGTTTTGTATAAACAAATAGCATTTTGGCATATCTGTTCTGGCTTTTGGTTGCATATTTTGGAATCTGAAAATGTCTGTTGAAGAGGATGTTTTGACAGAAATTGCGTGCAGGTTTTCACAATGCTTAAATTATTACTGCATTGTTGGTGATTCCATCTGGAAAAGCGACAGGGTGAGCTGATTGGATGGTAGAATGTTCAAGTATTGACTGCTGCAATGTAAAGTAATCTGATAAAGAGTTGGTATTTTGGGCAGCATTCCGTGAACGGGAATGATACCAATTTTGGTAAATGCTTCTCGTCCGTGGGGACAGAACAAACACAATGTTCAGCGCAGGGAACATTTGCTCTGAGTGAAATGCAACACAGATGCACTTCCATAAGCCGCGGTGTCATTGTACGTTTTCTTATTTGGGCTTCGTAGTCCCATTTATTTCTGGTATTCATACCCTCATGTTCATCTTGTCGATTACTCTGGGCTTTATGAAAGATTAATAAGATAACGCGGCGTTAACACTGAGGCGGAACGTGTATTGATAAAACAGCTGTGCATTTGCACTGAACCGTGGACCAGTTAACTTGATGTCTCAATGAAGTGCACGACACCAAATTAGGAAAATTTCAATATTCAGACTCGTAACAAAATCAATGAAATTTTAATTTTTGCTCGGAAGACTTGATCGTACGTCTGTCTGCAAATTATGATTCGTTTCTGATTGAGATCTGGAAAGATGGCTCCCGGAGGAGCATTCACAGATACCATTCTGGCAGAGTTACACTTATTTACTCATTTGTCAGGGTTTATTCATCTGTACATAATGGTAGTGATGTTTCATTGAACTGCTGCATCCAGCCTTTGATGCCTGTCTACCTTATTCCTGCAGCATTTACGCACAATGTGAGCAAATGATTGCACTGACAAAGCTAATTGGGCGATCACCGTTCACAATGAAACCGGAATCCACATCGTGAAATGCGCCGCCCTTTGTTCCGATGGAGGAACACGGAAAATGTTTTTCCTCTGTTGAAATGAAGCTGAGGAATTCAATATTGTCCCGTCCCACTACAAGCGAGCGTCTCTAGTGATAGGGACACGACCTCGCAGCGAAACTGTTCCCACTTCACCATTGATTGGGAACAGTTCAGCTGTCCTGTTGAGCAGAAAATGGAATTTATACGGTGCATATTGTCGCAGGGCATTCCGGTCTGGAGTGTTTGGCAAAGTGGATTCTATCCGGGTTTGATTGTTGCTTCCCCTGGAAGACATGATCAGGAACAACATCAATTTGATTACAATTTCGATCTCTTTGGAAACTTTGCGGTCTGAGAGCCAAGTTGTCGGATTGCTGGGGGGCCGAGCAGTGGACCAGTTTGCAGTCCAATGGTGAATGCAGCCAGGAATTTTCTTTTCTTAAAAACCAGACTTTTGCAATAAGGTTTTCTGAGCATGAAGCAAATGAAGGCATTGCGACTTGCACACTGAGAGGAGCAATATCACTAACCAACTGGGGAAGTGTGATTTTGAAGGTTGAATAAACAGGGAGAATTGCACTCGGTTTGCTCAAAGACTTACGAGAGTAGAACTTGGTATCTGAAAGGAAAGCTCCTTTTGCATGGGACCACTTTGTAGTTAGTCGGCTGGAATAAAAACAGGTTTCAGACGAGAGCGAAAGGGACTGACGGAAGATGAATTAATAAGCTGTCTCTCGGCTAATTAAAAGAGAGGAGAAACACACCAAATATTATGTGGTTTCGTGTTTCTTAATTATGACTTCCACAGATTGCAATAAAAAGTCCCTGATTCTCCCTTTACGATCACACAGTAGATTGGAAAGACCAGAGACAGTCTCTATCATCTCGTCTGATCTGTAATCACGACTTCCTGCAGAACTTCTGAAGGCAACGTGACTGAGATGAGAAGCGAGACGTGTGAGTTGATACGTCACGGCGAATGGGCCGGGCAGCTGTGAAGGAGAACGCATAAAGCTGTCGAGAGCGGGAGCGGGGCGCGAGTCATGACAGTGCTGCGCTACAACACGATGGTCACTGCCAAGTGTACGGAACTTGTTGTACCCAGAACCATGGAACCGAACCAGGATGAAAACCACTACGCACCGGAGCGGGATCTGGTGCAGTTGAAAAAGCAAACAGAATTCACTACAATGATGCGGACTATCAAGCATCACTATCTTTTCAAGGTGTATCTCCCCATGTACAGACTTATTTATCAGACGCCGGAGGAACGTTTCCGTAACAAGAACGAAGTGCGGATTTTGAACGTGACGGAGGATCACAACCACACGAGAAAGTTAGAGACGTGTCCCGCTGTGCGGCCCCGGACTCTACTGCCGACACTGGTGCCCAACTCCCGACGTTTCGTCACGCTCAAGAACAACCGCAGCAGGAACTGTGTTCACATCATGAAGCTCATTCCGGAATACCCCAACTTGAACAACAACGGCGAAGTGGTGTCGCCGACGACGTCCCCGGAGTCGAGTCCCTGTTCGTCGACGTCCTCGTCGTGCGCCTCGTCCCCGGCGTCCACCCCGCGGTCCCTGTCCCCGCCCCTGCTGTCCCCGACCGACCTGGAACACTACTCCAAACACAGCGTTACCTTCTACAGTCAGCACATCATCCAGTCCAAGTTCCACGAACACTTGCGGCGCAAGTACACCAAGTACAACAATCGCAATGACCTGAAAACTTTGATTTTACAGTCGCGCCGGAATGACCGCGAGGAGATCCGACGCAAGCTGGCCATGGGAAGCGACGACATGGCCCCTGATAGTTTCTACGGTGGAGGAGGAGGAGGTGGAGGGGTTGCGGTGGAGCGCGGCTTCAAGAAGCCCAGTATGGCGGCGCGGCTGCAGAGCGGCATGCACCTGCACGGCAACAACCTGCAGATCTGCTTCATGAACGAAGCGACGAGCGACCACGAGGGGCAGGGCGACACTGAGGACAAGTCACAGGTAAGTGCAATCAAAGAGTTTGGTGCAATGTCGGGTTTGCTAGAAATATTCTCAAAAGCAAAGCTTTCTACAAGAAAAACAATCAAAAAAGAAAAGAAGAAAGCAGCACAAAAACAGAAACACAAAGAGCGAAGCACAAACACAGGCAAAAAAAGAAATCTAATGAACATCAGCTGGTTTTGGTTCTTTTGTAGAGATATCATATTTAGATCTACTTTTATGACCTGTGTCTTTTGCAGAGATACTGTTGAAATTCGCACATTTTAATCACAAGCAGCTGGGTTTTGTTTCACAATCAGAAACTTTATGTAATTAACGAACTTGCCTAACTTCTCAAAACTTTTGTTGCGGAAAATCCTCCTTTCCTTGACTAATGACTCAAAAAACGCAACAGCGTCCCAAAATTAATGAAAACAATGAATCACACTGAGCGTTCAAATTTATCTGAATACCATTAAGCTGAAGTAATCAGTGAACAGGAAAATTTACGTGTAAACGTCAGTCATTAATGCGTTGAAACTACCAGAAGAACTCTGGTCTTATTTCGAATTACACGGGAAAAGACCGGCCGGATTCGTGACAGAAAAGGTCGTAAAAAGACATTCCTTCGATCGGCTAGCTGGGCTTGCAATGCAGCTGAAAGGCTCAGAGTACTTTCAATCAGTAATTCCGTGCCAGACCTGTTCTGATTACGCGAATACAGGCTGCGTTCCAGGCCGTATTACAGGTGACATCAAAGCTGTTCGCATGAAACGCAACAGAGCCGTTTTCCAGGTCCAGACATATCGTTTTCAGCTATGACAGGTAAAAATAACCAATATAATATCAAGGGTCGCGTAAACTGCTCTGCAGTCCTTGTTGTTTTTTCGTATCTCAACTTGATTCCAGATTCAAGGTACAAGCGCCTCTCGCTAAATCCGAAAAAGGAAGAAACACCAAGTAAAATTCGTGTAAAATGGCTGAATTTTGGATTAGCATGCAGATTAGTAATGCGGAGACAGGAGATGAGTTTTTAGGACTTCAAATCAAGTGGGAATTCTGATTTCCATATCTTCGGAAAAAGTGGGAACCACTTGTACTCATGTCCTGATATGCCTTCAATTTTTGCCTTTGAATTTGTTCGAAGTCGAGTGTTTGAAACCTGCTGAAAGCTTACGGAAATCTCGAGGGAAATTTTGCAGTTCTCTATCGACCTTGTTATGTGCAGGGATCAGCCCGTACAGTGCATTACCCATCGTTCTGGATTTCTGATCACGTTCAGCGGTATTCCGCAGCCTTTTCAGATTCGCAGCTTTGGCAGGAAGCAGCTGAAACCTTTTAATATCGCTTCACGAGGAGACCCTTTACTTCGTTTTCGTGTCTGCGAAGCCTGGAAAGCGGATGAATGAACAGTTGGGATGGTGCCTTTACTTTTATCCCATCGCTCAGTTGCTCAGTTTGAAATCGTCATTCTCCTTATGTGATTTCCTCCGTCCAGCCGTGACTACTCGGCTTTGGTGGACAGTAAAGTCAAACTACTCGGGCCGGGAAATTACTGTTTGTCCATCACTCTAATGAGAGGTCACCTCAGCGACTGAAAAGGTTGTTTAATATGGAAATGTCGATTAGTATGCGGGCGGCAGCGCACCGCTTGTTTGTGTTGTCGGAAGATTGCATTGGCTGGCGCAGTGCAAATGAATTTGCTCGGGAGCGAGTTTGAAGTTCTCCAGTTGTCAGTGGTGGAGATTGTGCAGTGATTATGTCTAATCTTCCACTGTTACAGTTCAGGAGTCTGTGGGATGAAGCTGCCTGGGGGTGTGAAATTAAGGGATTTGCTGACCAAAACACCATTATTCCTCTGCAGCTTACAAGTCACCTCCCTGGTGTAAAGTACCAATTGCCTGGCTTCCCGATTTGTCCACAACAAATTGAAAATCATTGTTTTGAAGATGAATCCTGACAATGAAGCTGCAACACAGGGGTTTACACTGTGCGCCAAGGTGGGCAGACTGATTACTTCGCGTACACACCAAACACCAATGGACCTCTTTCCGTCAAAAATTGGTCTCAGCACTTGTCAGTTAGCACTGCGTTTTACTTAAGAACGTGCTTTCTGAGACTTGAATTCAAAAGCAATGAAAGTGACGCCAAAGGCGTTGTCACATTTAAGATTGGCAGCATTACGGTGCAGGCAGAATCATGGTTTTGTTGTCGGGTGCGGCCGTCTATTCTGGGCACACGCACTTAAAGTGTGCGCTTCTGCAGTCATGAGGCCCTTTCATCCTGTCTGGCACGGCTTCAAATACCCGCGTGGAAGCCAGCGCCAAATGTGGCTGTTAGCATAATGACCATAATGTAAATTATTTTATGTCGTTAGGGATAAAAGTTCTTTTATTCATGTTGTGTGGCATCCAACAGGGATGTTTGCCCTTTGTGGTGATATTTAGCCATTGTTAGTAAAATTGCTGTTCTTTGGGTGTTAATTTCCTCTAAAATTTCTGAAAGGTGCAGCCAAGAAATTAGTAAATGATGAAAACCGATGGAGTTGGCCACACCCAAAAAAAGTTCTTCAGTGACGTCAAGAACAGAAACATCTCCAGGATAGTGTCTTGTGTTCTTTGCCTATGGTAACCTGTGTGACCTATTGGACACACATTGGCCCGCAATGCTAAATACGGGAGTGAAGTTAACGGCGAAGAGCACTTCTCAAAGCTGCTTTATTGGAGAT
>JAAUYG010218951.1_pt1 | contig 12146 bp, 13 predicted proteins | sample 7278091 | NCBI WGS metagenome assembly JAAUYG01 (sample SAMN14350201, study PRJNA611818) | marine sediment metagenome | isolation source: surface marine sediment (0.6m) | place: French Polynesia: Moorea | collected 2018-08
AAAATAACTTGCAGGCAAATTTCACTTGGCCTTCTTCAGGGATGGTGGCGCTAGATGAATGACAGCATCCTGTCGTATCAAGGGGTAAAATTCCATGTTGTTTCCATGATTGATGTGGTTTACCTTTGTGGGCGGTTTACGTTTGTGGGATTTAAAATTGTTTTACATTTTCGAGTGGTTTTACGTTTGTGGAAAAGTCTGAGCTACGTGTGTGGAGGGGTTTACATTTGTGGAAAAATCGGTTTACGTTTGTGGGCGTTTTACGTTGCTGGTCGGGTTTACGTTTGACGGCGTTACATGTGTTACAGGTGGTGTGCAGCAGATCAGTGAACATGGGCTTGTGATGACAGTGTCACGCTTTTTATTCGACATTTCCGGGAGTGGCAAAGTTATTTCTTAATGTTGTTCATTACTTAATATTCATTACGTACACGTGGCATTTTTGCAAATGGTGTAGGCGTATTGAGCATGCCCGCCTCTTTAACCCATACCCAGATGAGAAGTACCTGATAAAAGAAGACTGGAGTCTACAACCGTTTAGACGCCGGGTCCACCGATACCTTATCTCTGACATGGACGATAATTGCATGCTGCCGTAAATTACGCGACGCTTTAGTTTTTCACATTAAAGATTTATGCCTCGCCTTTATTTGTACAAATAATAAAGTAACAGGATATTGCCCTTTAAGAAATAAACACACATATATTTGTTCGTTACTTTATCCTTTGAGTATATATTGTGAATAATAGCAATCGACTATAGCCCTTGTGAAAAGGTACAAACTGCATATATATTATCGACTTAATGTCTAAGGTTATGTGTGTATCTACCCCCACCCCTGACAATTTTGATCGATATACTGTTTACTTCACAAGACAGTTCATGAATAATTGCTACCTTTTAAAGCTTTTAAAAGCTGCGCATGCCCAATAACAAATGCCAGCGCCTGAAGCTTCCTTCAGTAAATTCAATGGATGATGTGCACTGGCGAAATGGTTTGCAGCTGTTGATATCCTCGGGAAATACTTGGAACTGTGATATCCCTGTGCAGTATGCCACAGGCAGAAGAGTCTTCCCATCAGGACGTCGCGCCTATATCTAAGCGCAGAGTCCGTTACGTCCTAACTAATTCTGCTGTGTTTGCTTTCATAGCCGGTATTCCGCTTGTGATCTTAGGTCTCACGAGGATCAGTGGCGACAATGGGTCGGGGGACTTTCTGGCCATGGCTATCAGTGGCGTTCTACTTGTAGTCTTCGCACTCATCCTCTTCGGCCTGTGTATGCAGTCTTGGTCTCTCCATAACCAACGTGTACTTCGGAATATACTTTCGAATCAGCAGATTATACACCAGGGCATTGAGACCAGCTACGGGATTAACATTTACGAAGGAAATGGCGTTATGGCCGTATGTCGTGGGAGAACCGCTACACTACCTGCCACGTCCACGGCATTCCCTGGTCCTTCTACGGCATTATCTGACACTGCTACTGCATTACCTGCCAATTCCACATCATTAGCCGGGACTTCCACAGCATTACCTGCCACTTCCACATCATTAGCCGGGACTTCCACAGCATTACCTGGTACTTCCACAGCATTACCCGGGACTTCCGCAGCATTACCTGGTACTTCCACGGCATTACCTGGTACTTCCACAGCATTACCTGGTACTTCCACAGCGCTACCTGGGACTTCCGCAGCATTCCCAGACACGCCACCACCATACCCGAGTTTCAACAACCTGGCCATCGACGTCCCGTCAGTACCCGACCCAGAAATAGGGACTTCCTCGATGGAACCGCCACCATACTCGTCGAGTTTGCAAAAATAATTTATAATTTGTTTCCTAGCCAGCCGCCAACAGAGAATGCATTCACTCTCTTCTAAATCCAAAAGCCCAGGACGTCAGTGGCAACTCTCAAATTGTACGCTATGGATGATATTACCATGATATGATTTTTAATCATATATTGGCTTGCTTTAAAATATGAAGGTGCGTTATTACATCTGTGAATGGAAATGAGAATACACACTCTCGCAGTATATAAACAGGCAGCCATTGAACCCGATCCAACTTTTCCGCCCAATGCGCCACTGGGTGGATATGGCTTTTGGCGCTCATTGCTCCAGTGGATTGGGGTATACCCCGGTACCCCAGAATATACTTCAGTCCAATAAGAGCAATCAATGAACGGACATAGGGGTGTGTATAACCCAACGTGCACGTATACACACCGCCAGAACAACCATGCCGAGCAGCAGAACTCAGTGGTCTAGTCTGTAGCGTCCTGGACTTCGGTACTGCATCTCAATTCAGCTTTTCCGTCAAGGCTCTTTTTCCTGGGTGCACGGGTTTGAATCCCTCCCAAGTCACATTTTAACTAAGTTCTGTATCCTGGGGTAACTAAGTTCTGTATCATGCGGTAAGCAATGGACGGAAAAAGACGTGTCCGTCCAGTAACCCAATGGACGGGAACGTTGGATCGGCCGGGTATTGGTAATAGGGAAGGAACTTTGATTTGTTTCCGATGTTAGTTTTGAGCAACTTTTACAACCCAAGAACCAATGAGGTGAAAACAGGTACATGGCAGTACCTCACTACGACCGATATTCATACTGCATATCTTTGTTACTCACAAATAACGATTTTAACTATGTGGAAGTGCGAATTTAAAGTTGAAAAGGCAAGGATTAGCTCGTAATAGGCAGAAGTATGTTTAAATTACCAGAGCACAGTTGGTTGGGCTTAAGAAAGTAAACTGTAACACAACCGTCGACTACGTATCATAATACCCTTAGCTATAATTTCTGCATAAAGTAACCACACAGAATGCTGGCAGTGTTCCTTTTTTGTTAAAGTGTAGGCTTTATTGTACAAGAGGGTTTAGCCCAGCACGCAGTAAATATGCTGTGTTATGTTCCCTACATATTATTTCTTTGTGCGTGGTCATAAATTAAGGCCCAGACTTGACCTGTCTTGCCCACATAACATGTACTTGACTACTTGATTTTGTGCATAAGTGTATGCTTGATATGTTAAGGGCGAGAGGCTTGATATAGTTTGCCTATATGTTATTAATACTATTGCTTTGCATGTTTATAAGTCAAGGCCTCTCTTGCTTATGTTCTGTCTATGTGCATGCCCATAGCTAAGGCAAAACCCTGGTCTATCATATCTCCATTTAATTTGTCTTTGCATACCCACAGGCTACGGCACATTCATAAAATATCCTGCTTAAACAGTACATTACTTGTGCACTAGACTTGCCACGCATAAACCGCTGTCTTTGCCGACAAAAGCTGTGGGGTACCATCAACGACAACTACCTATAAGTATCCTCCCATGCATGATGCAACTTGGACTTGTTAATTTTGTTCATTTCTTGAAGAGTTAATTCATTTTTTGTGACTGTGACAAATCATTTGGAGTTCTCACATCCTTCCCACCAGGCCGTGCCCGTGAGTTAGGCGGCAAGCTTCAACCCAGCAATCACCATCACCATACTGTCTCTTTTCCCCTTCTGCTCACGTTCTACATTCTGTTGCCCTGCTCCACCTCCACACGTCATCCTCACCTACACCTATGCCCCGTGCCTGGGCCCCATGCTCCCCATCTCCACATGCTCCATTCCACCCTCACCTCACCCCCACTCCCTTAACAGAAATTAGGCTTTTGTATGTACATGTGTAATTAGTCACCCAAGTGAGCATAGACCGTGTGTAAGGAAGTAAATGGTGGCCAGGATAAATCTACGACAAATCCGACTGATTTTAATTATTTAGTTACACACCTGCAGTCGCCCGGGACCATAACAGGAGTTGGGCAGATGAGGTTGAAATCAATCGATTAACCTTCCCTGTTATGCCTTATCCAGTGTCAAACACAGCCATCATTTTATTTTTTTTTAAAGGTTACGACCTTATTTACAGGTTATGAATGACTTTACCAACGAAATTCTATCGACTATAATGTCTCGCCATAGCCACGGTTCTGCGTGTGCCCTTAGCTCCAAAGGCCCTGCATCACCAGTACCCATTTTAATCGAAAGTCAGTGTTGAGTGTTTGTCTAACACATTTATTTATTTATTCAATGATTGTGACGTTTCCAAAGCTGTGTGCACCCTCAATACGATGACGACGCTTGATCGATGTTCTCAGTAAATTTAGTGGATATTTACAGCTTTGTCTACCGTAAAGTAAAGCCAAACGCTTACTGCTTACAACTTTGTTCTTCCGGAGATAATTGTAAACTGTGAGGTCACTGCGCAACATGCCGCAGTCAGGGGAGTCTTCCCGTCAGAACGTCGAGCCTATATCTGACGCCAGGCACCGCTATTGTTCATGTTATTTTATTCTGATTTTTTGTGTTGTAGCCGGGGCAATCTTTTTTTTTCGTCGGTCTCAGGGTGGACGCAATGATGGCGATCGGTGGATTCATAGTGATGATGGTCGCCTTCGTTCTCGGCATTGGTATAGTCCTCACTCACCGTGCTCAACTCGTCGCACGCCGAAATCAGCAGGCAGCGCATTGGCTTCTGGGCATCATACAGCGGGAGAAAAGTCACGGTCGACTGGTTTCTCAGATATCCACAGAACAGCTTCGTCTGCTCGTGTTCCTTACTCTCAATGCGCCATGCCATGACAGAGAAACCCGTATACTGGCTGTACTCCGGGCCATTGACAACAGCCATCGGGTTAATGTTTCTATGTCGTTACCTGCCACTTCCTCGTCATTACCTGGCACTTCCACGGCGCTGCCTGCCATTTCCACAGCGTTAACTGCCACTTCCACTGAGTTACCTGGCACTACTTCGGCATTACCTGGCATTTCCATGACGTTGTCTGACACTTCCATGGCATATTTTCCTGGCACTTCCATGGCGTTACCAAGCATTACTAAGGGGATACCTGGCACTTTTATGACGTTATCTGGCACTCCTTCAGCTATAACAATGGATGCCATGGCCTCACCTGGTACTTCCATGGTGTTACCTAGTGCTTTACCTGGTATTTCGGTGACACCATCTGGCACTTCATCGGCTTTAACCGGTAATGCAATGTCGTTACCTGGTACTTCCATGGCATTGCCTGGAAATTCTATATCGTTACCTGGCATTTCTCCTTCATTGTCTAGCGCTTCTAAGGCGTTACCTGGAACTTCGATGCCGTTACCAGACACTTCCATTGCGCTACCTGGCACTTCCATGGCTTGCACTTCTACGACTTTACCTGGCACCTCAACTGCATTATTTGTCACTTCCATGGCATTACCAAGCATTTCCACGGCGTTACCTGGTACTTACATGGTGTTACCTGGCACTTATATGGTGTTATCTAGCACGTCCACGGCATTGTCTAGCACTTCCTTGGCATTACCTAGCACTTCTACAGCTTTACCTGTCACTTGCACGGCGTTATCTAGCACTTCTACGGCATTACCTAGCACTCACGTGACGTTATCTAGTTCTTCTACCGCGTTAACTGACACATCCACGGCATTGCCTAGCGATACTGCAGTCCTATGGGATACCGGGATGTCACCTCAATGCATACCATGGATAAGCCTACCACCACGTCACCTGGGGACGCCATGCAGCTTCTTGCCATTATCCCCGACCTCACTCCAGTCGTCCTCGATTTTGACAACAAACACAAACTCACATTTCGGCCTCTCCTTAGTTCTGGATCCAGCAGCACAGTCCCCCTCTACAGACCCACCACCTTACCCTGGTATCAACAAGGTAACCAGTAACATCGACCTCTCATCGGTTCCCTATCCAGAAGTACGGGGCCCCCTCCATGGACCCGCTACCGTACTGAGCTCAGTTGAACAATTTGTTTCCCAGCCAGCTACCAACACAGAATACAGTCACCCACTTATAAATGAAGGAGCCCCTGACGCCCAGTCTTCAGTTGCAAATGTCAAACACGTGTGTAAATACACTAGACGGCCCTATTCCCAAGAAACCCCTTCGGACAGCAGTTTCTAGTTCCTGATTTTTTTTCATTACGTTAATTTAAACCTTATCTTCTGGCAGGCAACGGTGACCCATCGCGGTTCTGGCTGACAGTGATGGTTGTTGCTGACAGCAGTGACCCAGGACGATTCTGGCTGATAGTGGTGACCCTGTGTATCTCGAAAAACAGTCTCCTGCAGTACATGCAGTACTGGTGACTATCTGGTCACCCATATACCGGAACCTGTGTATACAGCTTTGTTCACTCAACTATTTGCAAAGAAGTAAACTGCCATACCAATGGAATGCACTGGTGGAATAGCCCGTGGGCCTTGTAATAACAATTGGTGGATTATATTGTTATAATATCCCACCTAGTTAGTCCATGGAATAACTAATCTATGTCTTACAACTAATAATACATATACGCAGTGTATCTATGTGTATGCATGTGCATGTTTCATCTGGTTCCTAATAAGCCGGGCAGTGTGCAGAACGGAAGAGCGATAGCCATATGTGACATTTCTGTTTCTCTTCCTCTTCATCCTCTTCGTCTTCTTCCTCCTCTTCATCATCATCATCATCATCAGCAGCAGCAGCAGCAGTAGCAGCAGAAGCAGGTGCAGCAGCTACAGTAGCAAGTTACTAGCAACATAATCGTCATCATGCCACAGTCACTCTTTCTATCCCCTATGTACCCTTTGTCTGAAAATACAGAAATGAATGTTACCAAATATCCAAGGTACCACACTGGCAGCTACAACCGTGGGAAGTCAACATGTAGTTGATCCAAACATTCTTCCGTTGCCCTTGTCGTTGAAGAACTTGATAACAGCTGCATATCGTTAACGGTTCTGATCGGAATTGAGATCAAATGTTCTGATCAAATCCATTCCCTCCGAATACCGAAGCAAGAATATTCATGACTAGTCTTGTGGAAGTCATTCCTACCTCATATCTGCTCAGTGACAGTGCATTATCTTTCACATTTAGGAGGCGCTCGACATTGCATAAATTTACCCACATGCATACCCACATTCATCATACGCAATATACTCTTATAACCATACCCATAGCAAATCAACCACTCCTGATCTTCTGCCCCTTCTTGCTCCTGGTCTACCTCACCGCTGCTCCTGCATCTACGTTTCAGCCTTCCCTTTACTGCTACCGTGGTGCCATCTGCACTGTTCCTGCTCTACTTCCTCCTTCCTTGCCCCTGTTCTACATCATTTACTTCCCCTGATACCGTTCTACACATTCATTCCCTGATCAAACTCTGACACGCTTCATCTTCTCCACGATCCATTGCCCTTGTTCCTGCTCTATCTTCCCACCCCTTGCTCTTTCTCAGGCTCTGCCTTCAGTTCCCTTAACCATGCTTTACTTCACCCTTCTACCTGCCCTACCCTTCTGTTCCAGCCCTGACTCTCCCGTGTTCCCCATTTCCATTCCACTCTCTTTACCACCCCTAACTGGAACTCCGGTGAGACGTAGATGTCACCAATTTACAAGAGTAGACATGCATCTGCACTCACCCGGTACCATATGAGAGGTGTTAGATTAGTCCCAAATCAATCGATTAACCTTCCCGGGTATGCCTGATCTGATATGAAAAATAGCAAATCGAATAATCGATTTTGTGAATAGACTATGGCCTTTTTTATGACCTTATTGATGACTTGACAAACTGAATGCTATCGACTTAATGTATGGCCACGGCCGAAATTTTGTGTGTATCATCAGCGCCCAGCCCCTACACCAACCTTGTAAATTTTTAACCAAAAGTCAGTGAATAGTGTTTACTTCAACTATATGTGACCAATGATTGTAACCTTTCCAAAGCGGTGTACATCCTCAAAACATGTCGATGCCTATCCGATATTTTCAGTAAGTTTTAACAGTTACCCTGAATTACAGTTTTGCTCTTCCAGAATTAAGTAACTGTAATGTGACTGGGAAGTCATTGCGCATGATGCCGCAGGCAGATGAATCTTCCAAGCAACACGTCACGTATGTATCTGACCCCAGGTCATACTCGAGTTATGCCCTCGCCTACCCTGACATCACCCCAGGCTTCATTGCGGTAATCACAGAGTTTGACAAAACTATATACTCAAATATTAACCTCTTCCGGTTCCTGACCCAGTAATACGGCCCCGGGAATACGGCTCTAGCTTTTCCACAGACTCCAGCGTACCGGGTTTTGCACAACCTAACCAGGAATGTATACTTGCCCAGCCAAGTGCCAACGCAGAATAATGTCATATACTTGAATCCAGGAGCCCCAGTGGAGCAGCATCTGCAGTGGCAACGATCAAACACGTGTGTGTGCATGTATAAAGACACTGCGGCAGGCCCTACTTCCAAGACTGTCTCTGAAAGCCATCCTGGCAGCTGTGTGCTGGCTACGTGTCTAGTAGCAAGCAGTAATGGGGTAGGTATTTTGAACTCTTTAGCAGGTAAATGTCCCAGGATGCACTAGATAATTTTAAGGAAATGCCCAGGAACTATATAATATATGGTCAAATCATTTCAATTAAGGCACAGTCCCAAGAAAAAAATGACAACAGCCTGATATTGGCCCAGGATGGATGGTTTTCCGCAATGATTGACGAAAAAAAATTAATATCAGTGTTTTTTTTACGAATCTTGATGAAAAAAAATAACAAAACGCAACGCCTATTACTGCGTCAGGTAAAGCAAGAAGGGCCTAAACATTACATGCGACAGCCAAAAAGGCATACAACACCACAACATGATGAAGTATGGAACACTGTCTGGAACATTGTCATCTTTACATTCAGAGGAATCTTTCGTGCTTTAATAAAGGAGATTTCAACTTAGAGCCAGCTGGACCTGGTGTTGATGTGCATTATTTGGGACAGGCAACTAACAAGTGATTAGTGGGTAAAATGACCAGGACTAAAGTAGTTGTGTGGCCTTCAAGGTAGCTACAGAATGCAGCGAGAATTGGAAAGTAGTAGCAGCTCACACAGTAGTCGCTGGACGCAGTGGGAGCCCAACAGTATTGCTCCCGCTGAGTAGTTGTTAGAGGTGAGAAAGAGTAGCGGAACACTAGACTAGCGCACTGACCCATAGTTAGGAACGATCGAGGGACTTGCAGCCTATAACTCTTTTTGCTGGAACCCTGGTTCTGCAGCAGCAAGTTAGCTCACAGGGTGGGATATCTCTGCCAGGACAGTGTCGATCTGCAAAAGTAGTTCGTTGTGTCCTGGGATCCCCCAAGAACCCCGAGACAATGACAAGGCAACCGGGACCGCTGTATACCTGCTAATACAAACACAGGAAGTTGATTAGAAGATGAAGAGATTGAGTTAGAGTCAAGATAATAGAACGAAACCAGCAACGTTCTGTCACAGTGTGGAATCTCGACGAACGGCGAGGCCTACTGCACCGCATTATGAACATAAACATCTTCAATGGCGCTTACTCTCCTCGTGCTCTTCCATCTCTCCTGCCTCCTCCTCCTGTTGAGATTCTCTGCTCCGCTATTCCTCTTCTCCTTCCCTGGTCCCGCAGCTCTTCTACTCCTCTGCCTCTGTTGTTCTTTTTGCTTATCTACCGTTCCTCCCTCTTCCTACTTTCCTCATAGGTCTCTCCTCCCTGCCCCTCTCAACATGGATTTCTCCTCCCCTGTTCCTCCTACTGCCCCCTGGCTCTCTCCTCTGCTCCTACTCTTCGGGTCTCTCCACTCCCACTCCTACTCTCCTGGGTCTCTCCTGCTCATACTCTGTGTCTCTCCTGTCCTCCTACTCTCTCCCTGGGTATCTCATCTCCTCCGCTCTCCCTATCTCAAGTCAACCCCACTGTCAGAGCTAATTTTTTTCTGCACCTACATGTATGTGGTAGTTGGCTCGTCTGACAGATCGTGTGTTAGGAAACCAGACGATGGCCTGAAAAAAGGTACATCGGACTTCAAGGACGTCAATTTGTGAGCTATCCATCGGTAGAGCGATGCTTTAACATATGGCAGACATTTGGTGGACGAGACTGAAATAAATCGATTAGCCTTCGATGTTATGCGTAATCCACTGTGAAACATAGCAGCCGGCTATTGGTTTGTGAAAAGGTTACTAACGCTGACATTTTGAAAATTCCGTCCGTAAAAAAAATGCAATGTTGAAATATTTGACACCAGGTGACCAAGTCTATGGCACCAGTATGATCCATTTCCCCACGTCGTAGACTTTAATGATCATGTACAACGCCTGTTTTCCATAAGTCCACGAGGTATCCTGTGGCAATCGTACATCTAGTATGTTCTTCGGGAGATGGGTGTAACTGTGACGTAACTGCTCATCAGCATGCCGCAGGCAGAAGAGTCTTCCCACCAGAACATCGCTGCTATATCTAATATCAGGTTCTACTTCTGCTATGTCACAATTATCTTTACGGCGTTTACCGCGCTGGGCGGCTGTGTCTGTCTGTCCCTGTTGGTACTGCACAGAGCGTGGGAGCCGAACTTTCTGGTCCTGCTGGTCAGTGGGTCCCTGCTCCTGCTGTCAGGGGTCATTCTCCCACTCGCCCTGTGTGCCACTCACTATACACGGCTGGCGACACATCGACAGTACCAACAGGCAGCTGTCTTTCTCCGAGAAACCATACGGAGGGAGAAATGTCAGGGTCGATTGCTTGCCCAGATATCCAGAGAGCAGTTTCGACTGTTGGTGAGCATCGCAGTCCAAGTACCGCACACCGAGAGAGAAACCCGTATACTGGGTGAACTTCGAGCGATAGAGAACAACTACAGAGCCCTGGTGTTACATGACACTTCCACGACATTACCCGTGCATGACACGCCATTATCCGGTCGTACCACGATGTTATCAGGGCATACAACGGCGTTACCTGGGTGTACGACGAAGTTATGTGGAAATACCACCGAGTTACCTATGGATACGAGAACGCTATCTGGAGATACCACGTCGTAACTTGGGCATTCCATGTCGTTACCTGGGGGATAAGATGACTGATGTCACCCGGGGATACCACGGTTATGTGGGGATATGACGACGTTATCTGGAGCTGACACGGTTCTACCCGGGCATGCTGTAACATTACCTGGGGATACCACGGTATTACTTGGGCACATCACGGCGTTATCTGGCACTTTTACGGCGTTACCCAGGGATGCCACAGAGTCACGTAGAGATGCCACGTTGTCACCTAGAGATACCACGACATTATGGAAAGATACTAAGGCACCTATCATTAACTGACGCTACCAAATCTTTACCTGAACAAACCGCGGCGTTACCTAGCCATACCACGGCTAGTGACACACACTACGTTACTTGGAAGTACCACAGCGTTACCTGGGGATATCACGGCGTTACCTGGGCAAATCATGGCGTTACCTAAGGCGCCTACAGCTGAACCGGTTCATGTCGTTAGCGTGTAAAGGTCCAGAATGCACCGGGGAGCTTAATAAAAGACATAGAAATCATGGCAGCTTTAACCAATCGCATTATTTAAGGCACAAACAAAAATTGCGGCAGCATCCTGTGAATCGGTCCAGGATGGGTGTTTTTCCCCGCCAAATAGATAAAAAAATATCAACATTTATTCACGAGCTTAGATGAGCAAACTGATGCTTGTCTTGTAACCGTGAGACACGGCTGATTTCTTAAATGCTAATACGTCTGGGATATTCTGTTTCTAATCATCAAGTAAGAGTTTCAGTGAGAAAACAGATATACTTTCCTCGTAGCATGTTGTTTCCCGATATATCCTTGATCATCTGCATCCTATTCCAGAACTATACCTTCCTGTCAACTTTGCAAAATCGCTTCTGCAGTGGATTCTCTTGCAAAATCCAACCCACCACACCCCCAGACCTTCGTGGCCAGGGAAGGATCCAGACAGTGTTGATGAATGCTATGTTGGGACGTAGTTCCGGTAATGGAGGTGTGAGGCAGCAAAATTGTTGGAGAGGACCTAATTTAAATATTTAGAAGTATGCATACATATCTTTGTTTTTACATACTCTACGGTGGTAATCTCTACCACATCAACGGCTGAATTATGGCTGGAGGTCATAATAAAACTAAACAACAAACAAGAGGCCCAGGGGCCTTGACGCTCTGCTTGAACTGAAGACCCAGTACACAAGAATGTTTTGAAAAGTTGTAAATAGAATAAAATTATGTTACCTCAGGTACT
>JAAUYG010235030.1_pt1 | contig 12146 bp, 11 predicted proteins | sample 7278091 | NCBI WGS metagenome assembly JAAUYG01 (sample SAMN14350201, study PRJNA611818) | marine sediment metagenome | isolation source: surface marine sediment (0.6m) | place: French Polynesia: Moorea | collected 2018-08
CGAGATATAAGGCTTCAAAATTTGGGTGACTTTGAATTTGAATTTCAAGGTCACTCAAGGTCAGATCCAATGGTGCATTTGGACTCCCCATATATGACTTCCTATTAGTGTCTAATAGTAACTACATGTCTAACTCTCACCGTTTAAGAGTTATAGCCGCTCAAAAAAAAATTTCTCCTATCTCTTATCATTAGGGCCAAATTTCGACCATGGGCGGGGTTTAATGAATCTTTTGTTAACTATAGTTTATGCTACTGCACAGCAGAGCTACTGTCATGTGGCGTGAACGTCTGTCGTCCGTCCTTCAAACACGTTTTCTTGAATCAAACCAAATACCACCAAATTTGGGGGAATTGCACCTATCCACAATCCCCATACCATACTTTTTTGTTTTCCAAAACTTTAAATCTTGATTTTATACATTTTTTTTTTGTTTTCACTAACATGGGACCGTATGAGAGGAAAAATTCAAACGACATCTCCTCTGAAAGTACAGAACAGATACACTCCCAAAAAATGCATGCATACTCCTAGGGTCTCTACCAACTTTGTTAGCGAAATGTGAAGTTTCAAATTTTGATTTTTTTTCCAATTTTTTGTTCTTTTTTTTTTTTACATTTAATATGATGATCAACCGCGAAAAAATAAAATTGCTATACATTGAAAATGGCTGGTCATGGAGAAAAAAGGACCAAAATGTGGGGCTCGCATGTAAGTATTCAGTGCATGCAGGGTACTTTTGACCGGTCAGTATTCAAGGTCAGCCTGAGGTCATTCGGTGCATTCCAATTTTTCCAACTATTGACAACCTTGTATCTCCAAAAGGGCTGGTCGTAGAGCGAAACGGACCGAAATTTGGGCATCGTAGGTAACAGCGTAGTGTAGATAGGGTACTTTTGACTGTCAATTGTTCAAGTCATTCTGAGGTCATTAGGTACATTTCTGACTTTCGACAACCTTGTATCTTGAAAACAACTAGTTATAGGGCGAAACATACCACAATTTCGACCTCGGGTAATCAGTGTATACAAGGTGTTTTCGACTGTCAAGTGTTCAAAGACATTCTGCTGTCATTCGGTGCATTTCCGATTTCGAAAAACTTGTATCTCGAAAACGGGTGCTCGTAGAGTGAAACTGGCCAAAATTTGGGCCTCAGGGTTACGTACTTAGTGCATATAGAGTAATTTGACCGTTAAGTGTCCAAGGTCAGTCTGAGGCCATTCAGCGCATTTCCGATTTCAACAACCTTAATTGCACCTCGAAAACAGCTGCTCATATATCGAAACGGACCAAAATTGGACCTCGGGAGTAAGTCCGTGGTGTATACAGGGTATTTTTGACAAATCAGTTTTTAATGTCATTCTGAGGTCAGTCGGTGCATTTTCGGTTTTCGGCAACCTTGTATCTTCAAAATGGCTGGCCGTAGGACAAATTTGACCAAAATTTGGGCCTTGGGGGGTAAGTATGTAGGGTACTTTTGACAGTCAAGTTTTAAAGGTCGTTCTGAGGTTATTCAGTGCATTTCTGATTTTCGAGAACCCTATATCTCAAAAATGACTCGTTGCGGAACAAAACACAATGAAATTTTGACTCAGGTACAATGGCATATTTGACCTTGTGGTGTTGAAGATCATTTGGGGGTTGTGTGCATGGTGCACTTGTCTCAATATGGCCTGTAACTTGAAAACGGCAAGTCATAGAGTGAAACAGACTGAAATTTGACAAGCACAATGTATGCTGTATACTCATTAGTTTTTTTTTTGTTTTGTTTTGTTTTTTAAATTTTGACAGATTAAAGTTTTAAAGAGCATTGAAGAAAGCTTCCGTCTAGTGGTTCAGACTTTTTTTTATTCTGCAGTGTTTTGTCCTTTTTTTCCTTTTTGCACAATCATCTGCCAGGCAAAGAACAGTGTAATAATAGTATTGGCTCATTGTCTTCGCAACACTGAGGTTCCTCATAGTTTTGATGGCCTAGAGAGTTTCAGAAGTTACATGGCATTTTTCTTTTTTCGGAGTCCGCACTTTACCTAAACATTTACTGAAATAGGCAGTGAAAATAACTACGCTAGGAATGGTGGGAAATATAAAATATAATTTATTTAATTGACAAAAAACCGACCCTAATGTAAACTCCTGAAACTAGGGAAGCATTTATAATCAACTGATGTAACAAATATTACCGATATGGGAAAGGTGGGGTCTACCACCATGACCGAAGATCATGGTGGTTAGGCTGCCGGCATGGCCTACCCATGCTACGATGACCAGAAATTCTGTCTTTTTATTGCAGCGCGTGGATTACGAGTTACAGGATATGACGGTAAAGACAAGTTACCTGACGGACGTGAACGAACTCTACCGAAAGGAGATGGATCGTCTGCGTAAGGAAAACAGCGACCAGAGGTGGAAAATTTTTGAACTCGAAAGGGAAAACGATAGTCTGCGGCTGAACCTCGACACCCTGAAAGTCCGGGTAGGTGGAGAATGCTGTTAGTGGTATTCAGATGTTAGATTGGATGCTGTACATATACAGTGGGCTATGAAAATTAAAGACTAATTAAGACAACCCACAGACCGGTTACAAACTAGTGTTAATAAGTAATTAAGTATTTTGTTTATTGCAAGCGACAGGTTGGATTACACATGCGGTAAAAATGCTCACGACACATAAAGCGAACATTATACAGTCTGAAGAGTAAAACAAGGTATGCGCCTCGGTTAAGGATATTTGTGTGGTGATCTTATTCGACAACTGAATATTGAAAATACAGTTTGGGTACTGCAGCTGTAAAGTGACAGTGTTGTAAAGAGGTCTTTATTCTGGGGTGGTCCAAAGTACGAGGTGGTCTTGAAAATAGACCGCATTGTATATTTATGTGTATGCAAGATAGCCATGGTGCATTTTAGAGCCGCATTTTCACTATCTAAATGTATATTGAACTTCAGTAAGATTGGCTCATTTTATCTGGGCCTGCTAAATATATTACTTGCAAATATTTTCTTGTCGAGGCTGGAATTTGGAGACTACGAGATGGCACACCTGTCTTGAAAGACGTCACAGTCTAAGCAAATAGAAGTCCCACCTGTCATTATCAAATCAAACCTGGCAGTATTGATCACTTTTTTGTCGCGTCCCATTTTTATGGCCAATGGATTTCGAGACAGGATCTCCTGTACCCTGCTCAGTCAGATGTAGATCATGTAAATGAACATTGCAGTTTTTCAGTGTGGGCCCAGTCAACCAACCATGTCAAAGTGTGCATAATGTTTCCTCTCCAGAAGAAAATTCAAATTAAAGTAGTCTCTACCAAAGAGGCAATGGTCAAGTCTGCTCATAGTGCTTTGTATACAGGGTAATTTCCTTTCAGTGTCCGCATACATGTACTGTCTTACACTCAATGCATGCATGTGTATTCATGCACTAATATACACAGATCCACTAATCTGTTTCTTTTCACATTGGTTTTAACCAGGTCCAGGACACATACGATTCCTACTTTGGACTGAAGCATCGCCCTGCCAGTGCGGGACCTACCGCCAGAACAAACTACCACACCTCAAATAGCGCAAACTGGTTACGCTGAAACGAACCAAAACTCCCTTGTAGGACAATTAATCGACCAGAAACCACACTAGTCAAATATCCTTGTTCATATTTGCAGTCTCCCGGGTATACAAAACATGCCACCAACAAGTGTATACTTTCTGTCAATAAATATTTATTATTCTTACAAATTCCGATTATGAATTTGCGACATGTACATTTCACCAAGAAAATGAAACATAGTGTTTCTTGAAGTGCCACACCACTTCTTCCCATGTCAAGGTTGTAAAATGAAAACCCCTCTTGGTAATTGCCGCATATATGATCACCACATACTGTCATCAAGTCTGAACTTACGAATGTGACATTTAAGATTTCATTTTTAACAAAGAAAGAATTTTTTAGCATATCTTGCCTTAACAATGCGACATTAAGATGTGTTAAGGCATGCCCACGTCCGCAGCAAACGTCAAATTACCTATTCATGAACAGTCTAAATAGTTTAACTGTTAAGGAGTTATATTACACAGGATTTGGGGGTATGAACTGACAAAATCTACAAATCCATACTGCAAAAGAATAAGGAATTTGAGTGAACATTTAGGATTGCTACGTGGAAACTGACCAAAGTAAATACAAACTGTACACATCTTGAACTTTTGGGGTGTGAAATAGGTGGTAGGTTTGAACCACTAAGCTCTATCTGGACAGTCAACTAATACCAACAAGCAAGAATCGAAGACAATTCAGTAACATCAGACATGACTCGGAGCCCAGGTCACGCGGCAAATGCACCAAATAAACAATTACAAGTATTATTTATGTATCAGTCCAAAGGGAAACTAAGTTTGTGCCAGCGCATTTAGATATGGCAAACTCGATAGCACAGATTTCCAAATCCACCGCGGTTGTTACGTTATAGTAAGGCTACGAACTAAGGTGTCTTGTTTCATTTAGCATAGATTGAAATAAACAAATTGGTTTGAAACAAAGTTTTACCAAACATATTTTTGCATTGGTACTTCATTGCTATGGCCCTGCTAATAATGTACCATATTTAGCTCTGCATTAGCCACACCCAATGGCATACAGAGTGATGGGTAGTGTCATATCATCCACCGTCTGTTAAATGAATTTTCTCAGAAACCACCACATCCAATGACACAAAATTTTATACAAACATTCCTGCCCATCATATCTCCATAGACTTTTTTTTCACGGTTTCAAAATTAACACTTTTGAATATTTATCAATTTTCTTAATGTTCTTAACACAGAAATATCTGGAGAAAAGATTCAAACCACCATGAAGTGACTGCAGGTGCCAAAATTTGTGGACAATCTTGGGAGCAGTATTTACAAAATGAAATATTGCGTACAGAATTTCATAATTTTAAATTGTAACATTTGTACCAACTTTCTTATTTTTTCAACATTCGGGGCATTGATGTTTTACTTCTTCTCCGAGACTGGCCACAGAAAGCATTCCACAAAACTTGAGAACAGTCCTGGGGGTTCTACCTACAAATAGTTTACATTAAAATCTTAAAAGTTAACCTTTAAACTTGAACCTATCTCTTTAATGGCATTTGGGTCAAGTGGATCATCAAGGATCCTGGGCCTCTTGCAAACCATTTATGAATCCCAACAGATAAATTTTGAAGTGATGACAGCTACGATCTAATACCTGTCATGAAAAAACAGCCCCTATTACCCGAAAGTGGATAGCAAAAACTGCTCGTAACATAAGAATGATACACCTCCCACACCCTAACACCTTGATGCGACACCAACACATATTTTTACGTGATATCAAATGCCGGTAGTTGTCAATGACAATGATATACCCCCAACACCTAGAATTTTTTTATTTTACATCAACCCAACACCTGCCAATCCCCGTACACTGGCCATTGCTGCATGATGTCCTAACACATGAAAGATATCGGACAATTATACAATTTGAAATACCGAGTATGAAACGACACAGGGCCAAGAAGAAAACATTGCATACCAGCACACAGATTACAGGTACAAGCCAGGCCGTGACAGCCAGATCAGTCGAGCCACAATTTTAACATGGAGGTGTTTAATAAGACTTTACGCTTTGGCAGCCACAGTCGAAGATTTACATCCTGGTTAGATATATGCAAATGCAGATGAATTCTTACATCACTCAACTGCCTGCCAAGAACATCAATGCAAAGTTACGGATACTAATAGTACTGCAATAAATCTGAAACCTGATACAAGGCACCTCCAATATGGCATCAGCAAAAAGAAGCACCATATGGTGAAAGAGGATGAATCTGGCAAAATCTTAGTCCAAAACACTCAAAAAAAACGCCAAGAAAACATTGGCATGTACCAGAAAAAAATTTAAGCATGACAATCATGTATGTGATATCGGAGGTATTTTCCAACATGAAGAAACTACCCCAGGTACTCAAAGGTTTATTACAGGCTTTACAGCATTTAGTATGCCACATTTTCTACTGTAGGCCAGCTCTTAAAGCAATGGCTTCCCTTCACCCACCCTGAAATCCATATTCGAATGTGCTGAAAGCTTATACCCTGCTCGTTAACCATCGGTCACTGCTACCTAACCACAGGCTGCATGGGGCATGGAAGAACCCCAATGTACTGTTGAGACTCTTGAGAAAAGCTCTGCATAGCAAATGATTCTGAATCCCCATGGAAACAAAGTTTAAGAAACCTATGGGGCCAGGAAAAGTTACTGACAGGCCCAGTTGTTATTGCTTAATTTCAATACAAACTGGATCATTTTCACATACATATTTTACAGAATGCCAGCTTTCCTTTAAAGACTCATTTCATCCCTGTGAATACTTAATATTTCTCTGCTGAAAATTTTCTTTCGTTTCCAATTTCCATATATGGAGAAACATGGTTTCGGGCTACATAACATTGAGCTTGGCTCAGTAAATGTGTTCATTTCTGGCCTTCATCATTAACAAGAAGAACATTAAGTGTATTGCCATCAGCTTTTAAAATTTGTGTGGCATCGTAACTATATGACCTGTGGTGTTTATGCACCTGTACTGCTACCACTACTCTCCAGTAACAGTATTCCCAGTTCCCACTACGTCTACTACTCTATGGTGCCCCCCCACCCCACCCTCCCAAGTCCTGGTTTGGCAAAGCTCAGTCCAGGTCAGCAGGAGCTGGACTAGCAGAGGGCCTTCCTCTGCTGAAAGCATCCTCCAAACCCTCATCTTCTTCTTCTTCATCGTCGTCAACACCGAGGAAGCTTTGCAAGATATTCCCTGAAATAAATATGTGCATATACTCCAACAATAACTAAAGTGATATGAACTCTGTGGTTTAACTTTATACATATAGGATATATAATACACAGGAGTCCACCATGTCTTTTTGGCAACCTTCTTTAAGTACATATGTGTGAGGTTTTGATCTTGAATCTAGTAACATACATACAGTAGTCCCTCTGTTAAATGACATTCCCTAGAGAGGATACTCCTCTCCAGAAAAGACGACAAATTCTTGGCTACAAGTACCATGAATGCATTTGATCCTCACTCTTACCAAAGGACAGTTCTCTAAGAAGGACAGAATTTCAGAAGTGGTGTCCTCTTTCGGGGGGGGGGGGGGGGAACTACTGTATTGGAAATATACGTATTGGACTAACTATAAATGACGTTTTATTTTGCTTTGTTCAGTACAGAACACTACTGTGGTGACAAGTCAGAACACTTTTCAGTCAGCGTGTGTGGATTGGAATGAACAGTGAATACCGGTATGTAACTACGATTAACTACATTATAACTACATTGGTGTGTAACTATAAATACATACCAAACATTCCTTGTGCTGGTTGTCTTGGTGGTGGCAAGCCAAAGAAAAGCTGACCAATTCGGTCCAAATACTGCAAGCAAAATCGGAAGCAAACATCAAAGGTCAGTAACAGATAGGTATACAATAGGAAAGATTCCCACAACTATATGCAAACAATGTAAATTCCAGTAGGCTTGGCAAACATATTGCAACTCTTTACACACAAAGAGCCATAAAGTTTCAGAAATACTACCAGTCAAAAATGCTCATTTGATCTGATGCCTCTCAGCACTGAAGAATTTGTGACATTTGGATTGCCATACAAAGGTGATATTTTTCAGCATGACCCCAAAACTTCTGTGTTGGTGGGTGGGTGTTTTTTTATTCACACCATCAGTGGCCAAAGGAAAGTGCCAATTCTGTCAACTCTATTTTAAGTAACATCCCTGAAAAAAAAATCAAAATGCATTGTAAAAGTCTAAAAGAACATTAATTCAAAACCTTTATTTATTTACCTCCATATAGGAAGGGTCTCGCCGTAGACAAGGCTGATACTGTTCACATAAAATTGTGAAAACTGCAATCTTTCCCCTAGAAAACAGCACCAGAAAACAATATAAGTCCGAGACAGAATCACAATTTTTCATATTATTAAGTAATATTTTAATTTTGCAGCATGCACCAAATATTAGAACGACACGTTAATAATATCCCAGATGCACTCTGCCGATCTACGACAGAATCAACAGATATTATTTGATTAGTAATATTTTAAGTTTGCAGTCAGCACCAGGTATGTCACACTTTAATAATATAAAACATTCACATGCAAATTCCTGATCGAATCACCATTTATTACACACTAGTAAGAAATATATTAATTCTGTCGTCCGCACCAGGTAATGAGTAATGCTTTTATAATATCCAAGATGCAGATTGGAGACAGAATGGCCAGTTTGTTATATTTTAAGAAATATATTAATTTTGTAGTACTTTGAGAGTACTTTCTACACTACAGCAGTCAAGTAAAGTTTCAAGTTACAACAATTTCATTAGATCACTCTACCAGCATTCTTCCATTCATCAAGGATAATTACGTTATGATATGGAGTTGCTAGTAACTGCTACTAACTGCCCTCAAGTACCCTTGCAGAACAAGTGCAATTTGTCTTAATACTGGTACTTGGCATTCTTCAAAATGTATGCACCCATATAAGACAGAAGCAAGGAGCACGTATTTCGGTTGCATTATGACTGAGGCACCATCGGTTTTCCTTACCCCTCCACCGTCAACAGCAGAAGCCAGAGGAAGTTAAGCAGTGGTCTGATGAAGGGCGGGCCTTTCTCTACCTGGGGATGCTCCTTGGTGAAGCAGTTAAAAACCAGTAGAGCGGTGTCCTTGTTCCTAAGGCATAGATATCTGCAGCAGAATGTTTACAACACCCTGTAACTCTTTGTTCAAAGCTCTCCCATCATCTCCAAACAGGCCTCTGTTTCATAAAACTTCAAAGATGTTTTTACGTAGGCCTGTAAGACTTCTTTATATGTTATGAAACAGAGCCCTGGTCATGTATAGTCGATAACATACATACATTTTAACCTTGCATCCATAACCATTAGGTTTTGCTATGTTCCTACTTGGCAAAACCCAATGGAAAACCCGTATTGATTGTCATATACATGTATGCTGTGAATTTCCTGATTAAAAACGCTCAATACGATTATCAGTTTGACATGACATTGATACCATAATTCAGTAATTTATTCCTTGGTATTACGATCTCTTTGTCTTTGAAGGACTGAAAGACTTCAGAGCACCATGTTAATTCCAACCGTTTTCCCAGCTACAGTCTCTTTTAGCAATGAACAATTTGGTTTACCATACACCATTATTGGGACAGCTGGTTTATGACCTTTGAACTTTGAAAAAAAAATCAACTGTAGCCAACAGAAACTTGTAGAACTACAGCTTGAACTTACTGTAAAACGGCCTGCGCTATAAAGAGGTCTACCTCGGATGGGTAGCCTAGCGTTACATGGTACTCAATCAACATGGCTGCACAACCCTCACCATCGGATGAATGGAGGAAATGGTATCGTGCCTGAACATAGTTTTTTTCTGCAACAACAGAAATTAAAGCCGAGTTAATTCTTTTTTCCAACAAACAGAACTTGAACTGAACACTAAACACAAACTGGATACAGCGGAACCTGACACTGCTGCCACCTCAGAATTGAGGTCACTTCTCAGAACTGCCCAAACTAGTTTCATGGTTGAGTAGTCGCTGAAATAACACCAGCTCACAATTAACTTAAGACACTTATAAGAGTCCCATAGGTGGTCTTAATTCCGAGGTTCTATTCCATATGCCTTTTCTCACCCCTCCCTCCTCACCCTGACTTTTTCCCCAAAGCATCTTATTGACCCTGTCATCAAACTGGGGTTCACAATGAGAAACTATACACATGTACATACCGTGGTATATTTTTTGGGGTGGGGGGTGGTTGAGCCTTTATTAACCTTCCAGAAAGAGTGAAGAAGCCCCATTTAAAATTTGCTTTAATACATTCTGCACGGTGTTATGTTTTTAGTTTGCACGCTCTACCCTCAGCCTTGCACCTTAAAAGATTAACTCGCCTTGCCAAGTGTTGAGAGCAAATTGTTTATGAAGATCAGGATGCCCTGTGCTTCCCTTCAGAGTTGGTTCACCTGAAGTTGACCACTTCAATGCAGCTACCTCAAAGTTTGGTTTCTCTATGAAATCGTTATCTATCAGCTGATGAAGTTTGCCTAGTTTTTCTGGAAATGAAGAAGTAAGCACTGCAGTAGTCCCCCTCCTAACATGTATAATGGGGGCAACCTTTCTGCAAAAAAATCTGTCCTTATTAGAGAGGTGTCCCTTGGTGAGAAGGAGCATTACATGCATTCACGGTACTTGCTCCCAGGCGTCCGCCCGAAAGAGTGTCCTTCAGAAGCGGGACAACCACACAGTCCAAGTATATTCATTAGTCTTGCTACCAATAAGATTTTGAAAATGTTTCACATGTGAATTTTTTTTCTCTAGCTGGTTTGAAACTATACTTCATGTAGACATGTACCTCCTGGTCCAGAAACATGTAAAACATGGTGTGCATAGTAATGTCTGAATGCCAGCCATGACCCAAAGGTAATCCATAATATACTGGTCCTCCGTCTCTGAGTTGTACATGTAAAACAGTTAATAACTACAACAAGACACAAATCTTGCCATATCCATTATTACAATCATGTTCACGTACTATGCTGTCCAAACATGACACTAAATTATAAGTTAAGGTAAGGTACAAACCTAAATTATCCTCAGTGACGGGTGTGGCAGACTTTTTCAGTGTGTCCACCAGCAGCATAGACAGGTCTGCTCCACTGGCATGCTGAAATAATGTTATAACCCACTGGTAAACGGTGCACTGAGAGCTCCACCACCCACCCCCACCGCAACCAACCTCTACTGCCTTGCCTTGCATACCTCTTCCTAACTTCTCAGGCAAAAATCATTTCTAACTCACTGGGAAGGTACTGTGGGTGCACCATGGAATATTCCTTGGGAAATTCAGATTAAAGCCAAGTCTATTTCTTCAAAAAAAGCTGTATAAGTCCTTGAATTTCATCAAAATATTCTATCCACAACTCCATATAAAATCTCTATGCCCCCCCCCCTTTTTTTTTTTCACACTTCGTATTCCCGCCATAAAGGAAACAAAACGGTTTCATAGAAATGAACTGGCAGTTAACACAGCTAACACAAGCAGAAGGTCTAACCGTTTAATCTACCTTACCTGGCCAGCATCCAGCAATGTCTTTGCCCCTGTGTAAAGAAGATCTATTGCTTCGGCGTATTTACTCTGAGCGTTGTATCTGGAACACATACCCACACACAAAACTTAAGAACCTGACTTCCAGCCTGTAGTTGGTACATACACCATATGACGTGAATTTTCTTGGACTACTTCCTCCTTAATTATGTGTTATTTTGTTTCTGATAATCACGCTACATGTAAATTAGATTCATTCCATATTCTTTCTGAAGTTGGAAATACTGATAGTCAGAACCTAAAAGTCCAAAAGCAAGAAAAATCTGCGGGTGGATGACGGGGTGGAGGTGGCTAAATTACATGCATTATACATGTTATGTGGAGCTGCATTTAACTTAGACTATTTCGCCAGGCAAAAAACCTTTCCTCCCCCCCCCCCTCCCCCCCGACTCTTTCCCCAAAGCATCTTATTGACCCTGTGATCCACCCCTTTGTAGCTGTAGAAACACCCATTGCAAACATAAGAGGCCCTAGTGGCCTTATATAATATTTTACTAAAATGTATGTTTGCTAACACACCTAAGCATGCAAAAATACTTTAATTTTATTCACAGAGTTTTAGGGGAAACCGTAGCCGGAAGACCTGTCTCCTGCAAGCTTTTTACACCTGCTGACTTGACACGACATGATTGCATAGCCGCCTACTGCGTCCATCAGAAAATGGCAAAAGCTGCAGGCGAGCCAGGTATTCCAGCTAGGGGAAACTCCTGGGGGGAAATTCTCCTTCACCTTGTTTTTGTTACTGTAGTATCTTGTATCATAGTAAGCCCTGGTAGGGCAGTTGGGTGCAGTAGTCAATTGGCTAACGCATAAGCCAATTGGCTACAGTTAGCCAATTGGACTACTGCACCCAACTGCCCTACCAGGGCTTACTATGATACAAGATACTACAGTAACAAAAACAAGGTGAAGGAGAATTTCCCCCCAGGAGTTTC
>JAAUYG010030904.1_pt1 | contig 12145 bp, 1 predicted proteins | sample 7278091 | NCBI WGS metagenome assembly JAAUYG01 (sample SAMN14350201, study PRJNA611818) | marine sediment metagenome | isolation source: surface marine sediment (0.6m) | place: French Polynesia: Moorea | collected 2018-08
CTCTAGCTGTCACTATTGCCGACTACATGTACCTCTAGCTGTCACTATTGCCCACTACATGTACCTGCAGCTGTCACTATTGCCGACTACATGTACCTCTAGCTGTCACTATTGCCGACTACATGTACCTCTAGCTGTCACCATTGCCGACTACATATACCTCTACCTGTCACCATTGCCGACTACATGTACCTCTAGCTGTCATCATTGCCGACTACATGTACCTCTAGCTGTCACCATTGCAGACAACATGTACCTGCAGCTGTCACCATTGCCGACTACACGTACCTGCAGCTGTCACTATTGCCGACTACATGTACCTGTAGCTGTCACTATTGCCGACTACATGTACCTGTAGCTGCCAACATTGCCGACTACTACCACTGTTGCGACTACATGTAGCTACCTACCTATACCGAATACTATTAATAGTATACGGAGAGAATGGGACGTCTCCCCAGATCTAAATGCTATTTAACATTTATGAGATATATGTTTGTATGTATGTTTATTTCGGTACATGTCTTACAATGCAAAACAGTGAAACAGTGAATAATGGCTCTGAAAAAAAGAAGACATGTAACCAAGGCCAAACTAGAAGCTAATAAGTAACTGTTAATTGGGTCAAAAACGACCCAACCCAGTTAGGCCTTTAGGACAAATAGATAGCTGAATTAACAGTTTTGACGATTTTTATGAGATGCAAGGTCATGATGTAGTCGGAAGGTTGGTGGGTGGATGTGCGGCAGATGTGCCGATAGGCCCCGCGTAGAACATCATTCAGAGTTTACAATACTAGTGGACAACCTAAGTCTCCCGTAATTACAAGGCGCTGTTGATACAGTATGGCGGAGGAGTCAATGTACTGCATCTTGAACCCTTATTTATTATTTAAATCTCATTTATTCACAAAAAATACACTTTTTGTTGAAAAATCTATATCAAACAGAATTAACTCCACTATATTTCAAGAAAAAAAGAATGCCAGCTATACATGAAATGGCTTAGTATTAACGTCTGAGTGCCAGGCTGGTAGTGTGTTCATGTCTTAATACAGATTTAATGCAGAAAGGGTTACACTTTAATGTATTTCACAAATTTTATACCGATATAGCTGTAATAAAATATGTATATAAGACGATATCCCGAAGGTTTTAGTATTAGCATTGGTTTTGAGTAGAGCAGGACTGAAAACGTTATTATAACTGTGATCTTGGAGTATGTTACAAACCATTGGTAAATTTAGTCAACACAGCGAATATTATAGGTATGACTTTACATGGTACATTCTAATGTGCAATAGAGCTAAGTATTACATTAGTGTGCAAAAACTGGTATCGCCATAGCAGGTGTGATTGCAGGTAAACTATGAAAAGACATTGACATCCAGAAACAATCCTTAGTATAGTGCTCTTCTGAATTTACTTCTGTCTTCATGATGGTTTTGTAATGAACACACAATGTAAGTAACTTGTCAGTTTGTTACATAAGCAATTCCAAGTCCAGCAGACATTCCTATTGAAGAAGCGCCTCAAACACATGGCAAAGAGAAGAGGCGAGTTCTGCATCCCTGGCACGTATATCCTGCCCGGCCAGATAGTAGTTCCTCACACCATGTCTGTGGTTGAGCAGCACAGGCAGTAAGCGGAGTATGCGTAAGGCCCACAGGCGGGCCTTCCCAGCCAGGTCAGGGGTCAACTGACGTCCGCTGCCTGCCACTGCAGGGTGACGTGTACTGTTAGGTGGGGGACGTGTCAAAGGTGACCAAGGTTTGCAGTGAGTTTTTCTGGAGTAGATGACGTCATCTATGGTGCTGTGTAGCAGTCTGTCCTGTGGAGGATAATTCAAATAGGGCGGGGAAAGCATTAACTCATACATGTTTCCTCTCATCCGTTGTAGATTAATACCGTTCTGGATATAGCCATGCGACCTGTTCAGCCTCGCCATTAGAATATAAGGCAATATTCTTTCCTGCCACGACAGATATCCAGATGTGGCACTGCACTTTGTAATAATTGCAACAAGCTGTGAATTGATTCTGCCAGTCAGAAAGGGTTTCGCAGCTTCTGGGAAGGCATGCTCCTTGACGATGTCATTCACAACACACGAGGTGTCTCCTGCACATGAGGAATGTTCCATCAACTTCAAGCAAAGGTCAAGGACGCCTGGTGAATAACTAGTCACTGCCTCTTGCTGGAATAAATCTGTTTTGCTGACATCAGCATATACAGCACCAAACTTTCCGAATGCCTCTGCGTTGAATACAGGCTGCATGTTGTCCCCAATCTCAACTGGTTTATGTTCAGAGAACTCATCCAGGATCCATAGCAGAGCTGATTTGATCAGGTACGAAGGTAACATGTCTTCAGCAGTGAGAATGTCTCCATCCGCAGTTTGGAATGACTTTGTCACAGACCGAAGTATTTTCACTAACGTGTATCCAAGCATCACTTCCTCTGGGAAATATTGGAGCAAGTTCCAATCTTTAAGTGAACTAGAGAGTTCAAGGCCCCTTTGGAACTCTGTCCCTAGCAACTTGTTTTCATAATGCCTCGGTCGTAACAGAGCTATGTAGTCGTCTAATTCTGCATTCTCAATGCAGGGAGCCACATCAACAGAAATGGTACACCATGATGGACCGCACAAACAGGAGATATTCACCATCCCCACAAAGCCATTTTTACGTTTGCAGTTCTCAAGCACGATCTTTCGTCTCGCCAGTAGCGACCGCACAGCTTCGCTGTCAATGGCCAGGAGAAAGAGCAGCCAGAAATCTGCACAAAAACTGATACTGTCAAACTGTTCGCTTCCCTGGAATTTCAGGTAGCGCTGGCAGATAGATTTTAGATCACAAAAAGTTTGACTTTCCTCTGTCTCGAGGTTGACCTTGAGCAGATCAGCAGCATTAACAAGCTTCATTGATGTATCTAGCTCATCCATGATGCCACATTTTGCGTTCTCTTGAATACTTCCCTTAATACCTGGTGTGCATTCAAACAAAGAGTCTATTTTCCCCATTTCAGTACCAATCACTTGCAGCAAATCCATAACCGCTATGATGGTTTGTTGATTAAATGATTGTTTCAGATCAGTGAGCCCAATCTGTGGATCTTGGAAAATGCGCCTAATGTCTTCGTTCCTGAAGTCTATTTGTGGAAATGTTTCCGTCAGTTTTTGGAGGTTGGTTGTCTGCATTTGAGGTTTGAATGCTTCATAAACTTTTTGCAGCTTTGCCCAACTTTCTTCATATTCATAATCTCCTGCATCAGTAAGTTGTAGCCACTGCTGATGTGTAAGTTCAATGTCAAGTCCGGTCACCAGAAGACCTAACAGAGGCTTGCTGCTTAAAGGTGTGGCATTGACGTAGATCAGATAATCTAGAGGGGATCTTCCCAGGTTATCAACTGTTTCAAATGAGTGTCTGATGTTCTGGTCCAGCTTCAGAGCACACAACAAATAGGTACCGTTGCTGCAAAGGCAAGCCAAATGATAGGGTACTCTTCCATTGGAATCACAGTCCATGAAGGTGAAACCAAGTTGCATCGCTGTTTGTATCTTTTGCTCTAGGTCCTCCAGACAACACTGCGTCTCAAAAGCCAGCATATGCATTGGAGATTGGTGCAGCATATTTAACAGGTGGCTCTTCTGTGTTAGATGTGACCAAGGAGACACAGGCAATGTACACAGGACTGCTGTGCCAAGTGTGTGCAAACTTATTTTGCCCTCCAGACCTTGGTATGGAGGAAAGATTGAATCAGTTGTTTCCACGTCGTGGACAAATCCCTTTGACAAGAAGGCATAGAGATAGTCACCTGCCAGATTATTCTCAAACACTTGCCGGAAGAGGCAATGAAACTGCTTGGGTATTGGTTTGTTCTGAATGAGGGACCCAAGTAGCATGAAAGCCAAATACGATATGAAATAGTCGCAGTGCTGCAGTGTGTCACATGTGGAATCCTCTGCAACTAGGGATCCTTCCAAAATCTGCATCATTTTAGATTCTGCAGACACTGCAGTCAGGCATAGATACATAATCGTAGTGATACCCTCCGTATTTGCCTGAGAGAGGTCAGCCCCGGCCTCTATCAGAACTTCCAGTATGTCCCACAGGCGGCGTTCACTGGCATACAGCGCTGGTGTAGTTCCTCTAACCCCACCCAGGTTAACCAGAGCTCCATGCTGCAGCAGCTCTCTCACTGTGTCACAATGGCCATTCTCAGTAGCATGTGTTAAAGCAGTTGAAGAATCTAACATAGCATTGTTTATTGTGGCACCTCTCTGAAGCAGTAGTTTCACGGTGGATGTATGACCTTCGTGGCTCGCTATTATTAACCCAGTCACGCCTATGATGTCAGCTACATCTGGGTCCGCACCACAGTTGAGAAGAGCTTCTACAGCTCTCACATTGCCAGACTGAGCAGCTTGGATTACAGGGTGTCTGCCTCTGTGCTGTGCTGCAAGATTAGCTCCCTTGTCTAACAGTGCCTTTATTATGTCTGCATTGCCTTCTTCACCTGCCAGTGCAAGGCTGGTCACACCTCTCTCATCTGGAATGCTGGGATCAGCTCCATGGTCCAGCAACGTCCTCACTACAGCTAGATGCCCATTCTGACAGGCATAAAATAAGGCTGTTCTGCCACTGTCACTAGTATCGTTGACTCTGGCTCCATTTTCAAGTAAAGCCACACCTACTTCACGGTGACCAAAACAACTTGCATACATCAGACTGGTTTCTCCTGTATTGGTAACATGGTTTGCTGATGCCCCATATTCCAGGAGTAACTGGACTATATGACCGTAACCCTTCTTGCTAGCTTGGAACAGAGGAGTAACGCCTTCCTTGCTACAGGCGTTCACTTGAGCCCCATTGGAGAGCAAAAGTTGCACCGTATCTTTGTGTCCCTGCTGGCTTGCTAGAAAAATGCCGGTGATACCTCTAGTGTCAGGCCTGTTCACGTTGGCTGAATGCCTCAGTAGCTGCTCCAGAGCAGTAAGTCTACCATTTTGGCATGCCTGTGTCAGAGCAGACCTTCCACTCCGCATTGTGGCATCCACCTGAGCAGAATTCTCCAGCAACAACCTCACAATCTGTCCATGTCCACTTTCACTGGCTACAATGAGACTTGTACAGCACTCACGATCAGCAAAGTTTACGTCTGCATTGTTCTCCAGTAGAACAAGTACCGTTTCATAGTGGCCCTCCTCACTGGCGTGGATCAGGGCGGTTCGGTCCTGGATGTCATCATGGGCATTGACATCTGCCCCCGCTGATAACAACTCCCTGACTGTGTCACACTGTCCAGTAGTGGCTGCCTGTTGCAGACCCGTACGACCATTGTTCATACGCCAATCAACAAGGGCACCGCAGCGTAATAACAGTTTTACAGTCGCAGTATGTCCCATCTGACTTGCCATTGTTAAAGCTGTGCAGCCTTCCTCATCAGCAATGTTGGGGTTAGCACCATGCCTCAGAAGCAGCTGCACAGTGGTGTACATTCCTTGCTGACTGGCTTGAATTAGCGCAGTCCTTCTTCTGAAGGAGAAATCTACAGCGTTGACCTCGGCTCCTGCAGACAACAAGTTCCTGACATACTCATTGTCTCCATATTGGCTAGCAACAAGTAGATCCGCTGTATATTCATCTGGTTGCATCATTATTATTGTCAGTTGTTGTATTTCTGTGTTGAGAATTTATGGCTTCCTACCTTAGTTGAATTCTGTTTCCTTTTATTCTGGCTGTCAAACCAATTTTGTATGCATACATCCTATTTACTTCACTTCTTAGTGCTTTAGTGTAGCAGTTGTGCTTTAGACAGATATCCTCCACTGTACAGCGATGAATGATAAAACGTACCCACGATGACTTTCAGAAAGTTAGTCTGATATATATCTCAGTGTTATATGGCACAATATCCTTCTGGTTGGCACCTAACGTGGCACTGGATTCTGAAATTTTAATCACTCTAGATGTTACATTGTCGTCATGGTCCTGATGTTACATTGTCGTCATGGTCCTGATCAGTCCTGATCAGATGATGAGCCCTGATCAGCCCTGATCTGTCCTGATCAGATATTGTCACATGGTGCATGATTCGGCCAGCACTCCTACACTCTGTGTCACTGGACAGAAGAGGCTACCCTTGAGAGATGGCGGCACAGTTTATTGCAGTTTTATGTAGTCTTTTTTCGTTAGGAAATGTTTTGCTTTTTCATCAGCCAGCCCTATAATGCTTGGAAATCTGAAAAGGAGGGTCAAGAAAACTTTGAATTGTCTTGATTAACATTAATGAAATGTAAAAATGCAAGTATTCAATGGTGTTGCAGTATAGATATATCTAACAGTCACAGACGTGTACATTTTCACATCTTGTCAGCAGAGCTGCTGTCGTGGTGCAAGCATCCATATGCACGTCAGTACATATAACATAGTTTTTAGAACCGGTTAAACAGACTCATACCAAATTTAAAAAATGGTGCTAACCCATCAAATTTCTATGTCTTTGTTTTTCCATTTTCTGAAATGTTCTTAATTTTCTTGTTGTTAATGTTGACCTATATGGGAGCAAAACTTTCAAATGCTACTCCCAACAATCGCTTCCAACTGTTTCGAAACCTCTTCTAAACTTTTGTCTTAATGATCCCCAAACGTTACAGTTTCTAATTTTTTTTCTTTGAATTTTTACGATGTTTTTTTTAATTCCTTAACATGGGACCATATGGTGGATTGTTTTTTAAAGCGCTAATCCTACAGATGGCAATGAAATCTTTTTCAAACTTCTCCTGATTTGTTGTCCCAATGGCTTTCACAAAGTTCTTTTATCAGATTTTTTTTAAATCTTTGCCACTTTTCTTTTTCTTTAACAAGGGACCACACAGATGGATTTTTTCAAACGCTACGCTTACAGATCGATTCTTTAAAGTATTTCCTCCTCCTGAGTTTTTTCTCTTCGTCTTCGTTTTCAAGGTTACTCTTTCGGGATTTTTGAAATCCTGTACTTTTCTATGTTTGTAAAAAGATAACATTATAGCCTAGTAAAACTTTTAAAATGTGTCCCAATATGGAGAGTATCATTGACTTATACCTCCAAAGGAGCTCAGTGTAATGGACCCAGCTGTGTCGTCAAATTTGGGCCTGAGTGACTTTGAAAGATCAAGTCAAGACCACTTTTTCAGACCCTCAGTAAAGTGTATAAGTAGCAATTGGGGCATATGCTATTAATTGCAATTGAGAGAAAGTCACGCTGGGAGTCAATTTTCAATTTTGCATTAGATTTCGAGTAACACGGAAAGTTTAAAGCAAAGTCACTGAAATTTAAAATACCCATATCTCGCAAAGTTGGGTCACATGCTACTGTTAAAGGCTAACAGGAACTCATATAATAATATTACTATGGGGAGTCCAGCAGAACCATCAAATTTCAGCTTGTGCGAAGTATCTAAATAAGTGGATATTCAGAAATTTTGGACACAGGGCTTTTGCAATACATGTTTGGGATGTTTGAATTGCATTGTTCAATCTTAGTTTGAGGTCATTCAGTGTACTTTTGCAACATTTTGAAGATACAATTGTCAAAACTGTCCTCAAATTTTCAATCGAAATTGTTCAAGCTTTAAAAGGACACTGTTAATCATGGTGAAATACTGGATATTTCTTTTCTCTTTTGCTTCTTATTAAATGGGACAGATGTACTTTAGAACTTGACATTTAGCCAAGCTCATTTTGTCACACCAACTACATTGCCATTCTAACGTGTTCTAACGTGCACCAAGGCCCTTGGTCCTCTTCAAAGTTATTGAGATCAGGAAATCAAGATGAAATTAACAGAAAATTGTGTAAACAGGAAGCAAAGTGCTGTAATGAAAGCAATCAATAGATATTGGGAATTGTTGACAACGTAATGTTGTTAATAGGGACGCATACAATATTATAATTTTATATTTACGTCTGATGGGGTTGGGCGCGTTGTAGTGTGGTGAGAAGGAAATAAAGTGGTAGGAAGAGGGGAACAGAATGAAGTGGTGAGTGCTGTGGATAAGGAAATAGGGTGATGTTCGGGAAGGAAGGTGATAGAGAAAATGCAGCGGTGTGATTAGGAAAAGGAATAAGAGGTCCATGAGCCTTAAACCTTTGCATGGCGACAGCAGTTGGTATGGGAAATGATATAGAGGATTTGGAAAGAGGAACAGATTATTGCTCATATGAAGAAGGCAGAGGGATATTGATGTGATTACAGGAGACAGCAAATTGATGTCGAGAGGAACACAGAGTTAGTGATATATGATAAAAATGAATAGAAGCAGAGTGGTGTTAAAATGGTAGAAATTATATGGACACAGACCATGTGGAGGCCCCCGGGTCAACTCCGTGTAGAACACGGAGAAGCATGTGTGCGAGAATACAATTTGTTGTTTGGGTAGCGCATTTCTGCAAAATGATTTATGCAAACATACATCAAAGGTTTATCAACATTTTATCTATCGTTATTTATTATCTATCTTTATTTATTTGAATCTATTCAGCCTTACCTTGACAAAACTGCGCATCTTACCTTACGGTGCTTTCGGGAAGTACAGGTTTTATACCAATTATGGGCGTGTATATTGACCCTATGTAAAATCCAATACTTAACGGATGATTCATACAAGAGGTCCAATTACCTTGGCGCTGTGCTTGACACCAGCTGTAAGGTAATGTTGATTTTCACAGATGTTCCATGGCCCTAAACGCTACCCCATGCACAAGCATGTACTGTAAGTAGTCTACAAGTCCCATACGTTAATATGTTTTGCTCTACAGTCAGTTCTTTAGAGTCACAAGGGATTGAGACAAGTGCACTGAATAACCTCAAAGTGCCATTGAACAGTCTGGCGTCAAAGGTACCACATATATGTTCTTCTAGTCCCCATGAATTTCACTCTATGATTAGTCATTTCCGACATATTTCCAATATTTCATATCATATTAGGCCACACTATATTAAATTTGAAACTTGTTTATAATTTTTTCTTCAAATTTTAGTTTTCTAAATTCCAAGAAATCATTTTTCTCTGGACTATGACAGGGAACGCCTATAACAAGCGTGGTTGAAAAAGAATCATAAGTGTAAAAGAAATAGCCTTTTGAGAATCGTATTTCTGGAAAATCATAAGGGCACCAAATGACCCCCAATTGACCTTGAACGCTGCAAGGTCAAAGGTACTCCATACATATTCCAGTAAATTTCACTCTGTTTCACTCTACCATTAACCATTTCCAAGATATTTACACATGTTTATTTATATATTGACCACAATGTAAATTTCATTTTTTTTATTCAATTTTCATTTTTGCTTTAAATTTTAAATTTCAAAATTGTAAGGAATATCTTCTGTGTTGTCTGTCACATGGAAATAAAATTTTTTGGCTGAAAAGGAATCATACGTTTAGGAGAAGTGGCGATATAAAAATCGTATTTCAGAAAAGTAGGAAGTGCACCAGATGACCCAAAAATGACTTTGAACATTACAAGGTCAATGTTATCCAATATGTGTTCTATTAGTATCACCCCGTTTCGCTCTGCGATTAGCCATTTCCAATATATTTGTTTTGTTTTTCATTTAACCATTAGCCACAATGTTGAATTTCATTTTTTTTTCATTTTTTTTTTAATTTTAAATTTCAAAATTCCGCAAAGGAAATTTTATATGGACTGTCAAAAGGAACAACTGTAAAAAGTTTGGCTGTAAAAGAATTCTAAGTGTATAAGAAGTAGCATTTTGAAAATCGTATTTTCGGAAAAATTGCGAGTGCATCGAATTACCCCAAAATGACCCTGAACGCTCTATGGCCAAAAAGGTACCCTATCACTCTATTATTTCCAAATAATTGAGGTTTTTGGTTTCTCCCACCGGGTGCATTGGTGAATTTGATTTTTTTGAAAAAACATCGGCAAACATCGGGAACTCAATATTTCAAATATCCGCAACGTAGTTTTGTGAGTACCATTAGGAAGAAAATTTAGGAGAAGTTTGAAAACTTTCAGCTGTGATTTGTAGGAGGAGGTAGAGATTTAAAAGTTTGCTCCCTTACGGTCCCATGTTAACGAAAACGGAGAAAATGTAAAAAAAATTGAAAATGTACTTCTTTTTCAAAACTTAAAAAAAAAAAAATCCAATCCAGCAAGTAAAAATTGAAAGAAATCCGCGCATTAGATACAGAGATAATTGCGACACAGACGGACGGACCGACGACGGAGAAATATCGATTCCTTAAGCTCTGCTGACATAGACAAGCAGAGCTAAAACTACGCCACAGATAAATCCCATCCAGTAAAACGTCCGAAAGTGAAGAATCCCAGTGTGTTTTATGGAAGAAAAGATTTATCTGTATAAGTAACTGTCTTTTCTTGAATGTGCTGAAATATAGTGGAATACTGATTGGGAACTATTCATTCGGGAAAGCATCTGTTGGCGTGGTGTATAAATGCAGTCAATGTGTATCTATGGCGACGGGACAGTGGAATGTGATATTATCAGTCTCGAGCGCTTACGCCCGCTAAATGGAAGTGACTGCTGAGACTGTGGGCGATATTTTGTGACAGGAGGTAAAGGTCCACTTTGGCTCTTATCTAATTAACATTAGTATGTGTATTAAGTATGACGATTAAGTATGTGTAATTAGATTAGTGGTATTGTAATAAGAATACGTAATAGGAAAGTCTAAAATAAGTCTAAACCTCTGCAAGCGGTGTAATGCAGAATCATTTCAGTTCGCTATGTAGGAGTTTATCTCCTGCCTTGTAGAACCAAGAGAAAGCTACTATCTTCGTGAATAACTGTTTACACCAAACCTTTCCCCCGCAATGACCTGCCTTTGGTAAACAGCAAATGCTGCGACGGAGAACAATCGGATCCCTGAATAAAAGTGCCATCGGTAGGCATTACAGAAAGAGCCTGCGGTTTCAGTCAGAACTGCTGAAAAGGGAGACTCAATTGCCAGTCCGACTTTTAGGTCTCAGAAGTTTCAGGAACTATTTTTCAGGACAATAACTATCACGTTTTCCAAAAAGAAGTTTCAAGAACTATTGCCTCGGATTCAGTAAATTGTTCAGTATTATTCAGTAGTCAACACAATTGTTGCGTGCCACTTTTCGGTTGTGAACTAAACCGTGTGTGAGTGTATCTGTATACTTGTACTGTGGTATTATTTTTATGAAACTTTGCAATAATGATGTGACTGTTGTATTGTTGAGTTTCACTTACTTGTTGTGTATTTCGTAATTCACCATTCAAGAGTTTAATACTAAATAGTTCAAATTAGTTTTGACCTTCTGCCATTTGAAACAAAAGAACCTATAAGTGTTAAATATCCGCCGTTATATATTGAATAAATCCAATAAACATTTCGCATTTTCGTCTGGATAAGCTAGGTACATCTGATCAGACAGTTATTATATACTCACGACGAAATATATCCCCCGTGACGGCGGGACCAGACACGCTCCCCAGCTATTAACGTTACTTTTTACTGATGTTCAGCCCTGGCAGGGATCAGCCAAACCTCATATGCAACGATGTAATATGTGCCGTTTAGTTAGTATAATGCTTGTTTTCGTAATCTCGCTATTATTATGCTGAAGAACCATTTTACCCTTTACCCTTCTTACCCTTTATCCACACTGATATGCACAGCATATCGGAAACCACCCATTGACTGTAAGTACGTCGACAACCTGAGAGATAACATTGAGCGAGTGTATGCGCCGATGACGTTAACTTGTTATGGGCGATGAGTAGGACGAGACATTTATAATAAGCAAACCCGGTTCGAATCATTTTATGGAAAATCTGGATTTGAAAGACTTAGTGCTTGCTTTGAAATGTAGTTGCATCAACGACCCTATATAGGGTCGTTGGTTGCATTAGATTATCGAAAGAGTATAAACCGACCTTGACAAAGTATGCATTTTTTCATACCACAGGCCGGGGAGCATGGGCTATCTTCCCAGGTGCTCAGCCCACAGAACAACCCCGGCGCGACCCAGGTGGCGGATAGGGGAATGACCTTTAGCTAAAGGTTAGCCAGCTACTTTAGCTGGCCGCGGATCATAGTGGGCATTACCTTGTTCATTGCTGGACTTTTTTCAAGATGTGACTTGACAGTTTA
>JAAUYG010143811.1_pt1 | contig 12144 bp, 8 predicted proteins | sample 7278091 | NCBI WGS metagenome assembly JAAUYG01 (sample SAMN14350201, study PRJNA611818) | marine sediment metagenome | isolation source: surface marine sediment (0.6m) | place: French Polynesia: Moorea | collected 2018-08
CTACTACTACTACTACTACTACTACTACTACTACTACTACTACTGCTACTGCTACTACTACTACTACTACTACTACTACTACTGCTACTACTACTACTACTACTACTATTACTACTATTACTACCACTACTACTACTACTACTACTACTACTACTATTACTACTACTAATACTACTATTACTACTACTACTAATAGTACTGTTGTTTTTATTACCACTACTGATACTACTATCCTACTACTGCCATCTACTGCTACTGTTACTATTATAACTACTACTAACACTATCACTTACCACTGCTGCTGCTGTAGATATACTGGTAAAAATGACATGACGTGTGTGAGAGTAGTTTTGTGCATACATTTTACTTTTTTACCTTGTCTACCGTCACCCTAAACTGTCCCTGATCGATGATGGCCGCCGGTGTGTGGGTAGTCAGTAACTCCAGACATATCATCAGCCCCATAAGTGAATATTTGAAATCCATGGTATCTTTCCTCCCGTAGACGCATACTATATGAACATTTGATGAAGCCACAAGGAGAACCGATATCTCTGCTAGCACAAAGTGGGGCCAGAAAATGACAAGAACATTTATTGTGAGGAGGTTTAAGATATACGCTTTCCAATAAAAAAGGGCAACACGGATGAGATGAATAAATGTGCAAGAGATGTGTAAGAGATAGGGACACCGATTAGCCGAAATGCATACAAGTTAGGCACATGGCAGTGTGCGGTAGTAGTAGTTTTATTGACACGAAATTGAAAATTGCGCTATTAGGCTTACCGTACCATGATTAAACCCCTAGACAGTACGGTGAATGCAGTGATGGAAAGCCGGTCTGCTCTCAGAATTCCATAAAAAATATGTTGAGCACTTAGCGGTGAACCCCCACGGGGAAGTCCACCCCATGTATACGCTGCGTCGTGACTTTGTATTGGAACACAACCGTAGTGCCATGACCAGGTTTAGGCTTGTGTTTGTGTGTGTACTGTCCCATTATATATGCACATGTACAATAAATTGAGTCCCATAATGTAGAGACTGGCAACCGTATCCAGGCAAGATAGGCTCTGAGTTTGGGAGTCTGGGGATGTGTAGGATGACGATGGTCATCTTCAAATGTGGCCTGACAGCGGACTTCCGCAGTTCAATCACACGATCATGAGCAATGGTATACATTTGTTAGACTGTCTGAACTCATTGTAATTCTTAACATATCATCCTTCTAGCGTTGTTCACATATTTTTTTTGTATATAGTAGTAACCGTGACAGGTATGCGTCAAAGCTAATATATTCATCCTATCAAAGAGTTTAGAATGTCGTCCTGATATCTACTAGCAGTAAATACACCTTCCACTATTTAAACGTTTCCCTAACGTTAACACTCGCATGCCCACAATTGAGCTGTTTAGACCGTGCGAGAGAGACGCGCATTAACACAAAACGAAATATTCGAAGATTTGAATGAATCTTGAACTAAGTTGTCGCATCTCAATTCGGTTGTGGATTTGAGAGTGCGAGGACTCCCACAGAGTACATAAAAACCCCGCCATTGTTGTAGCGCTAAAAGATGACCTTCACGATAGCATTAGCACACAAAGTATTCCCTGAGTTTCTTCCGCCTTGCTGCTACTTAAAGAACTAGTTGACCAGACGAGTGTTGGATAAGGATAAATATCAACCGGGAAGCAATCTCTTGTATCAGCCGTCGCTCTTGATGTGTCCTTCGGTGTGAAAGATACGTTAGCTCTAGGGCTATATGTAGGAAATACGCGAAAATTATACAGTACAAACCCGAGCTAAGTAAATTATACGGATTATTTAACATAACTACTACCACTAAAAGTTTGTGCCAGGGATGACATGAAATATATTACAGAAATGAATGTAAGTGTGAAATTCTCAAATACTTTCAACGTATGACAGAGGGGGATTTTTTTTATTTTCTCTGCGTGTGGCCTACAAACTCCAACAAACTCAGCTCACATTGTACTTCAGAATTTATCTACAAAAAAAAATTGTGTTTAATGGGAACTTATGAACGAAGGGTGTGTCTAATTTTACCCAAAGAGTTGCATTTTGTAGCTCTGAGCAAATTTCTGTGACTATGTGTTCTTCCGCCGTTCTTATAAACGTTTTCAGCAGGGTGGAAACGCAGCTATTTTGCCATATCGCCTGATTTTATTTTTTTTTTACATTTAGAAGTTTTACTTTTTAATATTAGGCATTTATCCCCGTTATCGTTATATGGTACCACATGGGAGTGACAATCTCAAAACACTACTCCGCCAACAGTTTTCATTTGTTTGGGCATGTAGAAATACCAGGCTTATTTTCTGGGTAGTTTACGTTTTTAAAATCAGCATTACATTGGTCAGCCACGCTTTGCCTTTGTGGGGTACCCCCCCCCCCCCCACACACACACATCCCTATATTCACACACCCACGTTTGCTCTATTTAGACCATGTGAGAACGAACGACTGACATCAATAAGAGATAAGATCGGTATTCAGCTTTTCGAAAAGTTGACTGAATCCGGTGCCTAGATTGACGTATCCGTTTTCAGAGGCGAAGATGAGGGTGTCCTTCCTGTAATAAAACAACCTGTTGTGCCGAGAAGTATAGGTTCTACAGTTTATTCCGCCTTGCTATCACACAATGAAGTACTTAGCGAAAGTAGAAAAGAAAGAAGTGCTAGATAAGGAAGATATCACCAGGAAGTAAGCTGTTGTATTAATGTTGGTCTTGGTGTGTTCTTTGAAATACACGTCAGCACTTACTACTTTATACAGGAACTTATACGCGAAGAGTGGAAAGAGTGGAAAATGCAAATCGGTGTTAAGCAAATGTGAAAACTGTGCAGATTATTTCATATAACCATTAAAAGTTGAGTCAGGGTGGTTTGAATTATATTACTTAAATTATATAAATGGGAATTCATCAAATGATTTTCGGCGTTGATTTTGAGTGTTTATGCTTGAGTGAATTTGGAGGGTGTAAGATTTCTGATGCTATCGGCGGTGGTGGCGAGTGTCAAGTGTGAGCGTCTATATGTGCAAGAGGGGCCTTCTTGTGGACGTTTGATAATCCAAACCTCCCAGCGCTTTACCCTTACGTCATGCATGACTACCTAGGCTACTGTGTCCTGTGTATGTCTATCGCTAATGAGCTAACGTGACAGATTTGCTGGCTTCATAACAGTGATAGACTAGGCCTGGTCAGGTGAGGAGCCGTATGCGTAAGTACATATGACAAGTGGGTAGGTGCTTCTAATGACTTCAGGTAATAATTAAAGTCCCTATATATATATAGGCTGATCACATTCGTTCGCAATTTTCAGCCATATCTCATATCACTGTTGTTCCTTCTTTCTTTCTTTCTTTCTTTCTTACATTGTTTTTAACATCGTTCGGTATCATTACATTGTCAGGAATATTTCACTGCTTTTCAATTCTTATACAAATAGGATAGACACGAATGCAAAACATAGCATACCAGGAGGCAACCCGGGCAACAGCCAGGAAGATGTTCTTCTCACAAAGCGTCCCTCTTTCCAGCGTTTTTCTGAGCAATGCTCTTGCAGGTGTTTTTACTAATATTACTGTTTGTTATTCAAAATATGGCATAAACTTACAATTTGAAAGTACATACTTGCAAGAGTGTGATGAACGGGTAAAGTGATAAGTCTTTACAACCACTGGTTCTAACAATAACTTTTTTCTCAAACCTGCCTTATCGTTCTAGCATCAGAGATGACTAGCTTAAAGGAGATAGAGAAGCTGTACTATAAATCTATGCAGGATGCCAAACTGGATGAGCCAGCAGGAGGAGATCATGGCCCTCCAGGTTACTCCACAGAGAAATTCTCTCGCTGGGCAAGAAAGGTGGACATTTTCACACTTGGCGACTCAGCGGTAGATTTTTCATTGGAGAAACACGAAGAAATTGTTAAGGAATTCGGGGAGTATCGTCGGAATTTGGCAGAAAAACTTTCTAAACTGTTCACTTGCCATGGTGTCTCTCTCCCTGGGCAGCTGGCAGACATTGGGTCGTGCTGGGATGGTAGCAAAGTGGGTGCCGTCAATGAAATGGACAGTCTGTATGTCATACATGGAGACCACTTCGTCATACGAGAACAATCGCCAATGGTATATCAAGTGTTATTGAAGACTGATTCAACTCTTGTCGAGGTTGAGCCGCGTGCTATACGTGATCAGTTCACCGAGAAGTACAGCCAATTAGTCTCGCAGTTGGAACTTCCTGGCTGCTTGGAACATGGGGGATATAAGTCATCAAAGAGGAACCGAGACAGATGCGAAATCACAAAAAGTAGGTACAGTGGTGTTAGGTACAACGGGCCTGCTGTGACGTCTCAGTTCCTAGCTAAAGATAAAAGTCTCATGACCTGGAATATGACACCTGTCGTTGTGTTACCACTAGATGCCAAAACTCTAGACGCCTTGAGGACTTCAATGCAAGCAATAATCGCTGACAATCCAGACAAAATGTTTCCACCGAGTGATGTCCACTTGATTCCAGATTCCGTCGAGAATGTTTGGAGACCATCTACAGCAAAGATGGAAGCAGATATACCTCGTGTGCTGTCAAAGGAAGGGCCAATGAAGAAATCTTTGTCTTTCTGCAAAGTGCTCTCGAACCGATTAAAGCAATGGGCGGAAAAGCTTAAAACGGTTGATACCCTTATTGTCGATATCGTGAACGAACTGCTTGAGAACTTAGTGACGCACGGAGCCGAGAAAACCACGCAAGAGATTGATAAATGTGAGGAAAAGATGAGATTTGGGCACATCTGGTTGCCATCTGAAAAGAAGGAGGAGTATCACGAAGACACGAAGAGCAGTATCAATTAACAATGCCGCAACCAAACACATTCTCTTCAAAGCTGCTTTCAAGAGAAAAGGGGCTTTTGGGTCAGAGGGAAACATGGATGTAGTCAGAGAACTGATAAAGGAAGTATTTGAAACTCTAGGGACCGAGAACGTGTATACTACAGAGCATGCTTTCTTGCCGGGAATCCGAATCTCTCACTTCTCTTTATCCCACACCGTTGCACACAAGAAACAGGCGCTTGCCCAAGATGTCTGCCGCCAGTGTCGCACACTTGTGCAGGAAGCAATGACAGAGGTAATAATTGTACTAGTTTCGGTTATCACATTGTGTAGTGTTTTTTCTCATATCTGGTATATATAGCTCCCATGCTGTCGACGAGTCCTGCGTTTAGATATTTAACATATATTTATTGGGTAATCCCTTATGTTGCGAGTATGATACTGTGTTTTAAATGAAATTAAAGCCGGTAGCTGAGTTTTGAACCAATCTAAGCATTTCTGACAGCGAAGGAGTAGCTATGCTGGTGAGACACTCTTGCAGGCATTAAGAGGTGCGTCTATAGCCACGAGAGAACTAATTATGGTTAGACTTCCTCTTTATCCTAAGTATTAGATGTGGTGGTGCGAAGCTTATTCATGCTAATGTTGCTGTTGGTATGATTTTCTGATATTTCAGCCTACTTGCACAACTCATATTGATCTGCTGGTTGGTGAAATAAACACGAGCTTTTCCACATCGCGAGAACTAAGGTGTGGAGAATATTCATTCAAGCTTGAGATGAATCCCTGGCAGCATCCCAGCTATGACGAGAACATACACCATCTGCTGGCGTTGCTCACAGCTCTATGTGGTGGATGTGGTGGTGTTGTCTACCTCATTACTGATGATACAGAAAATGTGACCCAGGAAACATTTCACATCTATCAAAAGAGAGTCCTTGCATTGATTGGCAGGAAGCTGGAAGGTCTCTCTTTGTCGGTAAACATGGTTCAGTTCTCCCTACTATTAGGGACACACAGGTCATGGGCCGCGGTTCTGTTGAAAAAGTCTTATGCTGCACTGAAATACCCACCAGTGGAGACCAAGGGGATTTGGAAACCCCAACCCGTAACCTTTGAGATAGATATGTTTGGGCAGATACATACAACACCTCTGTCATACACACACAGTCATAACTACCAGGAAAAAGAGAGATCCTTGGCATCTCGTGATCAGGGAGCAACACGCTCGGTATTGCTACCAATATACAGCCAAGCGACTGTTCCTTATCAAGCAGAGTCAGGAACATCATCTGCATCTGCGACATCAGTAACAATGCCCAGAGATAGCAATGACGATGAGATTTTCGAAATTGACTTTTCTTCCTGTCAGAGACTAGACTGGGCAGACAATGCGAAAGACTGGCAAAAATACGTCACTACAAAGGAACTGAGCACTGACGATATGATTGCGTCATGTCCCGCGTGGAAACCAGCACAGCCTATGAAAGTCACACCAGATATAGACTCAATAAGGTACTTGTTCGAGTCTGAAAAAGATATGGGAGAAACATTGTCTAAAATTGCCACAGAGGAACCAGGGTGTGCTGTAGTGTGCAGGACGTGGAGATTCCACATATCGGATATCAATCTCACTGAAGACCTACCTCCAGGACACATTTGTGACATACTGACTGTCACAGACACAGGCCGGCTGTCATTTTGGGTGGTAGTCGACGGTCTAGATGAACAGAAATTTCATAGTCAGATGGAGTACTTGATGATCACTGGTCGCATGCTGAAGTACCAAATTGTTCAAAGAGGGGAGGGTGATGGATTGTCAGATCTGTGGATAGACTGTCGTCTGCTTCCCCTCACTATATCACACACCACAGACAGCTCAGTCAAGTTGAGACTCTCTGAATGTCGGGAGATTCAATTCCATCTTTATGAGATGTACCAAGATGGAGTAAACTTTGAATTACTACAGAAGGCACTAACCATGACAATTCTTTCCAAAGAATCACCGCTGAAACGTTGCGTGGCTGAACACACCAGTATCAGACTCTCTGAACAGCAGGCTGAGGTGCTGACGAACAAGGCGAAAGTGAACTACGTCATAGGTCCAGCGGGGAACGGGAAGAGTTACACTGGTGCTTGGCTATATAAAATGTACGGCAAAGAACATAGCGTGTATATCTGCCCGACCAAAGAATTTTTTGAATACCTGAAATTCAATGGGTGTACAGGAACGTTGGTTCTGGGTGACGAAGATCTTGCGAGGGAAATTAGACGAGGAACATTTGGAAACAAAATATGTGTTGTCATCGATGACTGTCACAAATTAACCTGTACAAGGAAGTCTTTGAAGAAACTCTTCGAGGTCTTGAAGAACAACAGAGATATGTCTCTGTTTGTGTTTGCTGACAATGATTACCAGTCATTTGACAGAAAAAGACAGCAAACTATGAAGGATTGCATCCTGGATCTTACACGTACGGTACTCAAAGCGGTGCCTCAGATTTGTTACCTGACAACCATATACCGCAACACAAGGAAAGTAGTATCATTTGTGCAGGCTGCCATCCAGGATGTATATGACGGTCACCAGAAAATTGAAAGTGCAAACATGGAGAACGGTGAGGGAGTTGAATGCATCACAATTTCCACCCTTTGGGAAAACAATGCAGACAATGAACTTGTTGTTTATCTCCGCTCTCTGTTGTCACCTGGAAATTACAATCAGTCAGAAGTAGCCATCCTGTTAGAGTGTACCTATTCATCTGACGACATCCAGCTGTGCAAACAGATTATAGAGAAAAATATCGCAGGCGTCATTGTACAAGGTGCAGACATCTTCCCTCGAACAGGCGTTATTGTTGACTCTGTAGAGAGTTTTCTTGGTCTGGATGCCAATGTTTGTGTATTCATTCTTTCACATACTGAGAGGATGCCTGGCTACCCTCGCAGAAAAATCTTACAAAGTAGAAAGACACAATGTGAAATGAATATGTACAACCCACGCTACAAAGTGTTTCTGGTATCACGAGCGATTTACAAGGCTGTTTTTGTCGTGCCAAAACTCCACAACGAGCTGGTACACCAAATGAAGTTTGATCATTTTCAGGTGTGTTTATGTGTACCTAAGTTCTTTATAGTCTATGGTATAACAGTTAAAGTAATAATATTTCTCTACGTGTTCGAGTTTTATGCATGCAGAAAAAGCCCCACATGGGTGGTCCTAGAGTCAAAGGAAAATAAAATAGCAATACTAATGCGGTTGCACACCCCATATAGGGCTTTCTATTAGTTTTTAAGAGTAAGATTGGGGTAACGCTGCTCATTTATGACATTTAAGCTTTCAGAATTATGCGTGATCGTGAACATGCCTTTCAAAGCCACCCAAGCCTCCATGTAATGGACCAAGACCTCCATGTGATGGAGTGCTTGGACTCTCCACACAGTATTTCCTATTATGGTTTAACTCTTAAGAAAATGAGCAAACTCAACTCCTTTATCAGATGCAAACCTTCAAATTTGAGTGTTCTTGGGCCTCCTTTTCAAGGTCATTCAGGATTAGATGTAGTAGCATTTAGATGACCAATGCATGACGTCCTACTAGAACTTGACAGTAATGTGGGATCTGCTGTGTTCTGTGTCTTCCAGCCGCCTGATGGGTTTCTAAATCTGCGTGAGACCAGCCGATACAAAGTACAGAAGGGCACCGGGCTCATGGGTATCTGTTGTGATGGCCACAAAATCTACAGTGTGGAGAGTCGTGGAAATTACGGAGAGATTATACACAATAGAGCATGCCTGACAGTGTACGGCACAGGTGAAGCTGCGGACGGTAGTCTGAGTCTGCTAGACAGTGTGGAGGTGGTGAATGATAAATGGATCTGGTACCCTCGTCCACGTGTAGACAGCTCACGCCGCGTCTATGTGCCTTGTGGCAGGTTGGGTGTAAGGGTATTCCACTACCAGGACGGTCGTCTGCTGCCAGCCAGGGACCCGCTGAGGTGTGTGAAAGAAACCGTGGGATTATGTGTCAATACGGCAGACACTGTGTTCGTGGGTGACTGGGACAACAAGTCTGTTTGCCTGGTCAATGTCTTCTCCGACACAGTGCTCAGGCTGCTGGAGAGACCAGCACAGGTACAGGGTTTCCCACGTCACATGTCAGTGCTGGAACAGACCCTCATAGTCTGCTATGGTGACAACACCCTGGTGACATACCGCTGTGACAGCCCGACCCCTGGTCAGGTGTTACAGACACCGGAGGGACTGGGGTGGGTGACCAGCATAACCACAGACAGTCATTCCTCTAGTTTACTGGTCACAGACGGACATTCTGTGTATGTACTCGATGACAAATTTTTATGGCACAGGATATACACTGGAGACTGGGGACTGATGGACTGTGCTGTGGTCCAGTCACAGCTCCGGCTGGGGTATGAAAATGGAGACATTGATGTACTGACATCACAGTGACTGTTACACACTCGTTGCTGACTTTCGGTGAATTTTAGTCACATGCTCAATTGAGCTTGAAATCACTGTTTACGTAATGACGCATTACCTATAATATGGTACAACCCTCAAACCCCACCGCTATACAATGTAATCAGTTGCACTGTTACTCATTTTGATCCAATAATGCAAAATTTGAATACAAATTACTTCAAAAAATGGTCCAATCGTCCGGCTTCAAACAATTTCTACTGCATTAGATTTTTTCTGCCTTAGGTCAGTTAGAAGCCGTATCAGATCTATCAGCCCATTTTTACTATTCATCTTTACACATGGGTACTGCGATGTGTGGTTATGTTATTTCACTGGATGCAGGGAATAGAGAAATAGGCAACTGCGAAACGCTATTTGACACAGTATAGCGCCTCGGAGGAAATCAGCAGCTTTATTCACAACTGCTGCTGTTGCCAAAAAACAAAATATTTTCTCTAATTAGAGCAAAACGGAAGAAACGTCACTGATTTTTACACTTTTTACACGTGAAGATGTTAAATATTGCACATGCAACAACGCTGTTCTAAATTGAAAAGACCCAAGTTTGCCTCCTGTGATATGTGTACATGTACAATGGTTTACCTCTAGCTGTGAGCCACCAAGGCGGAGAGTAACCAAATCACCCATTTCTATACGTCTGCAACACTTAATATATCATAATACTGGTCGGGCTTATTGGGGAGAAGGTTTTAATTTGGGAGTCATGTGTATAACTTAAGGAGTACAAAGTCGTTGCATCACCTACGTTGTAATACCGTGACTTACAAACACAACTGAGCTACCAAAGTGCGAAGGATTGGAATGTTTTAAGTAATTTTATTCAAGACAATGCATATTTTAACGGTTTAAAAATATTAGGCAAGACATGGAACAGCGCTAATTGTGATCATGTCTGTATTTAGAAATAATGTCGTTGCATTTACGTTATCCCATAATTTCGTGTGCACATATCATCATCGATTGTATGCCACTTAATTCGTTCATGCCCAGAGTGCGTGTCATGTGTCGGTCAATATTGCTGTCCACTAATGTTGCTTGTTTTACTGTAATAGTAGTAGTAGTAGTAGTAGTAGTAGTAGTAGTAGTAGTAGTAGTAGTAGTAGTAGTAGTAGTAATAGCAGTAGTAGTAGCAGGGGGGAGGAGTAACAGCAGCAGTAATACTAGTTTTCTTTTTCAAAATTTATTCACATCGTATATACAATAATAGTAATGTTTGTTGCAGCTGTGTGTTTGTAGTCCATGCACAATAATAGGTGTGGCCACCACAGCTGGTTGTGGTGTGGAATCCGCAGGCTGTTTTATTAAGAAAAATTTTCTCCAGTCCAGGTCTCTTTGTATCAGCTAAAAAGGTCGACTTTCATATGCCGACTGCATCAAATCGGAATTTCTCAGATTCTCATTCTCGGTGTATGATTGTTCCATATCATCCGCAAATTTCTGGAATTCAGGGCCGGACACCACTTCTTCGTAGTTATTCAGCATTGCTTTAGTTACCTTGTTTCATATGTTGCACATCGTGTTTAGTAGTTACTTTGTGCGACCCAACAAGTTTGTCCCAATTAGAGACAGTCAGTGAGTTAATTGGTTTATTTAACGTTGCTTCTTAACAGCCAGGGCCTTATGAGTGACGGACCGGCTGCCGGACAGTGAGACGAAGGATCAAAGCGCCCCAGACTTGAATACACCAGGTTTCGAACCCGGTACCCAGTAGTCTGAAGTCGAGTGTTCTACAGCTCGACCGAGAGCATCGCGCTAACTCAAGAGAGATATCTATGTAGCAGTATTCGGTGTGGGTGTTGCTTTTAAGTCAGTTTTGTCCACCATCACCCCTTTTCGAGTCATTGCCGTACGTAGCCGGTTCCAAAGAACAAATGTTTTCACATCAGCCGCGAAAGCGAATCACTGAATATGTGCTAAAGATTACCCTGCTGTAAAAGGACAAATATTAAGGGCGAGGATTGTTATAGTATCACATACCACTTTGTGTCCAATTGGCTGGGTTAGGCGGAAGCGTTTATACACAAGCCAATTACCATAGCATGTGGTCGTGTTGGAACTGGACATAACGTACATTTCTTTACATGTGGCCTGTAAAGTAATGCCTGCTGTCTAGAACAGAATGTGATCAACAGTGCAGAGGCTGTAATAAGCATATTGTAGAAACATCCAGAGGATTCTGCCAGGAGAAACTTGTGACAGAATAAATTAACTGTCCCGAAACCAAAACACCCTCTACTTGCAATGTCGCAATGTCAAAAATTGGAAATGCACCGAATGACCTTGGACTGACCGTAAACACTTAACTGTCAAAAGTACACTGTATAAACTGAATACTTGCTTTCAACCCCCCACCCCCGTAGTTTCAAATTTTAGTCCATTTTACTCTACGACCAGACTTTTTCCAGATACAAGGTTGTCGAAAATTTTCAAGCGCACGCAATTTTTGGTTTACCTATATGTTGCAATGGTGAAAGTGAAATTTCCGTAAAAGTAATTCTCAAAATTTCAAAAAAATTACAAAAGTACTTTTGTAAAAACCCGTTCGAAAAAAATTCACGAGACGTTTGGAATAATTTAAACGTAAGGAGTAGCGTTTTGAAATTTTGCTCGTAAAAAAGCGTACTTAAAATTTCATAAAACCAAAAACAGTAAAATGCAATGCCTATTGAGAAAAAAACAAGAGGCCCAGGGGCCTTGACGCTCTGCTTGGTCACTTGCTAGTTAAAACAACACCAGTAACATATCAACTTAGCAGCACAAAGATCCCTAAATATTTTCACGGTAAG
>JAAUYG010049297.1_pt1 | contig 12143 bp, 11 predicted proteins | sample 7278091 | NCBI WGS metagenome assembly JAAUYG01 (sample SAMN14350201, study PRJNA611818) | marine sediment metagenome | isolation source: surface marine sediment (0.6m) | place: French Polynesia: Moorea | collected 2018-08
AATTTTATTAGCGATCGCTATACCCAAGCTGAAATCAAGTAAATTCCTTTAATTATTTTTTTGAGTTAACCTGAATTCGATAAAGCTAAAAATTTGGGAATTTATCAGTTTTATCGATGCCTGAATTCCTGATTATCTCGTTGTTTATCTCGCATAGTTCGAGGAAAAAATTATAACTTTGCGCCTCCTAACTCCGAATTCCGTAGCGTAGCGTCTCGCGAGCGCGAGTACTCCGAATTCCGAATTCCGAACTCCGAACTCTTAGGAAACAAATTGTTTCTCTCAGACATAACGAATTAAATTCGTTGGACGCTCACGTTAAGTTAATTATCTGGGGAATATCGGATTGAAAATTAGCGATCGCATTACCAGGGCAGATTAACAATCAGTAATCAGTAATTACTATCGGGTACTTGTGAGACTATTTGTTTGCCAATTTCAATAGAAGCAGTAGCAGCAGGAGATGGAGCATTGCAGACGTGCATGGCTTTATTACGATTAAGAATTAAAAAGTCATCAACCATTGAACCATCGCTTTTTAGTGCTTGCGCTCTTACTCCCGCAGGACTTGGTACTATATCTTCTGCTTGCACTTCAGGAATTAATCTTTGCAAGCTACGAACAAAAATCGACTTACTATAAGAACGAATCATTTCCTGTAAACCTTCATTGGGATATTTAGCTGCTAATTTCCAGAAGCCAGGATAAGTCATGGTATCCATGAAGTCTTGGAAATCGAAGTCAAATTTGTTATAAGCTTCTCGCTTGAATCCTAATACTGCATTAGGTCCTGCATGAACACTACCATCTATACTAGGGTGAAAATGTACTCCTAAAAAAGGAAAATTGGGATTGGGTACGGGATAAATTGCACCATTTACTAAGTAATTTTTTTCAGGTGTTAGTTCGTAGTATTCTCCTCTAAAGGGAACTATCTTCGCTGGTGCTTTTTCTTTTGCTAGTTTTGTCAGGCGATCGCTATATAGTCCGCCACAATTGATTAAAAATTCTGTATGATATTCTTCTTGGCTAGTTTCAATTATATGACCTTCGGTCGTAAATTTAATTCCTGTGACGCAAGTATTCAGCTTTAGATCTACTCCCTGTGATTCAGCGATCGCAGCATATTTATTACAGACTTGTTTGTAATCTACTATTCCCGTAGATTTCACCCAAATTCCCGCTAAACAACTGACGTGAGGTTCTATTTCTTTAACTTGTTCTGAATTTACTTTACTAATTTCAATACCATTAGCAATACCTCGTTCGTAGAGATTATCTAATAGAGGTAATTCAAATTCTTCGGTAGCAACAATTACCTTTCCGCATATATTGTAGTCAATATTATGCTCTTGGCAAAAGGCAACCATCGACTCGTTTCCTTGGCGACAAAGTTTTGCTTTGTAACTTCCTGGCTTATAGTAAATTCCAGAATGAATAATACCGCTATTGTGTCCCGTTTGATGAGCCGCCCAAGATGCTTCTTTTTCTAGCAGAGCAATTTTAGCCGAAGGAAACCTTTGACTTAAAGCCATTGCCGTAGACAAGCCAACAATACCACCACCGATAATAGTAAAATTATACATATAATATGTAATGTGATTGAAGTTTGTTTATTTTAACTAGCTTTTAGCTTTTATACCGACTTTCGTGCATGAACTGTTAACTCAGTAGAGTACAGAAAAATGAAGGAGCAAAAAAGCAAGGGTAGTCAATAAATAATTTCATCCCTCATCCCTCATCCCTCATCCCTCATCCTTCTAAAGTGCTACCATCTCAGTTGATACACCTAGATCTTTAAGCATCGCGCTGATTTCTTCGCAATAGATAGCATTCATCACAATGACTTTATCTGGCTGGTAAGTTTTGAGAAATTTTGGAGGCATAATTTCTTTACCTACTCCAGGAATAAATTTACCGTGACGGTGAGGGTTAATATCGATCGCGTATTCGATTTTGTCAACAGTCTTGAGGGTAGTTAAAAATGCCACACATTTAGAACCAGAACCCCAAACAACTACTTTTTCTTGTTTAGCTTGAGCATCTTCAAGATACTTTTTCCAATATTCTAGCTTACCTGTAATCTTCTCGGTGAATAGCTCTAAATCTTTGGCTACGTCTTCTACCGTTTCTTCAAAAGGATGAACTTTATCTGAAGGAATATCTACAGGCTTAGCTTCAATCAAGAGATACTGATCGCCATAGTCGCAGTATAGATCGGTTACTTCAAAACCACTATCGCGGAATAGACGAGCAAGTGTACCAGGACTAAAGTAGGAACAATGTTCGTAATAAATATCTTCAAAGGCTTGCTCTCGCAGCACTCTAGTATTATCTGGAATTTCAAAGACTACTATAGTGTCAGTGCGATCGCCAATCGATTTCCGTACAGTTTTAATAAACTCGGAAGTGGGTTGAATATGCTCTAAGGTATGACGACAGCAGATAAAATCTCCCACATATTCAGCGTGTTTTTCGGCATAATAATCTTGAATAAAAGTAACGCGATCGGCTGCTTCACTTTCTACTCTACCGGGTACTACGCTGGGATCGATGCCCACACCTCGATTATTGCCTAGTTCGCACAATAATAAGAGGAAGTCTCCTTTACTACAGCCAATTTCAATAATATCTTTGTTATGTAAATCGTATTTATCAATTAAATGATTAGCTAGCTTAAGAGAAAATTTATTAAAAGTAGGAGAATAACTCTGCTGATCTTCGTAGTTAGGAGCATAAGCTGACCATTTGGCATCAAACTCTGTATTGGTAATAAAGCCACAGCGATCGCAAAAACCTAAAACTACATCCCCACGGGGAAAATCCTGAGCTTCTTCTTGGCTGGACATCATTAAACAACTGTGTACAGGAACGTCGCGAACTTCATAAAAAACTGACAGTTCATGATGACCACAATTGGGACAACAATGCTCTATTTTTTTCGGTTCAACAGCTAATTGATTATTGGTAGTAACTAAATTCTGCACCATGATGACATATTCCTCTGGCAATTATTGTTTAATGTTGGTTTGTACTATTTTTCCTCAGTTCACCTATTTTGCGCGGAAAACCTTACTTTATAAAACAAATTTTAAATTGAATTTTAATTTTTAGCTCATTACCAAGTCAGCTAGAAAATTTTGGGTTGGGGAATAGGAACAATAAATTTTCCGCCAGATGCTCGATATTCTTGCTGTTGTTGCATAATTTCTTCAGCAAAATTCCAAGCCAAGATCAACACATAATCTGGTCGATCTTCTAATAGCTTACTAGGAGGAAAAATGGGTAGATGATTAATTCCCATGTAGCGACCATGTTTAAATGAGTTTAAATCTACCACATAGTCCAGCAGAGTTTTATCAATTCTCAAATAGTTCAGCATAGTTGTGGCTTTTGCCGCAGCACCATAACCAGCAATTTTTTTGCCCTGTTTTTTTAAGTCCCATAAAATATCTAATAAGGAAGACTTGAATGTCATAACATTGTCGGCAAAATTACGATAGTAACTTAGTTGATCTACCTGGGACTCCTGTTCAGCTTTTAACAAGGATTTAACCGAGTCTTGTACTGCTTCTTTTGGCTCTACATATAAACGTAAAGAACCACCATGAATTGTAGTTCTTTCAATATCGTTTAAATACAATGAATGTCTTCTAAATAGTCTGTCTAAAGCTGTAACAGAAAAATAACAAAGATGCTGGTGATAGATTGTGTCAAATTCACAATGATCTACCAGATTAACTATATAAGGAGCCTCAATTACGGCTACTCCCCTATCTTTCAATAAAATAGAAATTCCTGCGACAAAACCATTTAAATCTGGAACATGAGCCAAAACATTATTTGCTAAGAAAACATCTGCTTGTTTCCCTTCTTCTTGCAGTTTTTGAGCCAATTCTTTGCCAAAAAAAGTACAGATAGAATTAACCCCAGCTTTGATAGCATTTTCCACGGGTCCAGAAGCAGGGTCTATCCCTAATACAGGGATACTTTGTTCGACAAAGTTTTTTAGCATATAGCCGTCATTACTAGCTGCTTCAATGACCAGACTATTACTGTCTAACTTCCTAGTTTTAATGAGATTTTTGGCACTATCACCAAAGTGCTTTAATAAAGATGGTGATACAGAAGAATAATAAGGATAGTCTTGGCAAAACAAAATTTCAGGGGGGACTATTTCCGTAATTTGTACCAAACCACATTCAGGACAAAAAGCCAAGTCTAAGGGGGCAGTATATTCAGGTAAATCTAACTGTTCTTTTGTCAGAAGATTATCAGCTAGGGCAGTATAACCAAAAGATATAATCGTATCCAGAGCAGAGTTTCCACAAGAGAGACAACTTGACTTTCTAGCATTCATAAATATGAGTTTGCATTAAAAAATATAATTGCTGATGTTACTAATAACAGGGGCAATCATGTTGATTGCCCTTGAGTTGCTTTATTCAAGCGGTCATTAAGATAAAGTTGGCCATTTTGTGGCTTAAAGTCATCTTTTCTTTATCAACCTCGAAACTATTCAACGGTTGTCAGCTTTTCCGTTCGCCAACGCAGTTCTCCATCTAATAATTCATTACTTATTAAGTACTTAATATGAGCAATTCTTTGGTATCTAGTTCCTTCAAATTCCTCTAAGGTTAAGCCTACTTTTTGATATGCCTCATATAGTTCAGCTGCTCCTTTACGAGCATCCCATTGAGGCTGAAAATCAGGTAGAACTTTAGCAATTTTACTACAGTCAACTCGATAACAACGTTTATCAGGACCAGCATCAGCAGCATATTCAATTCGACAGTTGGGAACTGTTTCTTGAACAATTTCGGCTAAATCACGAATCCGATAATTATCTTCATTGCGACCAACATTAAAAGCCTCGTTATGAATTAGTTCTCGTGGTGCTTCCAAAACAGCAATAAATGCTCTGGAGATGTCTTCTATGTGTACAATAGGTCGCCAGGGAGTACCATCACTTTTGATGTACACTAAGCCCTTGGTAAATGCCCAAGCAGCCAAATTATTGAGTACTAAATCAAATCTTATTCTTGGTGACACACCATAGGCAGTAGCATTCCGCAAGAAAGTAGGACTAAAGTTGTCGTCAGCTAGCTTGCTAATTTCTTGTTCCGATCTTACTTTAGACACTCCATAGGGAGTAACGGGATTAAAATCAGATTCTTCATTAAGCCAATCTTCTCCTCCTGCACCATAGTTGCTGCAAGAAGAGGAAAAAATAAAGCGGCTGACACCAGCTTGCTTAGCCAGTTTAGCAATTTTGACAGAAGCTAAATAGTTAATCTCCTCGGTCAAGTTTGGATTTAGATTACCTAAAGGGTCATTAGAAAGACCAGCCAAATGTAACACGGCTTCAAATCCTTCTAAATCCTGTAGTTCTACATCACGAACATCTTTTTTGAGTTCTGGAATTTCAACTATTCCCTCGCCGAAAGTGCTTCGGGCATATAAGTCAGTATCTAGACCAACGACATCATACTTTTTCTCGAGTAGCAGGGGAACCATTAACGTTCCGATGTACCCCTTGTGACCAGTTACCAGTATTTTCATATGTTTGATCCTCCCAAGTTTTCCAAGGTGCGTTACCGCTAGCCCACAGAGCTTCTAAACGACGCTTGTCCCTTAGAGTATCCATACACTGCCAGAAGCCATCATGCTTATATGCCATCAACTGACCATCTCTGGCTAGTCTTTCTAATGGCTCTTTTTCCCACTGAGTTTCGTCACCTTCTATATAGTCAAAAATTTCTGGTTCTAGAACAAAGAAAGCACCATTAATCCAGCCTTCCTTAGTTTGAGGCTTTTCCGAAAATTCAGAGATTTGATCTCCATTTAAATCTAAGTGACCAAAACGCGCAGGAGGACGAACAGCAGTCAAGGTGGCTAACTTACCGTGAGAACGGTGGAAAGCCAGTAACTCGTGTAGGTTAACATCAGAAACTCCGTCACCCCAAGTTAGCATAAAAGTTTCTCGACCAACATAAGGAGCAAGACGTTTGATCCGCCCTGCTGTATTGGTCATTAGTCCTGTGTCAATCAGGTTGACGTTCCAATCTAATTGATAACCACCGTGAGTCTGAACTTTTCCGCTTCGCAAATCCACACTAAGATTACTGTTGAGAGCGCAATAATCTACCATATATTTTTTGATTACCGCACCTTTGTAACCTAGAGCAATAGTAAAGTCTTTGAACCCGTAATGATAGTAGTGCATCATAATGTGCCATAAAATTGGTTGTCCACCAATTTCCACCATCGGTTTTGGTTTGTTTTCCGTTTCTTCTGAGATACGAGTTCCTAAACCACCAGCAAGAAAGGCTACTTTCATAATTTCTCCCGCTTTAAGCGTATGAGGCCTATACAGCCTATACAAAATAAAATAATTTTGTTAATAAGCTAATTGACCTTTACTAACTAGTAAAGATTAGCTTTTTACCATACTCATTGTAAATATATTGAGAATAATTTGGCAAAAAGTTTTAATAAAGCTATAGTGACGTAATCACTTTAAATAAACGCTTTGTATCTAAAAAGAAATACCTAAGTTGTTTCTAGCCTTTCAAAATCAGGAAATAACTCTCTTAATGAAAACTTTAAAAAGCTGACATTGGATTTAACCAAATAAGAACCTCTTGTTTTAATTCCTGCAAATTTCGAGATATCCCTTGATTTAACCATTGTCCGATCGCATCAATTGGAGTGAATAGTTCTCCTGTTTGCCATTGAATGTTCTGACTAAGAGGGGTTATATGAGTTCCAGTTAATGTACGCAAAGCAACCATATTAGGAAAGCGCTTTTGCAAAACAGGATTTAAGTCTATTGTCTGATCTAGGTCGTCCTGACTAAATTTAATCAAAAGGTTACGACGAATACTATAATTTTCGGCAATTAGTTGTTTAGTTTGTGGAGGCGAAGGACTAAATTCGACATCAAAAACTGGAGTAATATTAAACTGCTCCATAAAAGGAATAGCCCGATTAGCAGGATAATTATTAAAAGAAATAAGAATGTTACCAGCTCTTTCTACTTCATATAAGCTGCCAATTAAAAGATGTAGTTTACAGCCCATACTATGACCCATACCATAGATTGGTAAATAACGTTTACCTAATTTGTTAGTTTTGTGCAGTCGTTCTAATACTGTTTCCAAACGGTTTAAAACTTCACGAGCGAGCGCAAAATGATCGAAAGTATTTAAGAAAGGAGTTGCTATTATGCCGTAGCCTGCTTTACCAATTTGTTCTAATATAGAACGATAAGATATGTGTGGGGCAGTAGCCACGAATGCTCCACCTAAAAAATGTATAATTCCTATTATTTCCTGACGGGGAAGGTAGACCCAATTCCCAGATATTTCTTGCCATTCCATATTTGTTTTAGTTATCAGTTTTTTTATTTATTCATCAAGCTCAACTAGACTCGACCTGCTAAAATTAGTGGTAATTCAATAGTTTTTTTTCATGGCTCAAGTCGTTATTATAGAACTAATTCTTTAGCTGAAAACCAATAAGATAATTAGCATAAATACCTATAATATTAAGATAAATATATCAAATTAGTATATTAATTAGTATATTAATATGTCAGGAGAATCAGATTTAATTCGTCTTTCACAAAGTCATTTAAACCTGCTCAACATTTGTCCACCTAAGTTTCAACAGGTTTATTTAGACTGTATGGGTTCATTGCCCGATCCTAATCAAGAAGAAAGCATGAAATGGGGAAGTCGGTTTCACTTACTGATGCAGCAAAGAGCATTGGCATTACCGATAGAATCTTTGCTCCAAACTGATTCAGAGTTAGATCTTTGTTTGACCGCTTTGATTGATGCCAACCCCGATCTTTTACTTCATCAAGCCAACGTCTGGTATGAGGCTGAACATTGTCGTACCTTGAGTGTTGGCAAATTTTTGTTGACAGTAGTTTATGATCTCTTGATGACTGAAATAGACCAAGCAACAATTTTAGATTGGAAAACCTATCGTCAACCGCAATCTGTCGACAAGTTAGCTCATAACTGGCAAACTCGCCTTTATCTTTACGTATTAGCAAAAACTTCTGAATATGCTCCTGAGCAAATTAAAATGACTTATTGGTTTGTTAAATCTGGCAAGCCTAAAAACGTAACCTTTAATTACAGTCAACTGCAACATCAGCAAACTGAACAAGATTTAGCCGATCTATTAGCTAACCTAGGAATATGGGGGCAAGATTATCAACATTCCCAGATTGACTTACCACATCGACCTGATTGTCAACAGAATTGCCCCTACCGTCAACTTTTATCTGAAGAAAGCCAGGAAAATGATCTTCATCAAGAATTGATAACGTCAATTAATGAGATTGAAGAAATATCTATTTAAATTGAACTGAAAAATAAGCCAGAGAAAATAGTACTAGTTTTAATTTCTAAATTGCGCCAGAGGCAACCTAAAATAAAACAGGCTTCAACAGCTATAAAAGGAAAGTTTTCAGATCAATCGATAAGTGATAATCTTGAAGATGGCAAAATTTTACACTTAATTAAGATTTTACCTGCCATAAAAAACAGCTAACCACCAAGTAGATATTAAAAAATGGTAGCCACCACAGATAAAACAAACACTGGTAAAATTACTCAAATTATCGGTCCTGTACTCGATGCCGAGTTTCCTAGCGGCAAGATGCCCCGTATTTATAATGCCTTAAAAGTAGAAGGTAAAAATCCTGCGGGACAAGATGTTTCAGTCACTTGCGAAGTGCAACAACTACTTGGTGATAACCAGGTTCGTGCTGTTGCGATGAGTGGTACTGATGGATTGGTCAGAGGTATGGACATTGTCGATACTGGCTCAGCTATTAATGTTCCCGTAGGCAAAGCGACTTTAGGTAGGATTTTTAACGTTCTTGGAGAACCTGTAGATAACAAAGGTCCTGTTAATACAGATGAAACTTTTCCTATTCATAGACCTGCCCCCAAGCTCACTGATTTAGAAACCGCACCTAAAGTATTTGAAACTGGTATTAAGGTTGTGGACTTGCTTACTCCCTATCGTCAGGGTGGAAAAATTGGTCTATTCGGCGGTGCTGGTGTTGGTAAAACCGTTATTATGATGGAATTAATCAACAACATCGCCATTCAGCATGGTGGTGTATCAGTATTTGGCGGCGTGGGGGAACGTACTCGTGAAGGTAATGACCTATATAACGAGATGATCGAATCCAACGTAATCAATGCTGAAAACCCTGAAGAGTCTAAAATTGCTCTGGTTTACGGTCAAATGAATGAACCACCTGGAGCGAGAATGCGCGTAGGTTTGTCTGCACTGACTATGGCAGAATATTTTCGCGACGTTAATAAGCAAGATGTACTGCTATTTATTGACAATATTTTCCGTTTTGTACAAGCTGGGTCTGAGGTGTCCGCCCTGTTAGGTCGTATGCCATCTGCGGTGGGATATCAGCCTACTCTTGGTACTGACGTAGGTGACTTGCAAGAGCGGATTACTTCTACTAGGGAAGGCTCGATTACTTCTATTCAAGCGGTATATGTACCTGCAGATGACTTAACTGACCCTGCACCTGCAACTACTTTTGCTCACTTAGACGGAACTACAGTACTGTCCCGTGCTTTGGCTTCTAAAGGTATTTATCCTGCGGTAGATCCTCTAGATTCTACTAGTACTATGTTACAGCCCAGTATTGTGGGAGAAGAACATTATGATACTGCTCGTGCTGTACAGTCTACTCTGCAACGTTATAAAGAATTGCAAGATATTATTGCTATTCTTGGTTTAGACGAACTTTCCGAAGAAGATAGATTAACAGTAGATCGCGCTCGTAAAATTGAACGTTTTCTGTCTCAGCCTTTCTTCGTAGCAGAAGTATTCACAGGCGCACCTGGTAAATATGTATCTTTAGAGGAAACTATTAAAGGCTTCCAAGCTATTCTTAACGGCGAATTAGATGACCTGCCAGAGCAAGCATTCTACCTTGTTGGCGATATCGAAGAAGCTAAGGCTAAAGCTGAAAAATTACAAGCTGCTGAATAAAACAGTAATTTGGTATTGGATATCAGGCATTAGGTCATAAGTTTTACCCTAACGCCTGAAACTTTAAGTCTGCTATTAATAACTAATAACCGATTAAAATGGCGTTAACTGTAAAAGTAATTACTCCAGACAAAACAGTCTGGGACGATGAAGTAGAAGAAATTATTCTACCCAGCACCACTGGACAATTGGGAATTCTTTCTGGTCACGCGCCTCTGCTAACTGCTTTGGAAGTTGGTGTGATGCGCGTCCGTCCTAAAAAAGAATGGAAAACGATCGCTCTGATGGGTGGTTTTGCCGAAGTGGAAAACAACGAGATCAAAATCCTAGTTAACGGTGCAGAATTAGGAGATAACATCGATCGAGAGACTGCTCGTACACAATATGAACAAGCACAAACTCGTTTTCAACAGGTAGAAAACAGCACAAATCGTCAAGAAAAAATCCAGGCTGAAAACTCAATGAGAAAAGCTAGAGCGCGTTTTCAGGCTGCTGGCGGCATGGTTTAGAGGAAGGATGAAATATAAGGGATGAAGGATAAGGAGCTACCTTGGGTGGCAAATTATTGACTTTCTCTTTATAGTTGATTCTTTTAAAAACTAGTTTAGTAAAAAAAAGGGCAGAATTAATTTAAGGTTTTTCTGCCCTTGTCTATCTGAATTGTTAAAGAGGAATTATAATTAATTTTTAATTTTTAATTTTGTCAGATTAAATTGAAGCACTTACATCCTCTTGCAGTTTAGTTAGTTCCAGTAAATACAATGTGGGGGAACTTAGTTTGTGCCTGGGTCATAGGAGTAGTTTTGCCTCTTTCTGTCCAGAAATTGATTACCTCTGTAGCTTGGTTGAGGATCTCAATGCTTTCTGCTTCTTCAATCCAATGTTTTGATTCTAGTTCGTCTTTAAGCTGTTGCCAGGCATCATTGCGAGGCCAGAAGTAATAAGCCGTTAGGGGACTTGTTCCTTTCCCTACTACTTGGTCTACTGCGACCGCTACGTTCTTATCTAACCACAGAACTTTTAATATAAATCTTGATTGTGTTTGTAATTCTGACTCCAATTAAGCCTCCAATAATTATATTTAGCGAATATTTAACATAGTTAACCAAGATAATTATACTAGATGACGACAATGAATCAAGACCAATTAACTGCAATAGTCATTTTTGATATTGACGGCGTAATTAGGGATGTAGGTAATTCCTATCGTAAGGCGATCGCCGATACCGTAGAAGAGTTTACTGGTGGTGCTTGGCGACCAACTATGGAAGACTTGGACAACCTTAAGTCGGAAGGAGTTTGGAATAATGATTGGGAAGCATCTCAAGAATTAACCTATCGTTATTTTGAATCTATCGATCGAACCCGTGAGCAAGTCTCGTTAGATTACGATCGCATTGTTGATTTTTTTCAGGAGCGTTATCGTGGCAAACATCCCGAACTTTTTGATGGTTATATTGCTGATGAGCCTTTACTCGTATCTTCTAGCTATTTTGAGCAGCTTGCTGCTAATAAAATTGAATATGGTTTTTTTAGTGGTGCAACTAGAGGTTCGGCTGAATTTGTCATTAAACACCGTCTCAAGCTAGAAGATCCTGTTTTAGTAGCGATGGAAGATGCACCAAGCAAACCAGATCCAACAGGAATGTTTGATGCTCTATCTCAATTAGAAACTACTCCTGGTAATGTTCCTGCATTCTATTTAGGGGATACGGTGGCAGATATGTATACAGTAGTCAAAGCAAAGGAACTAAAATCAGAGCGTAACTGGATTGGGGTAGGCATTCTTCCTCCTCACGTTCAAACCTCCGAAACCAGACAAGCAGATTATGCTCAAAAATTATTGTCAGCAGGTGCAGAGATTGTTTTAAGTAATGTAGAAAAGCTAGATCTACAATTAATTAACGAACTCATCCCTATTAGCTAGATTTTTGCTATTAAACCTTAGTTCGGGTTAAGACTATTCAGTTCAGGTTAATAAGGCATTATATTTTAAAATTTAGTTTTTTGGCGATCGCTTTTAGGCTCAAACTCTTTGCGTCGTAATCGTAATTGGATATCTTCTAGTAATTGACGATTTACCCCCATCAAGTCGGCAA
>JAAUYG010240370.1_pt1 | contig 12139 bp, 9 predicted proteins | sample 7278091 | NCBI WGS metagenome assembly JAAUYG01 (sample SAMN14350201, study PRJNA611818) | marine sediment metagenome | isolation source: surface marine sediment (0.6m) | place: French Polynesia: Moorea | collected 2018-08
CTTGGCCCCAGTACGGCATTACCATATAATAGGAACTGTCAAGGTTTACAGGCCGTCACTTATGTCACATAAAAATGTAATGTGTCGCCTAGGGTAGAATATTTCTGTGTAACGGGGGTCTCACTGTCTGGTCATTACTTCTGGGAAGGCAAGCAAATGCTCATATAAGACTTAGATTGAGTACTGGATGAATGAGCGCAAACATTCTGTCGACTGTACATCCGTGTATCGGCTTTGTGGGTGTATGAGGTTGGGGTGGGGGTGATACATAGACGATACGTTCCTAACTACATTTGTGTAACCCCGTATGTCAACGAAAAGATTTTGCTAAGTACTAGTCCTCCTTACCATGCATGATATTCATCCTTCATGGTTTTCCACATTCAGCGGAAATACATATCTTTCTACCATAATAAGTTTCCCAACCGGTTTTGATGCTGACGATTCCTATGATTTCAGCAGCGATTCCTTTGATTAAGCGACAATAGCTTAAATTACCATCTGCGGGTTACCTTGAATAAAAGCTTTCTTTCAAGCCTGCATGGTCTTGAATTCCCCCTTACAACGATCTCCGGTTTCCCAACATCCTTTAAACGCTGCCCCGCACATTTTTAAATCAGCATCTTGGATATAGCGATACATGCAGGCTAACTAAAGTACTTTAAGGACTCTTTTTGAGTGGGACCAGCCATCAAATAATGTGCCGCCTTTTCTTTCAGTGACATAGAGAAGAGAAATGGAGACAACTTGTACAGCCTGTATCAGACTGGCGATCCTCCCCCTGATACTGACAGTCGCAGGTTGGAGAATATAACTTAACTTATAATAATTAAGATGATCAACTTCTTGTAGAAGGGTACCACTTATGAAATTTGTAGTGTCGAATATTGTGTATGTAGATATCCGTTTTCAAATAACATTATAGTATAATGATAGTAGCTATGAAAGATAGTAGTCGGATGTTGTGGCTATATATTCGTTTTCAAAAATGTGTGTTTCTCGAACCCGAAATGGTAAGTTTGTACTTTATTTTAATTTTGACTTAAGTCATGTGTATTACAGTGTTCAGAAAACTTATAGCTTAATTATGAGATCTATACGGCTTATAAGACCTGTTTGACTATTATACATGTACGAGCTTTAAGACATATGTCCTAATGCACGAGACTTTAAGATCTAGGTGATTTATAAAACTAAACCTAAACATGTATGTTTTATTATATCACTATTACCCCATGGCTTAATTGATTCATGCCGTCGATTGCTTAATTGATTCATGCCGTCGATTGCTTAATTGATTCATGCCGTCGATTGCTTAAATGATTCATGCCGTCGACTGCCACTGAGTGAGAGTGAGTGAGTGAGTGAGTGAGTGAGTGAGTGAGTGAGTGAGTGAGTGAGTGGGTGGGTGGGTGGATGGGTGAGTGAGCGAGTGAGCGAGTGAGTGAGGGAGGGAGGGAGGGGGGGAGCGAGCGAGGCGAGCGAGTGAGTGAGTGATCAATGCTCTGAGTCATGTTTGACAATGTTTCGGTCTTATCATAACAACTAGGTTTATCAAGTTCAACGGCTTGATCTCTGAGCAAAGTCATGTATGTAGGTGTTGGTGTGTTTGTACTGGACCTGTCCTGTAATAGTCCGACTGAAGTAACACACAATTATTTAAGAAACTTCGCGTAAGGTCAAAAAGGTCACCCAAAGCCATTCGAGATTTCTTAATAGTTTTGCAGAATGCAATTTTGAGAAGTTCGTCGTGCGATCTCTGCATAATAGATGGATGGATTTCCTATGATCGTGACTAGTTAAACAATATGCTGATGACAAACATGCAGATTGAAAAAAGCGTACATTTTGAAGCATTTTAGCACAATATCCTATGGGGCTTAATGGAAAATTCGTTTTGCCAGTCTGACAGCATTTTATTTCAAATGGAAGAGATGCGCAAGATACTCCATACTGCAAACTGTTTCACTTGTAAATGGGAAATCAGATGTCACCGATATATTTGTAAGGTTTTTATTTCTCTAGATTTATTCCATGTTTCTCCATATACATTTACCACAGCTTCATCTTGTTTAACATCAGCCTGTGTTGGAGACGCTTTTCCTGTGAAATGCTTGCCTGTTTTCTTGGGTGTTTTTAGTTTTCGTATTCAGATAAGTAGCATGGGGGCTTCCATTGAATAAAGTTTCTGTCATCGTTTGGAGAACCTCGTGTCGACCCGATACCTTACTTCCTGACGTAAAATATTACCGCGTATACGGTCGTGGCGACTGTGATTCTACGAGTACATGTATGAAGGTTCAAAAATAAAGCCAGGCTGGATATTGTCCAGTATATCTCTAGTCTTTTCTGCATACTATTGTTGCCGACAGAAGAAGCACATCAGTTAGTAGCAAATTCTGTTACGGCCGAGTGTGATGGCTACTTTTGCCAAGTGGATGTATGTATTTTGAAATCAGAGGGACACCTCAGAAAGCCTTCTCTATTATATAACAGACACCGGTTTTCGATCTTGAGACAGTGCAACACAAATGTCTGTATTCCACGTAAAATAAAAGACAAGAAGCTGCCAGTGCTCTAGCTATTGCTAGCCTTATTCTTTTCATGAATCCGTGCTTTGTAAACGATACTGTTTTTACTTGTGACTTTATTTGTGATGTGAATATACGGTTGTGCTACCTGTCAAAGCATTGAGTCTAAGTTTTAATTTGTGAACCTTTAAAGTGACATATAAATCTAACTTGGGTGGGTTCCAGCTGTTTTTGTACCTTGTAATAATAATGTATTATGAAATGGAACATGTCTCTCTGTTTATTTATTCATTCTATATGATTTACCCTGTTTCTTTAACGGTATACTAAAGCCGCCTTACCTTTGATCATTTCTCTACCATACCAGCCTGCAGACAGGCATGAAGTTCTTTGACAGGTATCTTTATAGTCTACAGATATATTAATTTATCTTTCATAGTGTTATTATTGCGTGATATTTTTGCTCACATGCCATTTTATTAGACACATCGATATCTCATGTGTCATTCATTGCTATTAAGTTAGTTGTATTTTTGCAGATTCTTTTGCAATATTTCTTGTCAACGTGCATTATGCTCTATATCTTAATATGATCCCAGCCTCTCCACGGATCTAAATAAATCGTAAACACAAATGTACAAAATTCAACATAGCACAACAAAGCAAAATTCGTTTTAGAAGAAATGCCTTTATTTTTTTGCATGCTCTCCATGTTTGAACACATGTTTTAATAATAAGAATAATACATCGACAAAGACACGAAGAGCGTTCTGCACACAGCTGCCGCTGCTGACCGGAAGTCGGGTCGCTACAGGATACTGGATTATTTTTTTTATGTACACAACTAGACAATACTGGAACATCGGCTCACGAGACGCCGGCAACAGCGAAGCACAACAGAATGACTATAAACACGTTCACGCTTTTCTAGTAGTACAGGACATATTCAGTTACCCTGTATTGCACGCTTTTAATAGACTATATATCATATATCCTTCCACTTTCCCTGTTGTGATTATACAACCAGAAGCGGGATTGTGTTATGACCATTGTTTCTATCATGACAAATATTCTCAATACTATCAAGACTAACGAAAAATGCATTTTAGTGTTTTTTTAAGACAATGCCTTTGTTTTTGTATCTGTACCATAGACATGTACGACAAAACATTTCCATGTATAGGTATACATATTGTTTTCAGTTTACAATTATAATGTTGGGTCGATTTTGTTTGTTTTGTTCTGATTGTCACTTGCATTATCGCCCACACAAAAGTTCGACACTTCGCAGATACGAAATTTTATCTATCATCGAGTGAAACGTTCGTGTTCAATATTTTCATGCAATACCGTTTTGATAGTTGATGTGGAAAAATATGTTTATGTCATATATAGTGTTTTCCATCGATTTTTTGAGGGTTAACGAAAATGGACGGACTCGTTATTTTATTAAAGTTTTACACTGAACCTTCAGATTTGACCCTTCCGTTTGGTAGACACACTATCTTTCACATTACACGCACGCCATTCAGTATGCAGACACAGCTTGTAATAGAAAACAAAATAAATTAAACAAAACAATACCATAATGTAGTCAGTATACGTTAAATAGACAATGGCAGTGGGACAAATACCGTATTGCTTTCACGGGGATCCTTTTCATACCACGAGGCTCCAAATTAAAACTTCCAACATCCCAACCCACAATTTGAAATTTTTATCACCCCATTTCGAATAATAAAGTTTAAACAATGCCCCCCTTTATATCGTTAGATACATGTATCTGTGACCTATAGGGGTTGGTCACCAGGTTGACCAATCGTACAACCACCCCTCCCTTTGAACAGCGTTGTGACTTCTTCAACTTCTGTAGGGTCATACGCGTCCATTGTTACAATCTGGGGGGGGGGGGGGGTCAGGTCTCAAAATGAAGGTAGTGGCTCTTACCCCAAGTGGGCGTGGGGGAAGCCAGCTCCAAGTACCCATCAGCGCGCCAGGCTTTGTTCCGAGCCTCTGGTACCATATGTGGCGTTTCCACACAGGCACCAATTGATACTCTCTCTGGGGTCGTTAGCGGGGGGCCCCGGGGGTGGTTAGGGGGACCTTGGGGGTTGGCAAGGTGGACCGGGGCAGCTGGCTCCCAGAGTGTGAGAAATGTTTCCTGTGTTCGTTATAACTGCAGGCAGAGGGCGGCCGGCCAGTGACATACCTATATTAGCACTGTAGGGGCCTGCGACTTCCGCTCTGGTAATGCCAGGGACGGCCAGGAAGAGGATACTTAGCGACGGGACACACCAACGGGGTTGCTCAGTATGGGATGGGACTGTTCTAGAATCACCCACCAGTTATAACCATGCTCTAGCATCAAAGCAAACCTGTACTAAATGTTGAAATATGTATGTATCGGAAAACAAGGTGTGTGGGAAACTAAACTCCCTTAACGGAACTGTAGATGGTTCTGAGGGTTTGTGACTCCCTGAGGCTACTTTTGATAGGACTGAATCAATCCAAAGTCTTTACTAGTAGAAACATGTGGAAATGCAGCCTATTATAGGAGCAAACGGTTTTTCGTACCCTCCAATTATACCAGGCGCCTGTTTCTACAAAAATATTACGTCCATTGGTTATCTTAAACAATTACTCCACATGTGACCAGTGAGCTGTCTACACTTTTGTATATTTTGGTAGAATTTTTTCTGGCCCCACGTTTGTTGACGAAAGTCCAATGGGACACATCCATAGATATCAATAGATAATCCATGTAAAGCAACCCAGACTCGGATGTTTACCAGAAAAAAATGCCCCCATAGATATGTTACGGCTCCATTGAAGAAACGCCTGTATACATAATCACTGTTCCACAATTGTGTACAACAACTGCTCTTTAACAAATAATTGATCGCAATTATCTCTGACCCATCCCCGTATTTTTTTGATTGCACATGTGAATCTTCAGAGACCTGATGCGCTCTGCTATAGTCGTGCGCCCTGTGGAGTTTGGTTCCCAATGAGACAGACTTTAGCCTCCACCGGGGTTTATATGGCACCTAATTAGAATCGTGTCTTAACTGTCCCAATATGCTTCATTATCCCACAGTTCAGACAGACCGAACGGTGCCTACTCGTCTCAGCGACTAGCACCTCTTTCACAACTAAATTACAGCGCAATTATATATATTCAAACTGACCAAACGGAATACTTTCAACGAGTTGACCCAATTAAAAGAAAAGTTTTTGTATCTCTGATGAGATTCCACTTCAAAGAGCGCAGTCTGCGCGTAGACGGAAAGTCAGGGCAGCTCCGTGGCTAGTTTCGAACGCCAATTAGTGAGGTATGCAATGCATCGTAGGGGTGCTGTTAGCGTAGAGGCGCTGTTCTGTTTACATGCTGAGGGAATAAGTTCATGGTCCTCTCTACGCCGTTGGCTACCCCGGGACTAGCTGGGTACTGACTTGCTGTCCAGTGCTTACGAACGTCGGCAGCAAACACACTGCAAGCCTAAGCCAGTCTGAAGCCAGGACGAACATTACAACACCGTGTCCTTAAATGACTCCCGGTTTCCTTTCCAGAGACAGTTTCCTCAGTGTTGCTGCTTCCTCGAGGAACTACATGCAGGCTATACCCGCAGTCTCGTCCATTGCCATGAACTACAGTGTCAGACTACATGCGTGGGGGGAATTGTATATACATTCACCATCACGCCATGGCTCCGACCATGCCGTGGTGTCCAGAGTTCGTCGACAAGTTCAAGCCTGAGGCGGACAAGTTAGAGAAGTTGGAGGACAGATGCGACGATCCCATCCCCAAGGAGTTCATGGAGCTGGCAGTGGGGGTAAAGGAGAAGCCTGCTCCCAGGCCTCCGGATAGACTAGACGATGCTGCGCTGTGGTGGTGGTGGGGATGGTGGTGACTGGTACTCCCCATGAAGGAGCTCCCCATCCCCAGGGACCCAGCCCCCGCCATGTAAGTGGGGACAGGGGTGTGCATGCTGTGGTTGAGACTGGGTGGGGAGAACGTGGAGAACGGTTTGTCCAGGTGACCGAGGGGTTTGAGGAGGTCCATGGCCGAGGCTCCCTTCTTTCCCTTCTTGCTCTTCGTGGACATCTTTCTGTTTCTAGTCTGGATGCCATCTTTCTTCATCGTTAGAGGACGGTTCACCTGCAACCAGCCAGCAGACAAAAAATGATGTTTTATTAATCATTCCAATTAAGGTAAACACTAGTATACAGAAAAAAAACAAAGTAATATATTCAATGTAAGATACCCCCGTTGTCGTTATCTGTTTTCCTAGAAGGAATATGGCTTTATACGGACATGACCACAGTGTTACCCGAGTTTCCTCGAATTTCTAGAATTGCTTCCATTCACCCAAAATTCCTATAGTAGTATATTTTCCCGCCCCCATAAGCCTCAATTACTGCTCGTTGAGAGCTTTTACCTTCAGCAACAGTTTAGACACTTCCAGTCGCAGTTTGATTTATTTAATCTGACCCCGGGAACAAATGGCTTTGACCTTTGGGAGAGGACTCTGGACGTGGAGTTTGCGTTGTCTGTCTGTGTGTGTGCGCGTTTTCCTTCGGCAAGTGCATGGTGCTGGCTATTGCTTCAGCAAACAGACCCGGAGAAGGAACAGCGAGAGAGAGAAAGAGAGAGAGAGGGAGGTGGGGCGGTGTGCCTGGCCGGATTCCCCGTGCTCTTGTCACCGCCGGGGGCAGAGACCTGGCCGGATGGACAGGCGAGATAAGAGACCGCGAACTAACAATAGACATCGGCTGCATCGGGTTTGGGGGTAGCAACAACTTGATACAAGGTGCCGGCCCGGGAACGGTGGAGTGGGGGATAGATAGAGCAGCCGAGCGTTCACTGGGGGATAGAGGGATGAGAACATGCTTAGTGCCAGACGGAACTATTCGCCATGGGGGAGGAATGAGATGTTGCTGCATTTTGTTCTCTCTTTTTTTTTTTGCACATATGCTTAATTTGTGGGATAAAAGATTAACCAAATCTACAGTACACGTATTATGACGAGAATTTCCAGGGTTGGGGGATGACGGCAAGATCTTAATAATTATAGCTATGTGTAACCGACAGTGTATGTGGGTGGTTGAAGGCCTTACTGGATGTCAACGTATAGGCCTATTTCTGTGACCCCTTATCTTTTAAAGTATCCTGTCTTCATATGAGTCGAGTCTGACATTGCAGAAAACTGCTGAAATAATGAAAAATGGTTATGTCCATCCCATCTATCTGAAATCACAGTCGCCTGACCTGTCGATAATCACATTACTTTCGACGGCGTGTCGCCATAGAGTTTAGCTCGATTTTTGTCCGCCTTCTAAATTGAATGTTCCCTCTCCCCTCCCGCGGGGTGGGTAGTGTGCAGGGTGTGGAGTGTGGTTTACCCCTTCCACCGCCACCCCATCCCACAGAAACCCCCACTCCTACACTCAGCCCAATATGTGTGTAATGATTAAAGTGGCGGGAGCCGAGGGGGGTCTTTGTCCGGTCCTTGGCCGGGTTTTCCGCTCCATTATGTCTAGATGGAGCAAACATAAACAGGTTTTGTCCTTACACGGACTCCTGGCTGGGTGTAAATGGCTGCGTACAAGGGTAAGGCTACGGCTGCTCTGCCAACCCCAGCCCTCGCACTTCTGACCCCGAGACGGCACGCTAGAGCGGTCAGGAAGCACTGGCAGGCAGTAGTAGTATACGCTAGGGTAGAGGAAGCGTGGCAGGGCCGCCCGGGGTTCCGAACCCCCTGTTGGGGTAAGGACACCCTAATTATAGGAGCTGGGGACCCAGGAAGGCGGTCTCTCACCACCACCTACCCTCCGCTGCTCGCATTGTCCACCGATGTCTTAATGTTCTTAGCGCTGCAATTTTGAGACATTACTCGACGCCAAAATGACGGGGACTGGGGGACCAGAGTCTGGATTAGGTTGCATGATTATTGGGTTAAATTAAAGCCCTTTTCATTGAGGGAAAGAAGTGGGCCTTTTCATGCCTTTGGCTCCATATTAACTGATAAATAAATGGGCAAAATGGTGCGGACAATATGTAAAATGCAGAAGATGGCAAACTGCTAAATATTAATCATGTCTGTGTGTTGTCCGACGGGTGACAGGAGGTAGGTAAAGGGTTCGAATCTGGGACGACTATAAGACACCGATTATAAGATCACTGTGCAGTTTTACTTTGAAATGTAAAGCAGTTTAGCCATGAGAAATATCAGGTCTGACACACCAGTTCTCGATATATAGCCTACATGTATATAAAGTAAGAGTGCGCATAAAACAGACGCAAAGTTGGGTAAATATGCAAACATTTGCACCTTATGCAATTTCGAACATGTCGGTACTACCGTTTGGGGGTGTTGTGGTTTACATTTTTTATTCTAGTGTCCTCTTTATAATCAGAGGTACACAGAGCATTGTCGTTGTCACATTACAAATTCATGAATCTGACAAGCTAAAGAGTACAAAAAGTAATATTCCATGTGACAAATACGTCCTAAATATGGCATGAAAAATATAGTGAATAATAAGCTTTCTATACCTCTAGTATATTCGAAGCTCATATCGCTTCAGTGAACCCATGCGGCTAGTGACGTTTTGGTCAAAGGACCCTAACTTTACCCTACTTACAAATGTAACTTTGTTCCTTTTTTCTTGTGGGGGTCGGTCTCTGATTCAGTTTGTCATCATTACGGTAACTAATATCACGCCTAAATTAGAGTCAGACCGTGGGGTTTGTCGGGGGCCCTGGGTGAATTCATAGAGATGAAATCGACCGTACAGCGCCTGGCGCCCGTTGTCTGAGCAAGGGGACGGGCCGACTCGGTGGCCCACCAAGCCTTGTTGGCCAACACAGGCCGGGCGGGCGTGTCGTCTGCCGTATAAGTGCCGGTTTAAGTTTCCTGACAGGGGATCAGGGAGGGATTAGGGTCGGGTCCCCTGTTCCTGATACCGTCTTGGTGACATGGCTTCCCTGGGCACACACGGACGGCGGCCGCTTACCCCACAAACATGGGACGCCGAGGCTCACTACAGCGGTCTATGCTTGGAATAAGAGACGCGTAGCTGGATTGTGGGGGTGCATGGTTGACAGATAGCTACAGAGTTCCCAACTATACGCCTTGGGAAGAAGGTCTAAGAAGCATGGCTATAAATGCCATGGTTTCAATGTCGGGATGCCTCCTCCCCCCGCGGTCTGCCGGAAGGAAGCCCCTGGCGCGAGGCTGTTATCTGGCGGTGGGGCCGGTATTAGCGTCAAGAGAGCGGGGGTCACAGCGTCACTGGCCGCGGGTTGACCCGGTAACAGTAATTACCGAAATGCCCCGCGCGTTACTGTCAACAGAACTGGTGGCATTAGCAGCGTGGGGTGACACGAACAGCTACCGGCCACTGATTGGCTCGCTGGCGGTTTATCTAATGACGCGGTAGGGGGAGACAACCATAAACTGAAGCCCCTGCCATGGTAACCGTCACCCAGGACTGCAAACCCCACCCACAGATTACAGCCTGCTTTCTGTTCCCGGCGTTTACAGTAGTGGCATATCCGTTCCCCCAAACAAATTGTCTTGTTTTTCTTCTCGCCTTTCACAGTAAGACTGTTTGCAAGTCTGGTTATCTCTAATAACTGACTGGACCTGGTCAAGTGAAACCGAACACTTAGAACTGAGCTAATACCTATGGACTGCAGCTGCTTTGAAAAACAGGCTTCAGCTTAATCCAACTGCATTTCCAATTGCTGCATATATAGTGTCACTTTTGATTGAATTTCTCCTCCAACATCATTGTAAGCTATCGAAATTAAGATTCAAATTGGTGTAAACTCTTCGAAAATTCCATGCAGTCTCTAAGGAACTTGGGTCATCTAAAGTTAAGCCAGTTTCTGAAACGTATATGCAACACATACACAAACCAGTCACCCCTTTCAAAAGCTCTGACATCAATTTAACAACGATTTCATTCCCCATCCAAGCCTTGAAGAAACTGCCATTTTATACAAGAGGGATTTAGACAGAAATTCTGAACGCCAAAATCTGTTTCTGAATGAAAAATGGGACTCGGTCATGAATCAGATACATATAAAACACCATTTCTAATACCTTCGCCCCACAATCCCACCTTGGGTGCCCCCGAACCCCAAACCTATTCCATCTTACCTCTCTGCGTCCCCAGAGCGGTCCGAGCGAGTGACATACGATTAATTGGCCGGGCGCTGGGGTCGGAGAGGTTCCCTCCGCCAGTCGCCTGGCGTCCGGGTGGGGGTAACTCCACACCCCCGGCCTCATTACACAATGTTGATTTTCCAAGACAAGCGGGGAAGTCGAGGTTAAGACCGCTACTATCCACCCATTAAAATGTAAAACCAGGCTCTCACGGTAGGGTATAGGGGTATCGTTGTGGAGCAAGAGAGAAAGGGGTGGAAAATAGAGACCCGTTGCAACGGATAGCGAGTCTGCTGTAACAAATGCCCGGAGGTGAGTGGGCCGCAGAAAGGAGTTGTCAAACACTAGACGAGCGTCTGAATGATTAGGGGATTAGTCAATATATACAGCGGCTGAGGTAGAGGACGGGGTACGACAAATTCCGCAGCACACTCCATGCACTTGAATGTTTTCTCATGAGACCGCGCCTCGTTTGTGTTGGAGTGAAATGAAAGGAAGAATGATTGGATAGTGATTTAGGTTCTGTTTCTCCCAGCCCCGCCAGATGGCTCTACCGACTGCTCCTCTGTGACAACCCCAATGCGAACAAGAAAGCATCCCTCTTCTATCAATTTGTTAGTACCCTTCTTGACTAGGAGCATATTTCAGCTTTCATGTTTCTTGTTTAACATCTTACATAAAACGCCTAATGGTATTTAAAATCCACCATTACATCAAATAACATCAAATGGAATCCACCATTACATCAGATAACATCAAATGGAATTTTCAGATTTATACAACTTGCCCTATATATACCCAGACATTTAACATTAAATATACTGGTAATGTGCAGCCCGTACTCTAATACAGTGGAATCTTATTTTGTGGCCACCTCAGGACTAAGACAACCTCGGACGACTTCCCAACTGTTTCTAATAATATATAACTAAGTATACAATTCCTTCTACATTACATGGCTAATTACTGCCCATTAGACTTTTTTATAGGACTTGCATTTCTCATCATTGTGACTTTGCTTTGGGCTCTTGTAGAATACAGCGAGATCTGTGGCGTGCAGGCAGAAGCTGCGGTGAGACTTACGTTATGGAGTTTGTAGTACAGGCCGCAGGCGTTGCAGACTGGATCTCCGTTCTGGTTTCGTCGCCAGAGCGTGGTGGTGGTCGTCCCACAGTTCGCACAGCTCGTCCCTGCTCTCCGGGCGGCCGACTGCAATCACGATAAAAACGGTGACCATATAACATAGAGACAGTGTTCATCATCATCACCAACACCCTCCTCCTCCTCCTCCTCCTCCTCCTCATTATCATCATCATTAGTGTCATCATTGAACTGTCCTTCTTCTCCCCCTTCCTCTTCTTCTTCCTACACCTCCTCCTCCTCCTCATCCTCAACATCATAATCATCATCATCATAATCAATCATCATTATAAA
>JAAUYG010019478.1_pt1 | contig 12137 bp, 10 predicted proteins | sample 7278091 | NCBI WGS metagenome assembly JAAUYG01 (sample SAMN14350201, study PRJNA611818) | marine sediment metagenome | isolation source: surface marine sediment (0.6m) | place: French Polynesia: Moorea | collected 2018-08
AGGGGGTTGTAACCAGGTTTGGCAGATGAGCTTTACATAGTCATCAGACTGGGTACAGCTTCCAATCCTTACAGAAGGTCACTCCTAACACAGGGCAATTTCCTGTGTCCCCCTAAAAGCTAAAGCCCCTTGTTTTAGGTTTCCATGAATGTGTAACTTCCTCCTACTGAGGTATATCAGATATCTCCTATACACATCTATTCAGCCCTTACATACAAGGAACTATGTATGGCCTACAACCTTTGCCAGTCACTTCAGATTTAGTCCACAGAAGCAATCACAATGGAGGATATTTTTGTGAAATTTGTTCACTCAAGGCTTTAATATTTGTACCAACATACATCTATGGCTTTATGCATGTACTTGGAGCTCATGTGGTAGCGGGGTACAGTAGAACCTCTCTTTAAAGACCGCCCCACTGGCCATAAAATATGATCTTTCAAAGCAGGTGGTCTTTGGTGACAGGCTCAATTATGCTGAAATGTGGGACCAGAAATGTGTGGTCCTCCAAGACAGGTGGTCGCTCGTGGCTGAGTGGTCTCTCAAGACAGGTTTCACTGTAGTGCAATCTGACATTATCATGAAGACTGTGCTATGCTTCTTCATCAGACAAGCTTCACTGATCAAAGCAGGAGTATTGGAGACCAGCATAACTATATAGAACATTTGAGATATTTTAAAGTTATATTACATGAAGTAACAGTTGCTCAATAGTAGAAGCTACTGGGGGCTAAAGTTTCTTGCAATTAGAAAACAGCTGTGTCAGCAGATATCCAGGCAGACCTGTCAATCAAATCTGTCAATCATCATGAGCTGTGGCTTTGTCTATTATCAGGAATATGTAGCTGCTTTGACATGCCCTTGGAAGGGGAATGCCAACCATGAGAGAGTGATTACTTCTTGTAATTCCTTCACAGAGACTGTACAAGGGTTCAGAGCAAAATTTGTGTAAGATGACCATATATACAAGAAGAGGCCAATGATGTAATGTTCATACAAACTTTGTTGCATACAAATTCCCAAACTGGATGCCAGAGAATTTCACCAGCAGTATGATAAACACTGTGGTCATTGGTCACCTGTGGTTGTCTAACAGCTGCCGAACTAGCTAATACAAGTGTTAGCTAATACTTGATGGCAGTTTGCATCCCAATCAATGATTACCATGAGATACTATGGTTAGTGCCACTATTTGATGTTAGTTAACTGTACAGTAATCCCTGAAATTTAAGACCCCTCTATTTTCATACCATCTTCTAATTTTTATGACTGTATCAGTGACACCCCTCTCAATACAGTGGTCTCTCTGTTTTACAACCCTATATTTTACAACTACAGTACCTTGATTATGAGACCACCTATTTTAGTCAAGAAGTGCAGTTTTATTTTGAGACAACCTGCAATATAAGACTACATTTTCATGGTCTCATTGGTGGTCTTAAATGGGAGTACCACTGTATATATATATCCCTCCATTTTAAGATCACTTGCAATGTAAGACTATATTTTACTGGCTAAATGGATGGTCTTAAAATCCAGGGACTACTGTATTCAGAAGTGTTTGCTTTGCATGGTGATCATTGAAACAGCTAATAGGGAATGAGGACTGTCTTTTTTTTTTTTTTTTTTTTGAAGAACCTTCCAAGTACTCTGTCCAACCTATCTATAACAAGCAGATTCTCCATGGAGATATGGGCCAGAAGATTAATTGTGTGCCTGATTTTCCTGCTATATACCTGTCCACTAGATTGGATTAATTCCCTACCGGGTATATGATATATATACCAATACCAGCAGACATTAGTCAAATCCATAACCCAACACATAAATTCAGCTCTAACCCAGAATATACATTATATACATATGTTTTGACAAGCAACACATAGAGTAATAACAATCAGCCCAAAGTCAACTCTTTCACCAACCAAACTGTTTAGCCTCAATGAAGTTATAACACCCAGCAGAACGCTTATGGTAAATCATATACCAATTGATCATGATCCATACACTAACTCTATATATCCATTCGTTTATTAAATGGCAGGATGCAATTTTACGGTCATTTGTATAGCCATGCAGCCACAGACTCCCAGGTAATTTTTTGTCAACAAGGAACACCCGGAATTTGCTGTGACTGTTTAAACTGTGGTTTCCTGGCACCAAGGTCAACATCGTAGCGAGTGACCCTGGGGTCCAATCCGGCTCCTACTATCTCTACCAATCACTCTGCCTCCGTATGTATCGCTAGGACAACCATATATGGGCAGGAATTGCCACAAACGTCTGCTCCTCCCGATGTTTCTCCACTTAATGAATAGCTTCCTAGTCCCTTGATGCCACGGAATAATTTCCGCCTATCTCTCCTCCGGCATTAGCGGGGCATCGCGTCACTGAAATCGCAATCTATCACCATCTAATGCTTCCTGTTGATGGGGGACGTATATGTTCAAACGTAGCTTCTTTCAAAGGCTTTTTTTGCGGGCTGTTAATGGCAAGAAGCACAGTTGTCACATAAAGCTGCAAGCAAACGAGACAAAATTTGTGAGGTAATCAAATTCTGGGCTGCATCTGATAGGCAACCACACTTACAGCATCCCCCCATTAATGCTGCCTACGTAACCAAAGCATCAAATGCTTTCATCTGCTCCAAGATAAACAAACTTCGCATTAAGGTTATTAGATTTATAGTCTTCCACTCCCACATGTAAACCGAATTACAGTGCTTTTTATTGGTTTTTCTAAAAATATCTTACCAAGCTATAACCAAAGCATCCAAGACAAATAAGGTCCCATGTATATTTTTTTCCTTCCCAGAGGAAATGTCAATATTGTTCCTTTGGGCTAAATCCATTGCTGGAACCTCCGCAACCCACAGAATTTTCTCCTCCCGTAAGGCTTTCTCTTGTCATGTTTTGTCACAAATTTCCCTCCCGGAATGGGTTAACGTGGGGCACCAATCGGCTGCCATAACCACTCCCCATTCCCAACCATATATCGGCTTTGAAAAAGTTACATAACAATTTCCGAAACCACTTTGTTCATCTTGTCACTTCAATACTGATGCTACTTAGTTTACTCTGGGAAACTGCATGCATTTGTTCTGGGTTAAACTTAAAATTCAACATGAGCCATCAGGAAAAAGATCTCCCTCTTCTTTTATTTTCTACACCTCTGGAAAACTAGCTATTATGGCAAGTCTGTTTTTTCGTTCCCATATTAGCATCCTTCTCACACAGCTCTCATTAAATCCTGGAGACCTTTCCCCCTGACCATCCGCCAATCATTCCCGCTATGCCGGCTGCCCATCAAAGCCAATATACAGCTCCCCAGACTCTATATTTCCTATCTTGGCACCACCTTCATTGGGAGAGATAGTCCAGCCTCATTGTCAAAGTATCCAAGGGAGCCTTTCTCCAGAAAGTGCTATGCTTCCCTCCAATGGCTATTCCAGTGGTTTATGAAGTCCTCATAACCTGAGAGATCCAACAGATCAGTCTGTTTGGAAGTCCACTCAAGAGAAGCCATAGAGGGAGTCCCACATATCCATAGATCTATGGGCGAATTACAATCCTAGGGATAATATCTGGTATTATCACCCACTATGATGGTGAGGCTGAGGCTGCAGACATGTATATCACCAGTGCTCACGCTTCCATTTTGGCAATAATTTCTTTTGAAGTTCTGGCCCTTCTTTGATCATGCAATAACAAGCATGGAAGTATATCCATGACAAGGCAACCCTAATAAATCATATGGGGAGTCCTCTGGTCTATAAAGAATTCTATATTGATTGAGACTTGCAGTCCTCCATAACACCTGTCATTTTAGGTAGATATAAATTCTTTGGGGGAAAAAAACATCTTTTTTCATAATTAAGCAAGTGATCAATCATGCATAAATGCCTGTGGTATCATCATTTGCATACAATCTCCAATGTAGGGCCTCTCAACAAACACCAACCATAAAATGTTTTTATACATTTAACAGGCATTAAATAGTTGATTTCATGTCCATATGTCAAGGCACGTTTTTCATCTTGAACTTTTTGCGCAGCAACATGGATGCAACTCATTTGCTAATGGTCTATCCATAAGGGAACAGATTGCCTGCAAGGCTAGTAGCAGGCTGATTACAGTTCACCACAGCACTGCCGACTAATTAAAACATCAAAGCTGCAAGCACCAATCAACTACACCATACCTACAAGTTGTCATAGTTACCTGAAGGAAGCCATGGTATCAATCGTGATGGGGGTTCCATCGGCTTCGTCTTCGGTGGAATCAATTCAGACAGATTCCTAGTTAAAAATGACAATTTTTTGTAGTTTTTCAGCCTATGGTAGAGTATTTAGAATCATCTGGATATGAAATTTCCTGATGTAAACCCTCACTTGTATCAGTGTGCCTTTAACTGTACATTAGCTCTCACAGCTGCAAGGGTTAAATACAGCTATGCCGTACCCAACACACAACTAAGGTCCATGGAGCAGGTGTAATGTTATCTGATAGCCTCACAGTTAGATCAAAGCTGGATGCTGGGGCTTTAGACATTGCAAGGAAGGGGGGTGGAGGAGGGATGAGGGGGTGGAGGTTGGCACTATCAAGGGGTTCCTAGGTAACTTACCTGGAGAGAGGGTATACAGCAAGGGTAGGGCTCCCCACAGGGGAAAGTGAATGAGGTCAGAAGACACCATAACTCACTCTTACCTGTTTCTTAGCAACTATACCTAAGTATACAGTACATAAACAAGTATGCGGGACATACTTTATGCCAGATCTTTTTTTTATAAATTGCAGCTCTTGAAAATGACTGATTTACATGTAGTTACCTTATGTCAGGTTGATGGTTTAGCTTGGCTCATCTCCTTTGGAACGTTGGCCAAAAGGCCTGAAGCCTTGAAGATCAATTACTAGTTGTTTCATATGTATACTTCACAGTTTATTTTTTTATATACAGCCCACACCTTTAAATTGCTTCCCACACATATACCTCTGCCAGTTGGCTCAGATTCTTATTGGTACTTCTCAAGCTCTTCCAGACTCTCAATGTGTCTGTGCCCGGGCTCTTTATTAAATGCTCCTAAATTTGGACAAAAAATCTTTTTGGCATCAGCCGTTGACCGATGTCTTTGCCTCCTCCCTGGCTTGCCGGCCATTAAACTGGCAATATCTGTTGATAGATGGGAGTGAAAACATGGCCACTGCCAAAAACTATACTGCAACCATCAAGCACACACAGAGTAGTTTGGTAGAAAAAAAATTCTAAGACACACCAGTTGACAATATGACTCAGAATGGAAAAGTACTTGTCACCTTTTTGGGTCCTTCAAAAGAAGTGTTAAGTTGATATTACAGACAACATATTTTGTATGACACATGGATATATTACATATTACTATAGTTTACTGTACTATTTATATTATTAATTTTACTATTATTGCTATTATTATTAATTTTACTATTATTATTATTATTATTATTATTATTATTATTATTATTATTATTATTATTACTGCAAGTAGTATGGTACTACTACAAACATTAATATATACCGCCTTTAGAAATCTGCTAAAGGAAGTTAACAATGCACAGATACTGATAAACACAAACGTGAATAAAGCGAATGGAATTAAAATGGAAATGAGACAAAAGAAATGATTTATGCAAGGTTAAAATAAATATCACCTACAATAAAAAAAGAATGGAGCATGGTCAAACAAGTCCTGTAGAAGGCTGATCAACATTTCAAGCTCATACATTGTTGCATGTACCTGTTCACAAACCCAATTGCAACTGTCAGTTCTTTTCTGTTACATATCAGCTTCAAGAAGTAAGTCTTAACTGGAGATTGGCAAACACAGTAACAATCCTTGAGCTGCCACTCATAGCTGAGAGTCTTCTCTCTGCTTCCAGGACACAATGGCTCTTGATAAGTGTTGAAGTGTTCACTCTACAGATTGCCCTACTCCTGAGACCCAATGTCTGAGGAGCCACTAGGGGCAGGGAAGGCACTGAGGTCTTGGAACAGTCTGGCACAAATTTATATCAAACTTCACTGCTACTGGGCTTTCACAATTCATATCTGAAGTAATCCGCACCATCATCATATGCCACTGATGCTAAAATCGTTCTTTGAGAGTGAATATTTCTGGATTCTAGATTGTTGTATGAGAAGAGACTCAACTCACAGGGTCATATGCCTATCAAATTTTGTCCCAAAGTTTCAGACATAAAATCTTTCTCTCTTCAAATATCAGAACTGGCCAACAGATGGCAGGAAGACACCCAGGCTCTGTAAAGTATCCCTTACTCTTTACAAACAGCCTTAAACACTATGATACATGGTGGGAAGCTGACCAACAACGAAGATGGTGAATGTCACTAGTAGAAGTGGTAGAAGTACATGTACTAGCAGAAGTAGAATTTGTTAAGGAGGCATATGAGATGCATAGTTTGTTCTATAAACAGTGGGTTTTGTAGGGATTTTCGCGGTTGTCTGTACTCTGGGTGCATGGTTTCTGTTTTTCTCAAGAGGCTTTCAAGGCTGTTAAGGCTGGGCATTATTACTTGTTATGGTATATGTATTGTTATTGTATATTCTATGCGCATGCCACTATAATAAACTATACTACTACTACTGTGACCACTACAACTACTACTACTACTACTACTACTACTACTACTACTGCTACAGCTACATAACCCAACAATCACATTCCTTCAGAATGGTCAATTCCTGTTACATACAAACGCCAAAGACTTCGAAGCAAACACAAGGCAATGTTTAAAGTTGGCACCCTCTCTGAACCCTTGGCAGAGGGTCTGAGGCGCCAATAACCTGAAACTGCTCTATTGCATGTCACAGAGGAAAAAAGCTGCCATGAAGTCTGCACTTCTCCATCTTCTCTTTTATCTCTTTTTTTTTTTTTCTTGTTCATTTTGGTTCCATGTCAGGTATGTACCAGCACAGGAATCCCCACTAGCATGAGCGTCTCCCTCCTCCCCCCAATACTCATATTTAGTCTGGAGAGACTGAATTACTAACCTATTGATTAAAGTCAAATAGTAAATCCAATGTGTTATCTCATTTCTGTTATTCATAGCCACATGTCATTTTGCAACTTACACACGTAAACAAACCATTCTGCAACCCAATATGCAGCTTGTCTGTTTATGTTCATATATTATTATTATTATTATTATTATTATTATTATTATTATTATTATTATTATTATTATTATTACAGAACTACATACCAGTAAATTATAAAATATAGAATTATACAAAATCTCATTGCAACTGTACAGGTTGGATTCAGCAATACCAATACTAACGGGTATCGGTATTCCTAATGTGTGGCATGTGTACAATGGCAAACCAGAGGGGAGGAGATGTAATTTATGGTGACATAACAAGTCCAGCTTCAGCCTCAAAGTGTGTAGGTGCAGCATACACACTGCACACAGTGGGGCCCATGGGTGGTCACAGTAAAAAGCAACAGCCAGACAGAAACAATTGTTTGTATACAAGCGCCATGCCTGGCCACCAAAGCAGTGCTACAGCATCACACCATAGACGTCTGCAGTGGCACTGTAGCCAGGTTGATTGATGACAGTGCGTGTCCTCCAGACATTGGCCGCTCAGCCTCTGACCCCCATAGGATCAGATCAGAGTTTGTGCCGAGCTCCGGCCATGCTGGACTCCCGTGTTGACCTGTGCACTATGCCAGGGCAAGGAGCTTCGCAAAACAAAATTTCACAGATAATAGATGAGGCATGAGGGAATAATAACAAGAGGGTAAGCTAATGAGCTGTGACTGCTACTTCAGCTCAACACAGGGATGTTCTCCCCCCCCCCCCCCATTCCTTGCTGGCCTATACCCAGTGATCCCATTCCTGCTCAAAGCAGGGATCAGGGTTTGTAGAATAAGGGGGAGAGTTTCATGAAAAAACATAGCAATCTATCATGAGATTTATTTCTGAAACTGGGCCAATCTTGGTTAAAGGTTATAAAAGCATATCAGACATATCTATATTGTCTGGAAGTTATAGGTCAGCAATGTCTGCAAGATATAGGCCAGGTGCAGGTATCCCGAAAAATCGTAACTCTAAATATAAACCAGTCTTAGGCATGGAAAGGACAATGGTTGGTAAGATGATTAGGGAATTTCAATTTGCCTCTGGACTAAAGATTCTTTTGGGAAACTTACCCTGGAGTTTTACCTTACTAAGGATCAAGGTCAATCAAGGATTATGCCCAAAATACCCTAAAAGTTAATCTTTATCAGTGCTAAAAAAGTGACTCTTTCCAACTGTTTGATACAGATTGGTGAGAGGTGCATATATGCAGTAGGCAGTAGTAGTGTGAAAACCATATATTTCCCTTTCAAGACAAGTGGTCTCTTATGACAGGTATTTCAAAACAGGTTACACTGTATCCAAATCTGCCCCCAAAATATGCAGAAGATGGCACCAGTACTTTATAATGTGCCAATCATATTCTTTTCAAGTTACAAATTTAAAGCATCAATCCACTGCAAGCATTCAACTCAAAGACAAGCCTTGTCAAAGCAAATCTGCTCCCAAATTGAAGTCTTTGAACGTAAAAAGAAAGAGCAGGCATACATCATATATTTATATCAACTGTTCAGGGTGTCCTTGAGGCTAAATCGTTTTTCTCAACATTTTTTTAGTGATTTCGCCTTGACCATATTTAGCACTACAGAAGAGTGACAGGTTATGCCTATATTCCCCAGCCAATGATAATGGACCCAGTTGACAGACAGCTTTCATATACACCATAACACTGGATATCCTATACCGTGTGGCAGCACTAAATAATACAGCATGATAGCACTGTATATAGTATCCCTGCCTGGTTCACAAATTCTTTGGCATTCAGTCTAAAGCATAATATCAATCTTACTCCTGTGTGTATTTATGGTCCTAACTGCACTGGGAAGCCTAACCTGAGAATCTAAACCTCAGCTCCAAGTTCAGTAGAAATAGGGATTCCACCCTATACTTGGTGACAAGTATTTGTCTGCAAATTTTCATTCACGGCACACTCTACTTGTCAGGGAATCTACTAAACCTCACTGCCTGTCCTGACCCCTAGCCTTGCAAACGTGACTGACCTTGTCACTACCCTCCCCCTTCAGTAACCCTAATACTACCCTACCCAGAGCTCCCCCCCCCCTTCCTTCCATACTGGGTGATTAATGACCTTGCTATTGAAGGTGATAATTGACAGCTATAAAGGCAGACCACAGGAGGCCAGCAACCACTCCAGCCACCAATTACATTATTATCTTTTTTACGTGCAGGTTGGAATTCCTGCCAGCGACCTCAGACGGTTGTACCCGGGTATGGAGGATTTTGACCCTGATTTTCTGCCCCCACTGTGGCCCCAATGGGGTTGAGATCAGGATGAGTTTCTAAATCGACAAGGAAATCGTTTCCACCTGATTGGTTATCTATGTTGTCCGCATGGATACAGTTATCGCCTCTGTCCACCACTCCACGAGGTGTGTAATTTGTAACATCGTCATGGCAGCACAATGCTATGGAAAGCCACTTTCAGAAGGTTGGACATGATGGCAGAAAGTATCAGCTGAACATAAATCCTCCTAACACCAAACCATCTGTGCCGCTGTCGCTGTCGTAAGGGGTGGGCAGTATGGAATGGCCAGGTGATGAGAAACGCATTCAGGTGCTGAAGCAATATCCTCCATGCAATTTCCTCACTGGGATTACAAGCTCCGGTTCCATGGAGCCATTCAGAGGCCAGCACCACACCGTTGGACCATCTTCCTGGCTGCCTGCCCTGGCTTATTCAGTGGCTGTTGAAAGGTCAAGTATTGTGGAAGATTAACCAGAGGAGTGAGCCAGGAAGTTTGTGCATTTATGCTGCCGAGGTCTAGAGGTAGCCTGCTGAAGTTTTCTTGGGAGAGCCCAATTTACTAACACTAACATTTTCAAGAGGCCGCTCTCAGCACACACAAACATTACCTGGACAAGTCAGAGCCAACCTAGCAACAACCCGCCTGAACCTCAAACAATTGTAACCAGTTCCAAACCCTAGAGAACAAGCTGCCTCAGTCCCCAATGTTTTCCATGTATCACAGACAGGATGCCCAAGATGGACAGAATGTCTTGGAGTATCTGTTTGGGTCCACTGTGATGGTCAAATTCTTAATCCTTTTGATCTGGATTTTTGGAAAAGTTCAAGGCCAAGGATCAAGCATGTGGGTGGCTCAGGGTTCATCACTTCCTGGCCCAGAAGCTATCTTAGAAGGGTCCAAGATACTGCTATATTAGAATGGAAGTCTTGTTCTAGGCAAACTCCTATTCCTGTACAGCCTCTGAAAGAATCCACATGGACTACCTGAGATTGGTTTCAAAACAATCTAAGATGAATAATCCAAGAGAAGACCAATGGGATGTATTGTGTGTAAAGACAACCCCTGCAGCTATAGCTGCTTGGCAGTGACAGTGCCCCTTTCAAAATTCCAATTAGTGACATTTTACCTTTCTTCCCTAGTGACAGGGGCAACCTCTTGTTTCTGGTCTGTGGTCATTCCTGTAGTGTTGACCTCCACCCTCCCACTGCTGTATGGTATAAATCTTGTGAGATGCTAGTCTTAGGTCAACAATGACTGTGGATGGGGTGTCAGATTGAAGAAGGAGACATGGACATGCACTGTGTTTATGTGTGTGTGTGTGTGGGGGGGGGGGCACTGACAATGTCAAAATTTTAGGCAGATGGGTAAGAGGCTACCATTATTTACTTCCATTATTGTCCACTCGTTCTCAGCCGCCATCCAATTTGCCCACAAGTCTTTGACCTTTCTGAATGGTCTGAAAACCAGCTGCAGACATTTCCTATGCTCCAACAGCCAAATCTGAAGCAACGTATGTACAGCATGTTTTCTCCCCATAAATAAATGCATGTACAAATTTTGTACATTACCCGCTCCTTACATTTTTCCTACAGGCAATCATGACATGACCACAAATCAAAAGTTTTTTTTTTAAGTTGAATCGCTTGCATAATATATTGCTGAGGAAACTTTTTTTCATTTCCCCCTCTAAAAGGACAAATGGACAAAGTCGGAACAGCTAAGCATGTGTTCAGGCCATTACCATAACCCCCAAATCACACACCATCACACACCCAGGTTTATATGGATATGTACAAAATGTTGGAAGGTCCTGATGGATTAATGACAAGGCAACAGCATGGGCATGAAACCTGAGGGATGACAATTGAGGGTATAGGGTGGTGCATGGCTTTTGCCTGCTGCTAATGGTCTCCCATTGCTGTTGTGGTGTGGTATCAAGCTGGGAGAGCATTTCTCATTATGCCTCCCTTGATTTCCCACAGATAGGGAGTCCACCGCCATTCCTTCCCTGCAAAACTGGTGCTGAGAGCAAACTGTCAATCAAGCCCTTGCTGGGTTCAGCAGGCAATATAAGTGTACATGCAGTGCGTATATAGGATGTTTTGTTGACTCCACCCAGGCCCTGACAAGTATACATACACAATCGTACATGTACACATAAGTCTTGTAGATACATCCAGTTGCCAATCGGATGTGACATGTGTCATAACTAATTTATGTGGTGAGACACTAGGATGAGGGTATAGATGGGTTCATGTTGTATTACTGCACTGAAGAGACAGCTGAGTGTAGAGAAAAAAAGAGTATTATTATTATCAATCATTATTTATTAATATTGCTACATTTAAAAAGGTAGCAGTTAGGTATTCCCTCAAAATTTTTTGAAAATAACTATTTGGAAGGTCAAAGGTTATTATTACTTCAATACATCATTACAATATTTCTGAATTATCGCTGGCTGAATTTAGCTTCGGGTTGGGTCAACATTTTAGATTTGTTTTGGTTTTGTTTTTTGTTATTCAAAGGTGCAAGATATCACATGATAGCTACGATCAGGAATTTCACCAAAGTTCTTCATATTAATACTAGAGGGCACTCCGAGAGCGCAGACCTCCGTCAAGGTAGCTCATCAGTCTCCACATATTTTTGTTACACCTGAAACCTTTGGGACCTTAACTTCAGTGTTAATATTTTTCAGACCTTTTATTGTTGCACTATGACGTAAACTCTTTAA
>JAAUYG010050214.1_pt1 | contig 12137 bp, 11 predicted proteins | sample 7278091 | NCBI WGS metagenome assembly JAAUYG01 (sample SAMN14350201, study PRJNA611818) | marine sediment metagenome | isolation source: surface marine sediment (0.6m) | place: French Polynesia: Moorea | collected 2018-08
ATCTTGCCCAGGGACTCTAGGTACAGAAGACTAAGCGTACGGCGGGACTCGAACCCACGATCTCGTGGTTGAGAGTCCAGTGCCTTAACCACTCGGCCAACTGTCCTCCCTCAGTAGAGTAGATTTAATGTGGTTCAAACTATCCATGTGCATTAGCATCACACGTCCCAGGTTATCAGGATTTCATGTGGGGATCACAATGGGATTATTCATCCTAACGGACATAAGCATTCGACATCTTCCGGCACATTGTGTAGGTGACTGAATGGTATCTGCACATAAGCAATGGTGTGAATGAAAGTGGGTGTGGCATCACGAAACAGGAATCATTTTTGTGCACACATGTTATTGGAAAAACCTGGGTCAACAACACGTGGATAAATAGTATATATTTAAAATATACTTCTCTCACTCAGACTAGACAAGAACCTCCCATCCTCTGCAGTCAAATTCACACCGCATGCTGCCCATCAATATGACTGAGTGTATCACTCCACCATTGAAGCCCGGGCATTGAAGACAGTATATATTTTTAACAGAAGCCGTGAATTATGTATTACAGAATGCGATTGAAACAAAAAATTATGTGTTTCTAAACGGTAATTATTCCACATATGTACATGTAGCATAAGTGGCTGAGCAACTTCCAAGAAAGGTACAGTCAAACCTGCTTGAGGGACCACCTATATATAAAGACCACCTGTGTATAAAGATCACTTTCAGACAGTCCCTGTTTTCCATGTTATTGAACCTGTATATAAAGACCACCTGTCTATGGCGACCAGTGACCGCCCTATTCGGGTCCCTATGCCCGTAATACCCTGTATATAAAGACCACTACATGTACTACCACTGCATGGCGACATTGGATAGCTAATGCCTAAATACCGCAGATGGCTTTCAATGGTCCGATTGTGGAATGGATTGGTCTCGTTTAACGATAGCCGGTTGACAAGGGCAGTGTTTTACAGGACGTAGCAATCAATACAGAAAACTGGCCTAGCGAGATACAAGATATATTCACTAAATTTGGATTAGAACAGAGCTTCAATACCTTGTCCCGAGTAGACTTTAATCTTTTTAAAGATAAGCTGTATAAAAGAAATGCTAAAACATGGAAAGGGACCTTGATGTTCAAACTGAAATTAAGAGCATACGTACAATTTAAAACGGAATTTGAGCTAATTTAGCACGGAAAATTACGTCCAGGGATCCATGCATACAGGTAGAAAGTCTTGGCCCAGTTTCGAGCTGGGGTGCTTCCATTAGCGATTGAATGTGGGAGATGGAGAGGTATTCCCGTCGAAGAGCGTGTATGTGAGTTATGTGGAGACAGTAAGGTTGAAGATGAGATCCATTTTCTATGCACTTGTACAGTATATGCTAATATGAGAGTAACATTATACAGAAGGCCCTTGCGCTCTCGCTGATTTCCTATTTTGGACTGACCAGCCAAAGTTTTGTTATTTAATGAAAAACGAAAGCCACGAAGTCGCTAATTATTTAGAAAATGCTTAAAAATAACTTACGTACATCCCTACTGCATACATCTAGGCGATTGCTTATGAATAGGTGTTGTTGCATATGATGTATCTGCTGTCTGCAAATATCTAATTTTGTGTTAAATAAGTGACGTATAAGTTCTATTGGGCTGGGTTCTAATTACCGATATTAATGTTTTTGTACTGCTTTTGTAACATGAATGCAACATGTCACTATAAGTACCATAATAAAATATTCATTCATTCATTCATTCATTCATTGTACTTAGACCCTTCATTCATTCATTCATTCATTCATTCATTCATTCATTCATTCATTCATTCATTCATTGGACTCTTTTGTTGTCATTACTTCCAGAAGAGACAAAATATTTGCCCTAAATTTAGCATGCTTAGGTCTCAGGTTAGTAAGGCCATACAGCTCCTTGTACAGTTATTTGTACACTGTTAGTGTAATAACATTCATTCGCAGATTCTCACGCCCCGGCTAGATCTGCTCCTTTTTGGCATTAATCTGCCTTGTTATTACACAAGTCCAGGTATAAAGATTGGTCACATGGTGTCCTCCTCTCTTATGCCTTATTTTGTCCATTGAAATTAGGATAAGTAACCAAAATATATTATGGATATGGTTTATATCGTAGCTCACAATGAATGGAATTATCATATGATTTATTAATTTTATGTGATAATATTTGTAAAATTGTAGCGATTTTTGTCTTTTAAAATCTTAAACCTTCTACTGCTATGTTTCTGTGGCAAACTGCAGTAATAATATTGTTTTAAACTAGGATGGTTACTATATAAGCAGTGTCCTTCATGAGTATGTATATTATTAGTGAAATTGTCTTTATGGCTTGAGCATGCAACCTATATAGAGAAGCCACCTGTGTATAAAGACAAGACACTATAAAGACACTTGTTTACATACAAGTTTGACTCTATTTAATTTTAATGAGATTTATGTTGTTTTTATTGAGATTTTGAGTTTTGGGAATTATAGCGGAAATGAGTGGTTTTACTGTTACTGTTTGATTGTGGGATGGAACACATCTGAGGGGTTCAAAATAACCACCCAGTAGTTGTATTTTGTTGTTGGGTGTAATGGGGTTGGACGAGAAGTGCACTGTGAATGGCATGTGCCTCCAACGCTGATGTTAAGCCTAATGAATTTATATATACTGTACGTCCCGGGCTGTACGTATATAACACTGTCAAACCTCGTTTCAAACCCATCGGCCATTTATTTTATTTTCATCTTTATGGCATGGATTAGCAACTCATGTTCTTATGTTGTTTGTTATTTTAACAGGCATGCAAAATAAAATTTATCCCATCTAAACGTATCTAGGAATTTGATTTACATGCCTTTTAAAATTACAATAAACTTAAGCACATGAGCTGGTAATCCACGCTATAATGATAGTGAAACTGTAAGGCCTATAAAACCTGAAACATAAGTCAAATGTGTAGTTCAGACCAAGAGAGAGGCTAAGGGCGCCTGTGCCACCAGGAGAGATATCTTCATTCATTTTTAAGGTCTGAGAGTTTAAAATAAGAATCCATAAATATTTTACGTTACAATGCTACAATAATTATCTGAATCCCCCCTCTTTGGACGAATGACTTTTTAATAAGGAATTTTACTAAAATCTTCTGTTTATCCCAATATAGGATTTACGGTCGGGGCAGAGTTAGCCTTATTAGCCTTTACCTGCACACAATAGGGCTCCATATTGGGGCAGAAATTGTGTACTTTCACCTATATCTATAGATCATGGAGTTTCATATTTTGGCAAGGGAAGCTATGATTTTTATTCCTGGTCGTTTCCATCGTATCGCAATAAAGGTCAAGATTCCAACAAAGAAACAAATATACTTGTGATTTAAATAATAGCTTGACTGTGGATAGGTAGCTTCAAGGAAAGAGGAAGAAAGATTCGGTCATATGTATGATGAAAGTCGTAAGTGTTTGGACAAGAAACAAATACTTATTGGAGTAAAGGGTAAAAGGGTAGAACAACCTCCAAAATACATTGGTTGTTATAGAAAGTTCAGGTGATGAAGTACTAGTACTATGGATATACTTTGCAGAAAACGAACACACACTGCTATGGGTTTTACAAACGGACAATCATTTATTGATACAAGGGCATTGCACTATCCACACAATGACGGCTGTAATTACAATAGTAAGTAAACTGAAGAGTCAGTCAGGGGAAAAGTTTCACTATTCCGGCAGCTGTTATTACCCATAAAATAGTGAAACAATTCCACCTTGGTGATGTTAAATCTGTGTTCCGAGCGCACATCTGTTTGTTTCCGTGCGGTTCTCTTGTTGGTGGCACCGGCTTGCATTCCGCGTGACTTAATCAAAAGAGCATGAGTCATTTAAACTGCCGACAAAATATTCTCTATTCGAAAAGTATATGCTCCCGATGGTTCTTTTACAACAATGTGTTCCTCACTTTAAATACGAGTGGCCGTCTTAAAACGAGGAAGCACCATCTCCAGCCATAACACCTACTGTGCGCTTTAAAATGATTCGCCAACTATGAATACAAGTAGCAGATGTGTATGCATAGTTGGGGAACTATAGTCGAAAAAGAATACTTTGACCGGCATGCCATTTAAAAATTCCTTGCGAATTTCTCACAAATGAAATTGGCAGTTTGCATTTAATGTTCAAATCACAATTATTTCCGGATGTTGTTTCTTGTAGATGTTTATCACGTGATGTTGCTGGATGTCGTCTGCTGATGTTACGTCATCGATGATGTCTGGCAGGGGCAGCTGTAGAGGTTTAGTGTCTTTGTTGATGTTGGTTCAGCATCCGGTAGCAGCCTTTTTACTTGTCAGGGCCAGCCATGACCTTCTTTATGAAATCTGAAAGCGATCAAGGATATTTAGTTACATCACCTATGGCATTAGAAAGCTATCCACATGCTATGGACAACAAACAGGGTCAAATATTTATAAATATTGTAATATCATCTCGCCTTCAGATGTGTCATGTTTGACAGCAGGAAATGAAAACAACATATCCACTTATTCTTTGTTAGGGCAATAAAGTTTAATTGCTAGTGGTCATATTCATGGGACACTGCCAAGCTAAAAGTGAAATCTTCAGCACTTATATATTTCTCAGCACATTCCATGACCCATGTGCGCTTACTTTCGTATTTGATGTTTCCGTCTAAATCTTCCTCTGTGTCCGTGGCCTTCAGGATAGTTTCTACCTCGACGTCGGTCAAACGCTCGCCTAAAACAAAGAATTGAACATAAATATATATTACAAAAGAAATATGCATAGATGGCTCGCTTGGTTTTGCTCGCGTTTTAAAAGAGTCCGACACGAACGAGTTAATCAAAATGCACTGCTGGCAAAGACACACATAGCGGCATTGCTCGCATTTGACCTCTTGTATACAGGGAGTTACCTGGTGATAAAAACAGAAAGATCTATCTGGATTTGTGGAAAACTGTGTACTTATAAATTATTTAGGAGTATAAATATACTTCACTTACCCATGGAAGCCAGGATGTGCCTGATCTCGGCCGCCTGTACGAAGCCCTGACCTTCCCTGTCAAACGTCTTGAAGGCCTCCATAAAGTCAGCGAAAGTCCCTGTATCGGTTTCATCGCTCACGGCTTTGTAGATTGGCAGGATCTCCTCGAACTTGTACTGCTTCTCACCTGTAAGATTCCACTTACAGTGCTGTAGTGTGTAATATCAGCAGAGTTCCTAGCGTCCCGTTAATCCATAGAAGATTATCGGAGAATGACGTAAAGTCAATGCTAAGCTCAATAAGTTCAAGTGAAATTTCGTCTGTAATTTTGGTAGTGTCGCCGATGGCATTAATAAAGTCCGGTGATCCGGATTTAATGAAAGTCTACTTTAAACTTTACTTTTTTGTATTCCAAGAATACATGTCCATGAGAAACCTGTGCAACTATACTCTGCTGACACAGAACTTGACCTAAATGTTAGATATAAGAGCAAAAGCTATGTGCAGACATCGATCTCAATATCACCCGAACAAACTGTGTAATCTAACGAGAAACCAAACCAAATAGTCAAGACACAAGATAGTATAGTAGAAATATTTATATTTAAGCATAGACTAGGATTCATCTTACTTTTATCCAACTATCTATCGTGATAATCTACATTTTATAGATACTTGTAATTGTTCTGTCACCCTCAATTGGTTGAGAAGTGCAGAAATAGTGAGACCTGGAAAGAGAATGTATAGAAGGAATGAGTATGGAGTGATATGGGAAGGATTGCTTTGGCATGGGAGGAGAGAAAATGTTCCGGCAATTCACAACTTGACTGGGCGTTCTGTGAGAAAAGGGTGGAAGAAAGGAGAATCCTTTGTTATTAACCTGGAAATATAGAGCGTGCCCCATGCCTAAATGATAGCATTTTGCTTGGAAGGGGTTACATGCCCACTCACGACCAATATCAACTAATACGAGACTTTACAAGGGCAAACTCTTCTGTGCGTGGCAAATGGTGGCAATCTAACGTGGAGCTGCCTTGATAGTTAATATTTGGCGGTCGTGCTGCCCGCAGAATGTCAAGCATCAAGCATAAAAACCGCAGATGACAATCCGTTTTATGCACTTCCGTCTAAATTGTAAGGATCAAATGGGAAACTAGAAATTCCTCTAGTAAATGGCTCTAAAATGGTGTCACGGGCATCAACTAAAAGATGCTACTGTTTATCTACTTTCTTCATAGCTGGGAAGGGAATTTCAAATTTAGGTCTGGGAAACTAGCTTTTGCCAAAGTGGGGCACTACAAGAACGAATTAAAATCGGGTTCATACACTATATCTCCAAATAACGCAAACACAATGGACAGAACCTGTTTTAAAAGTTGTGGAAATTTTAATTTCCAAGTATGTGATTCTGTAAAGGGTAGTTAAACAGACAACACATGCATCTATTTAGCTACATCCATGCACACAAGCAAAAGTGCAAGAGTAATCAGCAAATAAGGATAAGAAGCTCGAAGGCAGCAGCAGAGAGTAACCAAGGCAACAGACACATTGGGGTCGAGGGGCGTATGCTTCATATACATTCAACTTCAGCTTCCCAGAGTCATGCACCTCGAGCCAAACTTTATCAGTTCCATCGGAGTACTTGCTGCTCAGGAAATAGGCATTTCTATTAAAAATTGCTTCTACTTAAGTAATAGTTTCAAGAAAAGATTTTTAAAAATCCTGTTTCTAAAATTTGTAATGTTGCTAACTCAAAACCGTCGGAGGGGTGGCAAGTTTAGAACTCCGTGATATACATTTCAATGCCCGACCAGAGCAGCAAGTGCTAGCATACACGCCCTGGAAATAGGTACGTTAAGAAGACTGAGGCTGCGCTTTTGCAGTTTGTGAAACGGAAGCAGCTTGCGAGCCACGTGTCACCCACAGACCTTGGTTACCAAGGTGACACGGTGCACAGTACACAATAGGTTGGGCACAGGAACCACAGGGGCACAGTAAAGCATTTTATATCCAAGGTGCCTGGGCGCGCTGAAAGGCGATTGGCTAAGAATAAAAGAAAACGAGGCACGGTCAGTCACGTGATTATTGGCAGATGGGAAGTCACGTGATCTGTTATAAAGTAGCAGGGAATAAATATTTGTGGTGCAGCAGAGCATGCTCTTGGTACACGAGCACTTTTTCAGCATGCTTTAATCGGAATCAGGTTTGGGCCTCGGGCTTTTCAGATAATATGCGTACACTGCATCAACTGTGGTTAAAAGTAAGGGACAATACCGAAAAGCCAAGAAAAAAGGTCTGTGATAAATAACCAACGGTGTGGTTAATGCCATATAGGTTGTGTTATTCTTGTTGAGGATTTGTCCGGTGGTATTTGTACAGGTAAACGCGATATAGAATGTCAGACATGGTTGTTAATGGTGAAGATTGCAAAGCAATCTTCCAATTTTAAGGGTAGTGATGAGGCCAAAAACAAATAAGCTCGTCATCAAGAGCATGCCCTGGGGGATGAATACAAACCGAATTTTGCAGTGCCTCCATTTTTTACAACTTGACCGTTGGTAGGATTCAAGCCTGTACACCTCAGGAGGTCACCGATTTTGGCGCCATCTACCAGGCCATCACGACCGTCCCAGAAGTCAAAGAGGTCAAATACCTCCTCTACGTCTGCAATAAGACACACAAGCAATCCACCACATTAACACACGGAAGACATCAGACAGAGAAGCAAAGTCTCCTCGGCACTCATGCACACGTTCGTGCGAAACCACTGATGTGACATGCTATAGCCAAATATGCTAAAAATCACGGTGATGCCGTCATCACCATTTTCATTTTTATTTTTTTGTCGTCAACATCATTGGTGTCACACGAGCATGTTGGCCTCGGTACACACGCAGATAGCCAAGGTTGGATCCGCGTCCAATCCATCGGCAACCTATACTGACTGGAATGCAGCAATACAGACACCCAGCACAGCACCAACACCTCCAGGAGGCAGCTACGATCTACATGTGTGGCATACCTATCTTTTTCGTGCCCCCATTTTGGGTGACCATATTGATTGTAGGGTTGAGACCAATACACCGTAGGAGGTCCCCCACCTTAGCGCCGTCCACGAGACCGTCTCGGCCATCCCAGAAGTCAAAGAGGTCGAACACCTCTCTTACGTCTGCAAGAAAACATTTATTGCAATACCTGGGACACGTACACAGACCTGGTGTCAAACCCCTTGCTAAAAGAATGCTTTACACGGTGGTTGCAAAAGAAATAAAGACGCATTTAAAATGTGCTGAGCTGGTTTCCTTGGGGGGTTGGGGTGGGTGGGGGCACTTTTTCTTAGTTTTATGTTCACGTATTAACATTAGTGCTGAAGAGAAATCAGTAAAGTGCCAACTCGGTTCGCAAACGGGGTTCCGCCGCCTTCTTGCAGCTGTCGAATCCGCCGCTTACAACTGGCGCTGACGATAAACTATTCTTAGTACACTGCTAGATCTTTCGGAGCTTTCCAATGCAGGTGGCGGCATTTAGCATTGGTGAAGACATTAGTTGCCTGCTAGAGCTATGCCCCCATCCCCTCCACCTTTCGGATAGTTTTCGATCTCCCCCAGCCCTCGGTGCTCAATATTGATCTCCCGGTGCTGAAACTTTACCCCGTTCTGCTCCCTCTGTCTAGCTCTGGATCCCCGAGAACTACCTAGAAATATCCGTGGTGCCGTGGAGCCGAGAACAATATGTGGCGCGCCAGACTGGCCCGCTGGAGCCTACTATATACTAAAGTAAGATATTTTTGGCCTTCGATTCTCCATCTTCCTGTGGCAGTTAGATTGAGTTGGTTATTGGCTTGCCTGCTGGCCCCTAATCCCTCTCTTCCCTCCGCCTTTTCTTCTCCCTTGTTCAGGATCTTCACGCTATCCAGGGGATGACTTAAGTTCTCTGTTACTACATCTTATCGTCCGCTCAGAATTTTAAGTAGCATAGGGCCTAATTATGTATCATATCATTCAAGTCGGTAATCGTAGTACAATAAACTTAGCTGAAATAATGTAAGACATTTTCTTTCTTTTTTTTTTGTTTTGCTTTTTTGTTACGAAAACAACACAGGTCAATCAATTAAACTTAAATGAATTTGCTATTAAAATGTGAAGGAAACAAAACAACTACATCTCTATCTCTCTCCCTCTCTCTCTGACTGGCTCTCTGTCTCTCACACATATACATATATAAAAGGAAATATATAATTATGCAGAAACTCTTACACCACGTAAAATACAATATAGTTTGAAGGCAGCTGAAAAATACTTAGCTGTCAGAACTTACTCAAATATTACTGCATGTATAAGCATGAATCATTGATATCTACCTTTGCGAACTGTGGGAGTACATGTACATTACGGGTGACATTTCGAATATGCGTTAATATATAAGTATATGGAGGAAGGTTTAAAAACCTGCAGCGTCGACAAGCAGTTGAGGGAAGGCATAGCACACGCGCAGCAAAATCTGGAAGACTATTGTCTCCACTTCAGTGTCATTCGATTGCAAACAAGGGATATAAGCTCTTGGCCCTAAGCCGTGCTTTTTCCGGATCTACACAGCTTTACGCCACGCTTCTGGATCCTGTAACTCCAATTGGCTTTTCCGTTTTCCAAAGATCCTTGCTTTCAGAAGCCCTGCATATGCCAACGTGCAATATCGTTGCTCTCCTTCTGCCAGTCAGTGTTTGAACAGTTTCCAGGTTTCCATGGCAACAAATCCAGAACGGGCGTTGTTACTACCCGATAAATCCAGTACCAAAGCCCAGGCTCAGGTCTACTGGAGCGGCTATATCTCTCAGTATGCTGCTGGGTAAAATGTATCGGAACAAACTCAGAAGATCAGGTTCGAAGGGAAGGGGGGGGGGGGGGTGGCATGACCACTCAATCGCGAGTGCTTTCAGTTGGCCTTCAGGATTTACGCCAGACCACGACTCAGCTATATTACATGTTGATATATGTGGTTCTGCTTATGTATTATGGACTAGCAATATAGTATTTACAGGGTAAGAAATACGTCCCAAATTAAGTGTGACCGATCACTCAATCCACGAACAAAATAAGTCCACGTACAACCTTGTAATATTTATGACAATGGCTCAGTACTACTCCTACGTAAGTAACCACAACCGCTACTGCAGAGTAGAATCCCAACACCAGAAGACGCTCCATCCGTAACTAAATATTACGTACGCCATTGGGTAATCAAGCCAAATCACGCAAGCAATCTACAAACACCAACACTGTACTAAAGCGCTCTGAAGTTGAAACAGGCTACATTTATGCTCTTTTCATTGGTTTGATATCTCTGGATTTTAATTATCCCTTATCCGTTCTCTAAAGTTACGCCTACAATGGTTATAGGCCAACTCATATCTATCAGACAAAATAGGGTGAACTTGATAAAAAGCTTTGAGACCCAGCACAAGTCAAGATACACGGGCATGTCAAAAGGTGAGGTAAAATCCTTGGCAAAACCTACCACCAAACTCCCCTTTAAAACGGGATTATCTGCTAAAGTGTAGGCGAGCTCTGTGTGGCTCATATCATGTGCATTTGGAAGACTCACAAATTAAATATATGTACAATTACGGAAAGTCCGGGCCCCCCCCCCCCCCCCCCCAAACCCACCCACACCCGCGCGCGCGCGCGCGCGCGCGCCTAGTTGTCACATGAAAGTGAATATTGTACACATTGACAAAATGTGCTTATTTTCGCGATTTGTTGAACATATTTGAAGCAGATAACAGGAAGACTTACCATCCAACTCTGATCCTTCCACAATACGTGACATGGCGACTGTTCTACAGAAACCTTGCGTCGGTACAGTTTCACGAGTCTGGTGTGTCTCCGCAGAAACTCCAAGGACTCCGATAGAACCGGATTCTTCCCTAATCCTAGCAGAGATATTGGATATATCACGCGTATTTATGCCTGATTATCTTGCGCGGGATTCAGCAGAACTTCGAGCTACTTTTCACCGTTGAACACCCGTATTGTCCTCACTGGGATCAAGTATGACCTTGCCTAATATGTAAGTGAAGCAAGGGTCAAAGGCACTGGTCAAAGGTCAAAGCTTGTTAGCTTCTGAAACTAAGACCCAGGTTAACCCAAACGAAATTTCAAAGGAAGTAATTCTTCCCAATGATATACCAAATACCTATACTTCTGAAATGCTGCTTATATAGGTGTTCAACTCTTACAGAGAATTTGAGACCAGTGGCCCGTATTAGCCAGGCCAAGCCACTATCAGATAAGGAAGCGAGTTCTGTTAGCTGTTGCGCGGCCGACAATGTGGGTTATCATACAATGGCCAATTCCCTAGCAATGGCGTTTTAACCAAAGACTGCCGGACGCTTGGATGGGGAGAACCAACATCATTTTCCGAGTATTTCCGCTGGCTTATCTTGGCAGCAGTTCTGCATTGACACAGCCGCGGTTGTAAAAGGAGAGTAAACCTTTCAGCTTGCCGCCGGTCTGGCCTTCCCTTTATACCACACAGCAGACAGAGAAGTTCAAAATAAAGGGGCATCTTATAACAATCTGCCTGGCTTACCAGATAACTTCTGATATAACAAACAAAATTGTACTTTGTTTCTTTGTACTATAATGTACCACTTTATTATAATCTGCATGGTTTATTATCTTAGCACTGCTGCTGCTGCTGCTCCTTCTTCTTCTCCTGCTCCTTCTTCTTCTCCTGCTCCTCCTCCTCCTCCTCCTCCTTCCACTACTACTACTACTACTACTACTACTACTACTACTACTACTACTACTACTACTACTACTACTACTACTACTACTACTACTACTACTCTAGTACTAATTCTGCAATTCCGCTGCTACTACTATTTCTACCACTGTTGCTTTTTCTACTACTACTACTACGTCGAGGCTACTACTGCTGCTTCTGCTGTTGCTTCTGCTTCTTCTTCTTCGTCTTCTTCTACTACTACTACTACTACTACTACTACTACTACTACTACTACTACTACTACTACTGCTACTGCTGCTGCTGCTGCCTGCTGCTGCTGCTGCTGCTACTGCTACTACTACTACTACTACTACTACTACTACTACTACTACTACTACTG
>JAAUYG010069464.1_pt1 | contig 12137 bp, 8 predicted proteins | sample 7278091 | NCBI WGS metagenome assembly JAAUYG01 (sample SAMN14350201, study PRJNA611818) | marine sediment metagenome | isolation source: surface marine sediment (0.6m) | place: French Polynesia: Moorea | collected 2018-08
ACCAAATCCATGACTACCCTACCTTGATGCACTGGCATCAAAGGGTTGCTTGATTCGAAGGACTCAGCTGTGCCTCCTCTTTCCAAATGCTCTACATATTCCTGGTGTAACGAAGCCAGGTCAAAGCCTATCTTCCTGACCATCGGATCTTCCTTGTACCTAAGCCCTAGCGGTTCAAAGTCGGCCGCAGATGAACCTTGATTACTACTGAGCGACTCTCGCCATCGGATTGGTTTCATAAATTCCTCACTTCTGTCTTTGGTAATTCTCAGATATGAATTCAAGTTTTTAGCTTCTTAACTCAGTGTCGCTGGTAGCAGACCTGGGTCTGGAAGCAAACTGGCTGCTGCACCGCTGTTTTGGCTAAAGCTCAGTAAGCTTCCATCTGCAGAAGACAACTCGGCTAACCAAGCATCATTAGACCCGACATTAGTTGCTCCCAAAGAACCTTCGGTGAATCCGGTAACGAAGACCTGACCAGCACTGTTGACAGCAAGGTCAAAAGGATTGTCAATCTCAGATGTTCCAAACTGTTGCTTCCACTGCTGGTTGCCATCACTATCATACTTAGCTACCCAGGTATCATAAGAACCAGCATTAGACCCCCCGAAATCGGCATCGGTATATCCCGTCAGATAAAAATTTCCAGAGTCATCGAAATCGATGCTACGGGAGACATCATCCCCAGAAGTCCCAAACTGCTTCAACCATTGCTGGTTGCCATCGGGATCGTACTTAGCCACCCAACCATCATAAGAACCTGCGCTAGCTCCTCCCAAGTCACCCAAAGTCCAGCCGGTGATATAGACATTGTCTTCGTTGTCAGTCGCTGCATCCCAAGACCATTCGTAATCTGCCGTTCCAAACTGCTTTAGCCACTGTTGATTGCCGTCGCTGTCAGTCTTAGCCACCCAGACATCATATAATCCAGCATTAGTCTCTGCTAAGTCACCTAAAGTCCATCCGCTAGTGTAGGCATTGCCCTCGCTGTCGGCGGCGATCGCAAAAGCTTCGTCAAAATCCTCACTGCCAAACTGTTTCAACCACTGCTGGTTGCCATCACTATCATACTTGGCTATCCAAGGATCGGTAGAAAATACGGGAAAAGGACCAACCGCTAATTCACTGGCATTTTCTCCTCCTAAGTCATCGAGGGTGTATCCTGTCAGGTAGACATTGCCATCTTTGTCAACGTCGAGGTTAAAGGAATTATCAAGGGAAAAAGTTCCTAAGGATTGAGTCCACTGCTGCTCACCCTCGCTATTATACTTTGAGATCGTAATGTCTCCCAATCCTCCTCCTACATAGACATTACCAAAGAGATCGGTGTCGAGATTACCAGTAGATGGCGACTGCTCCAGCCACTGCCGCTCGCCATTGCTGTCATACTTAGTTACCCAAAAAGAATCGGCTGACGCTCCTGTCAGGTAGACACCGTCAGCATTATCGCTAGCAATACCAACAGCAAGGTCAACACCAGCAGTTGCTAACTGCTCGATCTCTTCTAACGCTGGTGCTTCCGATGAAATATCATTCGCAAACTGAAAGTAGTCTTCCGCCAGACTCAAACCAGAGACTTCAGACAACGAGGCAACAAGGTCGGGTTCGCCTTCTTGTTGCCAAGATATTGCCGTGTCTCCAGAAGATTCGATTAATTGATAGTCTTCTGGCGTGCCGTGGAGTTGAATGGTATCTTGTTCGGGGTCGAAGTCTAAAATGGAGGCGTAATCGTCTGCTCCAGAACCGAGATAGTAGGACTGTTGCTCATCACCAAGAATAAATCTGTCTTGCCAACTGCGTGGATTTTCTTCCACTGGCGGTATACCAGGTAAAGGAAATACCTCAAAAATATCTTGATCGCCGACAAGAATATCAATTTCTCCTTGCCCTGGATTGTCAGCACCAGGGTCGACAGCTAATAGCACATCGTTTCCTTGACGAGTTAAAAGAGTATCGTTCTTTTCGGGTCTACCGACAAGAAACGCATCACTGCCAGGAGTACCGACTAAAAGTCCGAGTAACTCTAAAACAATAAAGTTTTGAGCTAGCTCGAATGGGTTAGCTGGTAAGAGAGAAATCTCTGGAATGCTATTACCTTCTCCAGCTAAAAAGTCATTTTCTGGCAGCTCAAAGTTCGACATATTTTGAGTAAGTGAGTTAGAATTTTGCATAACAACTCTGTTTCGATGCTAATGTCTGGTTAACTAAAAATGCCATTTTTAAGCTTTTAGTCTATTTTGGCTGACAATATTTATTTATTTTCCAGTCAAAAAATCTAGGTGAACGCCTTGTTGAGAGCGCAATTTTTCTGTTTTGCCTTGAAGCTGTAGCTGACCGTTTTCTAGCAGTACGATCCAGTCAGCACGTCCGATTGTACTAGAGCGGTGGCTAATTAAAATTGTGGTTTTGTTCTGCCGATAAAATAAGAGTCGATCTAAAACTTTGGCTTCTAATACCGGATCGAGTGCACTTGTGGATTCATCTAAAATTAGCACAGGGGGATCGGTAACAATTGCTTGAGCTATGGCTAATCGTTGTCTTTGACCACCTGAAAGGTTGGCACCAAACTCTCCCAAAACAGTTTGATATTTATCAGGTAATTGACTGATAAACTCGTCAGCACCAGCTATCTGACAAGCTCTGACAATTAGTTCGAGTGTAGCGTAGGGAGTGCCAAAACGAAAATTATCAATAATCGAGCGACTCCAAAAGTGAGGCTCTTGAGACACTAACACTACTTGCTGGCGCAAGCATTCTAAAGATAGATCTTTTTGATTATAGCTGCCAAAGCGAATATTACCAGACTCAAGAGAGTATAAACCGACAATTAGTTTCACCAGAGTACTTTTACCACAGCCAGATTTACCGATTAGAGCGGTGACTTTGCCACCAGGAATAGTCAGAGAAAAATCCCTAAGTAGATCGACTCTACCAACGTGATGAAAGTTGATGTTCGTGCAAATAATGTCAGCCTCACCAGAGATTTCCGTCCAAGATTTGTTGCTGTCGCCTCGGTCTTCTGGCGTAGCATCGATCACCTCGCTCAGCCGTTGGGTAGCGGTTTTGGCACGGGCAAATTCATCAACAAAGCTAATCATGCTGACAATCAGACCAGCGAAATTGCCATTCATACTGTTAAAAGCTAGCAACTGACCGATACTTAATTCTCGTTCGATGACCAAGCTACTGCCCAACCAAAGTATGGCCACAGTGCCTAGCCCAGAAATTAGTTTAGAAAAAACGCCGTTGATAATGCCAATCTGAATCGTACCGAAAGTAACCTTAGCCAGACGACCAAAGCGGCTTTGAATTTCTTCCCAAGCTTGAGGCGCAGCATTGGTAGTCTTAAGATTGAGTGCGCCTTTAAAAGTTTCGACTAAAAAACCTTGGTTTTCGGCAGCCGTAACTAGAACGGCGCGGGTTTTTTGTTGTAGTGCGGGTAAAAAAATGACGGTAGAAATAGTCATACTGGCAGCAACAGCAGTGGCAGCGGCAGTGAGTTTCCAACTATAAAAGAGCATGAAAGCTAAGGACACTATGCCGATGAAAACTTGGCTGGGCAACCCAATGACCACTTGAGAAACTAGCTGATTGATTTCGCGGATGTCTCTCAGACGACTGACAATTTCCCCACTGCGACGGGCTTCGTAATAACTTAGAGGTAAGCGCAAAATTTGGCGTCCGAAGGCGAGAACTAATCCTAACTCAAGACGTTGAGCAAAATGAGAGATTAGGTTTGACTGGATTAGTTGCAGGATACTGCTAAAGAGGTTGATTACTACTACCCCAATAGCTACAACAGTAAGCAGTTGAGTATCTCCACGTACTAGTACATCATCAGTGAGAATCTGAAACAGAAAAGGTGTAGCAAGGGCAAGGACGCCGATGACTAAGTTAATCAGTAACGCCTCAATAAGGATAGCTCGATAAGGCCAAACTCGTTTGAGAAAACGTGAAAATCCACCAACTTGATCGTTTGGTTGTTGCTCGAAACGGCTGGCTTCTGGCATCAACAACAGCATGATCCCATTAGTCCAATTAGCCGTTAGTTCCTTATAAGTGAGATAACGAATCCCGACGGCAGGGTCGGCAATCACATATTTTTTGCCCTTTTTTCCGTACAAGACAACCCAGTGATAACCTTTCCAGTGAATAATAGCAGGCAGAGGGGCTTTATTAAGTTGATGGAATAGTTGGGAAGTAACTTTGACTTGACGGGCATTAAAACCTAAGGTTTCTGCTCCTCGTCTCAACCCCAGCAGCGTCGTACCTCGTTGTCCAGTGCCGACAACTTCCCGGATGCGATTGAGAGCAAATGTGCGTCCATAGTGTTTGGCAACAGTGGCAAGACAAACTGCACCACAGTCTTCTTCGCTGTGCTGTAAAACTGTCTGGTATTTCATGAAAATGCTTGGGTTTTCCAGAATTAGTTTTGTCTAGATCGCGAGAAGAGTAAACAAGGTTAGTGTTAACAATAAACCGATACGGCTAACCCAGTTTTTTAGACTCCAACTCAAACAAGCTAAGATAGTTGCAATAAATTATTTCTGCCTTTTCGCTCGACATGTATCGACATATATTGAGCCAGCAGCAAATCAAGAAGTAAATCAAGATGATTTCAATGAATCTGAATCGACCTAAAACTCTAAAACTTATGTTAATCTAAAAAAAGATAAGTCTTAGGATTGGTGCTCGCCTACCTAAGACTTGTTCCATAAGCTTTAAAACTCCAAAAGAGAGTTTTTCACTAAGCTCGATCGTTAATAGCAGGGGCTAATGAAGCGATCGGGCTTAGAAAGGTAGCAAGAAGAGCGAGCTGCTTTGTCACTTTATCTATAGCGGTAGCAGACTTGTTGGATCGGGAATAACAGATCCTATATCAGGTAATGTAAGTCCTAATGCTCCTGTAAATTCGCTAAGTGACCCGACTAATGTGGTCACAATATCTAATGGCATGGTCAAAGGGTCGAAAATACCCAATTCAATTTCCTGGTCTCCACCTAATGTAATTGTTTGTCCTCCAGAAATAGCTTCAGCAGCTTCACTGGAAACTTCCTCTAATAGAAGAAAGTCTAATTGAGAAGTGGTACTATCTTTTCCCATCATATTGTTTATATCTCCTGGTATATTTGCAGTCGAGAAAAGCTGTTAAAATTTTATTTATACTTTTCTCACTAGGTTTATTTAAACGTAGTAATTTAATTTTGTCAGTCGAAAATATCTACATTTTTTTTAAAAAATTATTTGCTAGTTTTTTGAGTTGAAAATATCTACAACTCGAACAACGCTCGTTTAGAAATTTTTAGTTTAAAATATAGCTATGCTAAATTAGATTCATAAAAAAATGCAGTTTTTTTTAGACTAAAAAACTCAATCAAAGCAGCATTTACAGCTAATATAACCTTAACGATAGCCAAAGTTAGACAATAACTGTCTCGACAAAAGCAAGCTGATTTATTCAAAATTAGAGCCAAGAATGGTTGGTTTTTAAATATTTGAGAAATTCGCTTTAAATAGACAAATTTACTAAGTTTATCGGTTGAAAATAATTTTGGTTTCTTAGTATTTAAAAATTGAAGAAATAATTAGCTGATCAGCTGGCTGATGTCGATCAAAAAGCGATTTATCGCGCCTACACCTTGTAACGCAATCGTGCTAAATTCACTCTAACAATTATCAATTATGCTGAGTAATCTTAATGCCAAATCTCTCGATCTTAATCGGGATGCAGATTCTCTCCGTCCAGTCGATCCAGACGAATTTTTGCCTCAGATCGACTGGTGGATGACTATAGGGGGACTAATCTTTCTTGCTATCTTCGGCGCTACGATTGCTCTTGTTAGCATTCTTAAATACAAAGTAGCCATTAAAGCTCCTGCCACTGTGCGTCCTGTCGGCGAATTGCGAATTGTTCAGGCAGCAGTAGAGGGAAAAATTGAAAGCATCCAAATAAAAGGAAATCAAAAAGTTGCCAAAGGAGATATTGTTGCTTATATCGACGATTCGCGTCTCCAGACTCAAAAAAGTCAACTACAAGGCAATATTGATCGAACTCAGTTGCAACTGGCTCAAATTGCTGCCCAGCTTCAAGCAACTGCGGGGCAAATTGCCGCTGAAACCGAACGCACCAAAAGCAGTGTTGCTTCAGCAATCGCCGAACTCAGCCGTATTCAACGGGACTACCAAGATAAATTAATTACGACAGCAGCAGAAGTCAAAGAAACAGAAGCTGCGGTAGAGTTAGCTCAAGAAGAAATGACTCGATATCAACAGCTAGCAAATACAGGTGCAATTACTCAGTTGCAACTCAAAGAGAAAGAAGCTGCTTTCAAAACCGCTCTCGCTAGACTAGAGAAAGCCCAAGCTCCCCTCAATCCTAGCCAGGCAGGAGTCGAGATTGCTCGAGAACAAATTTTCCACGCACAAGCCGAAAGTAAAGCTACTCTCGCCAACTTAAACAAAGAACGAGAACAACTAATTCAGCAGCAAATTGAAACCCAAAATCAACTCAGTCGCGATCAACAAGAACTCCAGCAAATCGAAACCGAACTTAAAGGCACTGTACTTCGGGCTTCGGCATCTGGCATCGTTCAAGAACTAAATCTTCGCAACCCAGCTCAACTAGTACGTCCTGGTGATGTCATCGCTCAAATTGCCCCCAGCGAAGCTCCCTTAGAAATTAAAGCTTTGGTAGCATCACAGGATATTGACAAAGTAGAAACGGGTCGAACAGTGCAAATGCGAGTGTCTGCTTGTCCTTATCCCGACTATGGCACTCTTAAAGGCACTGTCAAGACAATTTCTCCAGATGCTACAACTTCTCAAAACAACAGTGCTAATGTTTTATCTGAAACAGGTAATTTTAATGAGGCTAAAACTGCTTATAATGTGACTATTAAGCCAGAAAGTCTATATTTAGATGCTGCTGGCAAAAAATGTTCGATTCGATCGGGCATGGAAGGAAGAGCCGATATTATTTCCAAAGAGGAAACAGTGCTAACTTTTATTCTTAGAAAAGCAAGGTTGCTTGCGGATTTTTAGCTGTACGCCCTCTTGGGGGCAAGTTGTGCCGCAGAAGCGACGCTGTCAGAGCGTAGAAAGCCGCCTCAGCGGCGGACTGTGCGGATGATCCCTCCGCCTTCGTACGCTTTTGAGGTTCAAGTCAGCGTTCCTCTGCCACGTCCGTCATAAATGCCTGAGGAGACCTGCGGAAGGCAGGCGGACGGCGGACAGCTGAGTAATAGCTAACTGCGATGGGGTTTTATTTTGGCTACCAGCGTCATTGATACGATCTCGGCTAAATTAAGAAATGGGCTAGTTTAATTAAGTATTTTAACTTAATACTACAGTAATATTTAAAAAATACTACTAAAAGCTTAATTTATAACATTACTAATCTTTAGTTATTTTTTTAAGTATCCATGAAACTGGGAAGTTATTATAGTTGAGAGGGTAATATCATTTCAGTTTTTAATTAAGATCCTACATTTATATTTTGTAGCCAAATTTTTGACTACATCTAGTGTATTGTTATTGTACTAATTTGGCTAATGCAGCTTATACAGATAAGAAATTTATTCAAAATATTGTAAGTAATGTTACAGCAACGGCGAGTTAATAAATTTAAATAGAAATTAACTAGTTTTTTATCCCTAGGGTAATATAAGTAATATGCTAGTTAACTGTTCAGTTTTACAACGAGTTTTGATTAGCTTAATCAAAATTTTTTATTAGAGCTTCTAATTAGCTATTTTATCGTACAAATAATGAAAGAAGTTGACAATTGTGTATAGTAAATAACACGATTGTCGATTTGCTCAAATTAAGTCAATCAACAAAGAGTTAGTATCTATAACTATCATTGTCCTATGGCTTTTTTAAAAGTTGACAATATTATCCTCAACACCAATTATATTGCTAGTCTAAAATTGGAAAGCCGAACTTTGAGTGGAGAAAGAAGTCTTTCTGTTCTCATTGCTGCTCCCAGATTTCCCTTACTGACAGTGGCAGACACAACTGCTCCAGAATTATATCATTATGAGTGGCTTCATTTCACTGGTAGACAAGCACAAGCACTGCGAGACTATTTCAGTAGTTACAATAATGTAATCGACTTGCTACCACAGGATCAGCAAGAGGAATGCGAAAGAGTAAGCTGAGTCACAGCTTGAGAAAATCAACATATTCAGGCGTTGGTGAATCAGTGTATGATTTTTTAACATCGCCACATTTCATTGAATCAAAAAAGCTAAAAGCTAAAAGCTAAAAGCCTGACACATCTCAGTCAAAGTCAACAAGAATGACATCTAATTTCTTGAATACGACTAAACCAAATAGCATCGTAGTATTGTTTCTTAGCTTTTCGAGAGGCAAAACAAGGTTGGATATCGTCAGATAATAAAGTGGTAGGAAAGAACAGATCGCGACCTTTAGACAAAACCCCCTTAAGCCACCTGAGATCAATTTTGAGATAGCTTAGACCCCTCTTCCAGTGAGGAGCTACCTGAGTTCTAAGCCCTTTTAATTGAAGTGTCATACCATGACAAGTGGCAAATAGAAGAGCTAGTGCGACAATTAGATATAGGCGTTCTAATGCTTTAGCATGGCGGATTTTTGAGTCTTCTAATTGAAATACTCCTGATTTGGAATCTAAAAATAATTCCTCAACACGAAAACGCAGTCCGTACTGCCAAAGAGTCTGTAGAGATGGATTTTCATCGGTAATGACAGCCCATGGTTCTTTGACTCCCCTAACATTTGCTAAAACAAGATTGCAACGGTATTTACCATCAAGCCATAAGCCAACATCATGACACAGGACTGCTTCAGCTTTTCGCGGAAAGAGATACTTCAAATGAAGTCTCCCAGCCCTGCCTGTCGGCGAGGACTGGGTATCATGCTCTACAATATTGATGGTGCGACCCACAACATTGAAAGCGTTCCCCGACTTCTAGGTGATGACGAGGTACTTCTGCCGTCGTCATCCTGTGGGCTGTTTCCACCCAACAGCTTAAGAATAAATCTTGCGCCAATGTTATAACTGGCTGATAAATCGCAGTTATACTGCTTACCGCTAGCAAATACAGCTAATTCGTAGTTACTCTTGCTTCTTTTAAGTTTTCCACTACCGTCATAGGCATAACTACTAGTACCGCGAGGATTAACAAAAACTATTTTTTCACCCAATTCTGACCACTTCATTTCAGTCAGATTGACTATCCGACGATGTAGCCAACCATGAAATCTCTGTCTTAAAGTAGAGCGTTTCTTCCCTCCTTTGGGTCGCCAACCTTTTAGATGCTCAAAAATAATGTATTTGACATCATATTGTTTGGCTATTTTGACTAATCGTGCAGATACTTTTTGTCCGATTTCTCGGTTGATATTACCTGCTTTACGGTATAGTCCACGAGCAAAACCGTGCTTGAGTTTGCCCGTTAAACTAGCTTTTTTGCTTATTCGCTTCAGTCGTTTGTCTCTGCGGTCTATGTCTCTGCCAGGATGAATAAATTCACGATGGCTTACAGTGCCGTTCGAGTTAACTACTGAAACTGTAGCAGTAGTGTTAATTCCCAAATCTACAGCTAAGACTGATTCTTTGTCTTTGATTTTTGGAGTTTTGATTTGAAATGGTACGGATAAATGGCATCCTTTATTGTTGACAACTAAATATGGTGATTTGCGTTTGTTATTTGGATTTAGATGGCGTTCTCTGTGACCAATGATTCCAACTGTTTCCCATACCCAATCAGTACCAGTAAACACTTTAATTGCTGCGCTCTGGTTATCTTCAGCGAAACGAATGCACTGACCTTTATACAGAGGTGGATACGTACCACAATCTGCATTGAGTCTAGGGGGGAAAGCGTCTTTGCGTTTTCTGATTCCTGATTGCCATTCTCTGTACCTAGTGTTGAAGCTAGATACTTGTCCTATAGCAAACTGAATAGCACCACGACGATAGTAGCTTGGGAATTTATAAAAGCGACGATTGAAATATTGGTACTTAGGATTATGATTTTTGGCAGTAGCGTGAATCAACTTTTCTACGGCTGGAATTTGCGCTTTGGCATCAAGCAATCCAATAGTTGCCCAGTGAGCATTAACTACTCCCACCAAACAGCGCACTAAACGACGAAATTCAGACACGGTGTTTTGTAACAACTGCTTTTGTTCGCTAGTTGCTACAATTTTCCACTTGTCCGTCCGAATGTTTAGTCTTACCATGAAAGTATTTTAGCATAGTGTTTAAGTTTCATGGTCAAGCCTAAGCCTCATAATCATAGCTTTGGATACAATGCTGTTCACATAGTCTTTGTGACCAAATACCGTCATCCAGTAATAACAAAAGCAGTAGAATTTAGACTCAAAGAGATGTTTACTAAACTATGCAAAACTCAAGATTCTGAGCTATTGGAGTGTAAAGCCGACTTAGGAAGTCGTGACCATATACACCTTCTGGTCGATTTAGCTCCCAGAATATCTCTGGGCAAGCTGTGTAACATTCTCAAGACCATTAGTAGCAGAGAGATTAGAAAAGAATTTGCTACTGAATTGAAGCCTTATTACTGGAAACCTGTCTTTTGGAAACAAGGATATGGGTATACGTCGGCTGGTGGTGCAGCTATTGATGTATTGATAAAATACATTGAGAATCAAGGTAATTAGCTTCGCCCTACCCGCACGTCCGCGCCTCAGCCCTGGCAAAGCCGACAAAGGCGCATAGTTCGCCGCATGTACTGAGAGTGCGGACTGATTTAATGTTCAAAGTGGTAGTCCTGACAAATTAATGTAGGTTGAGAATTGCTGGGGCATTAATAGAGTGATCGGGTAGGGTAATGCTTTTGATGCCGAACTACAATTATTGACATCCTCCCATCGCGAGACGCGAGGGATTCCCCAAGCGTAGCGAAAAAGTAGGTTCTTCATTCAACCAGCGACCTTAGCTTCAAGACTTTCATCTATCAACCAGAGGGTCATCTGTCCTGAAGCGTTTACTCCATAGTTTGAAGTGGTTTCGGGCTGCCCGCCCGTACCTTTGACTAAGATATTGATTGCAGCATTATGGTCACGACAAAGTATAGTCCCGCAACTGCATTGATGAGTGCGAGTACTTAAAGACTTTTTAATTCTTTGACCGCAATTACTACAATCTTGGCTAGTGAATTTTGGGTCAACAACAATGATTTCTCTATTAAATTATAGTCCCAAAATATTCCAACCATTCTCGAAAAATAGACCAACTTGCGTCACTAATAGAAAGAGCTAAATTATGATTTTTAACTAAACCACGTACATTGAGGTTTTCTAGCACAATCACATCGTTAGATGTGCATAGAGTTCTTGCAGTTTTCACTACAAAGTCTTTCCTCTGCCTAGAAACCTTAAGATGTGTTCTAGCTAATCTATTTATCGCTTTGTGTCTATTGTTACTCCCTTTTTTCTTTTTTGATACCTGTCTTTGTCTTTTTTTGAGAAGCTTTAAAGATTTTCGTAAGAATCTAGGATTATCTATTTTATTACCATTGGAATCAGTAGAGAAATGATTTAAACCTACATCAATACCAATTTTATTTCCTGTAGATGCTTGATTTTCGTTTCGTTCTACATCAATACAGAATTGAGCGTAGAAACCATCAGCACGTTTAATCAGTCTCACTCGTTTAATTAATTTTGGGTCGTAAAAATGTAAGTCACGACTACCAATTAATTTCATTCTACCCATATTAAATTTGTCAGTCATTGTGAGATATTTTCTATCATCAGACAATGACCAACCTGAAGTTTTATATTCGACAGAACGAGAATTTTTCTTAAAGCGAGGATATCCCATCAAGCCTTTAGCTCCTTTCTTGCAGTTATCAAAAAAGCGAGATATAGCAAACCAAGTTCGTTCGGCTGCTGCTTGTCTAGCCATTGAATTTAACTTGGAAGCCCAAGGAAAATCAGGATTATCTGCTAATGCCTTAGTGTATTTATTCAAAGCAAAACGATTAATTTTATCTTCCTTTTTACTGTCCATCCAATATCTCAAACAAGAATTACGAATGAACTGTGCAGTGCGAATAGCACCCGTTATCAACTGCTCTTGAACCGCACTTACTTTCAACTTAAACTCAAAGACTAGCATTCGACCC
>JAAUYG010040392.1_pt1 | contig 12136 bp, 7 predicted proteins | sample 7278091 | NCBI WGS metagenome assembly JAAUYG01 (sample SAMN14350201, study PRJNA611818) | marine sediment metagenome | isolation source: surface marine sediment (0.6m) | place: French Polynesia: Moorea | collected 2018-08
ATTATTATTATTATTATTATTATTATTATTATTATTATTATTATTATTATTTATTATTATTATTATTACAACTGTTGGGATGTGCATATACTGAACCCGCTATCGAGCCGGGAAGGAAGTGTGTGATGTACCAATTGTATTTAAGAATTACTGTATCAGGAAACTCGTGACCGGGAAGAAGCCTTTTTCGGTATATAGACAGAGAGCTAGAATGTTCTAGAGAACTGCTGTATGGGTAATAATTCGTATATCTGCAATGAGAAAAAACCTACCACTAGCGGTTGTTATATGGTTTATCTTTATTTTTGTGTATTTCAGTATAGTGTTGTAGCTCCCATTGTACAGGGTTGAATCTGTGTATTTAAGAGCATTTGTTGGTAAAGGCTTAGTCTCACTTGTCAGTGATCTTAGTATGGTAATTATTATTGACGAGTCATCGGTTGCATGGGCAGACATGACATAGCAATCGTGTTTTCTACTCGGTGGATTAGTTTAAGGTCCAGAAAACCCGATTTCAATCGGCAGAACATAGGAAGACCTAACACCCACGCCATACATGTACCTGCTTCCATGTTCGGTTTCTGGATCCACAGTTCGCGGGATGGGTGATCCATGGAACAGCTACCCCCACGAATCGTATTTTTTCTAGCCGGTAGATGAGCTAAAGGTCCTGAAAACCCGATTTCAATCAGAACTATTTGTTGAAAGTGACAGTGATATCGTCGTATTTTTTTCTACAAATTTTTGTCTTTTTCGGGATTTTTCCTTCTGGATTTCGTTAATTTTCTGCTAATTTGTGTTCAATAAAATGCTATTTCTGTATAATATTAAAGTAGGGTAGACACATTAAAGCAAACCCGGGACGATTCTGGTGTCAGGAAAGCCGTTGTGGAAATCTGGAATGTCGATAATTTACCCCTGTGTTCATTTACTTATTGGAGGTTGGAGACTCCAATGTGATATGTCCAATCGCAAATTAGGAACGTACTTCACGTCGCTCTCTGCATGGGCTTGATCTTCAAAGACATTGGCTAATTCTTAAACAGCACGTGGCTAATAAATTTACTCCATGATTTAAAGAATTAACCTTACGAAGTTAATAATTAATAGAAAGGTGTTAATTAGAGCTCCTCGGCCCTAAATATACCGATCTTTGCCTAGCTGCGCCACCCGCAGTCACTGGGACCGAACATCCGGTGCTGGCTTCACGGGTGAGAACTGCGTCGTATTTGTGACATGTTGGCCGATGTGACAACCAAGCATGCCCTGGTTGGCAAAGTAGTTGTGCGTGACAGGATTATTAGTAATTTATTGCCCTTGTGGTTACATTTTTTTGCTAATTCCGCAGCCGGCATTCTCGAGCAGCAGCAGCGTGTTTGCAAATGGAGTGACTGACTGCGTGATACGCCGTGGCTTCCCCAAGTGTCGTCTGTTGGCCACACAGGGGTCCTCATAGATGACGTCAGCCAAAGCAGAGCTGACAGAAACCAACTGCAGCTGGATGACAGAACAAGCCATTAGCTTAAAACACCTCTGTTATTTATTGATGGAGACCTAACCACAAGAACTTAACGGTAAGGCCAAAGCCGACTTAGTATTAGACTGAACATGTCAAAAGACAAATTATCAAATACTCAATGTATGTCTACAGCTGCTGCAGCGGGAGCTGCGAACGAACTTGACTGTTATTAATTAAATATTCGTAATGTAACAAGGATTTCAAAGTTACCTTTAATCTGAAAGAATGGAGACTACACCAAAAGTTTAGTACCATCATCAATCATTCTGAATGCTCAAAGCGTCCTAGCGCTCACCATTTTAGGTCTGTGTAACTCGGGTAACTCTATTAGGCAGGACTAGTTGCGAAAACGGAGAAAAAGGTCTTGTCCGCTAGTCCGGGAAATTTCTCAGAAACTGTTGCTCCCATAGACGCGAAACGTCCTGGCCCTCATCGCTCTAGGCGTTTATTCCACTTTTTTTTATTAAAAACAAAATCAACATTTTGTACTATGTAGACATTTTTATAATGTCCTTAAGTCGTGAGTATATGAAGGAAATATGAAATGACTACGAGAATTTTAACCTTTGGCAGTACTGGGGACAGTATCTACAAAGGCTGTGTGCAGATTTTCAAAATTTCAAATTTCGAATTATTGGCGAATTGCTTTCTTGGTTCCAACACGGGAGTATATATGAGGATAAGAATTCAAATTTGTTATCTGTCACGCTGGCCTAACGGACAAAGTCACCTCCATGAATATCCAGTCTGAGAGTTCTGGGTTTCGAGCCTGGTGTGGTGATAATAAATTAAATTCCCTTTGTTAGCGAGTATTTGGTAGTAATCAGTATAACAGATTGAAACTCATGAGTATTTTAATGTAGATCCGCTTGACACCGGAGAGTAATGAATTCTGAAAACTTCATCGTCCTTTCGTCGTTCCTTAAATGAGGTATTTTTTCACAAAGCGAAAAAGCAGATGAAGATCAAATTTCCGGAATGTCTTTTCGACCATTTTGCTAAATATTTTCTTCAATTTTTAGCTCTGCTTGACTGTGTCAGCAGAGTTCATGGTATGGGACTTTATCTGTCAGGTGCGCGGACTTTTTTTCAAATGATAGCTGTTACTTCCCCTGGGTCGTACGATTAGTACGTTTCCAATTTTTAACGATCGATTTTGTTCCGTATTTCATTTACATGCGACACTATGGCAGCAAAATTTCGAAACGCTAATCCTGCTAGAAACCACAGCCGAAAGTGTTCAAACTTCTCCTGAATTTTCCTTCCAATAGTCCTCACAAAACTACATTAGGAATTTTTGAAGTTTTGATTTTCTGAGTTCAGTTTTAATCATTTTTCCCGAAAATTTCAAATGCAGTATTGTACCCTATGAATAAAAAAAACCCCTCACTTATCTTGAAAACGATCGTAGAGCGAAACGGAGTGAAAATTAGGACTCGTGGACGTGGGGTACGTTTGACATTGTAGAGTTCAATGTCGTTTTGGCGTCATCCGGTACACTTACGATTTTAGCGAAAGTGCGATTTTCAAAATACTGCTTCTTCCACACTAAGAATTCTTTTTCAGCCAAACATTTTACAGATGTTCGTTTTTTAAAATACGTATTAAATGGGCTTTTTGAAATTTTCAATGTTATAATTTAAAAAGGTGAAAAAAGTGAAATTTAACATAATTGTGGTTAATGGGAAAACAAAAAAATCAAATATCTTGGAAATGGCTAGTCGTAGAGCGAAAGGGACTAAAATTTGGGACCCGGGGGCTAGTAACAGAACATATATGGGATAGCTTTGACCTTATAAGGTTCAGGGTTATTTTGGGGTTACGATTTTTACAGTGTTGCTTCTTATAAACTTGCGATTCTTTTTCAGCCAACATATTTATATATGTTCTCAGTGATAGTCAACACAAAAGTTACTTCCCGAAAAAATGAACGATGAAGGAAGATTGAAATTTGACATTGTGGGCAATGGGTAAATGAAAAGTTGGAAATATCATGGAAATGGTTAATAGTAGAGCGAAAAGAAGTGATATTTGGGGCTTGGGGTTACTAGTGGAACATGTATTACTTACAATCATGTATATGGGGTACAGCGGTACCCCATATACATGTATGGGATACCTTTGACATTGCAGCGTTTACTGTGATTTGGGGATTATTTGGTGCGATTTTCAAAATGCCGCTTCTAGCTTCTATACTTAGGATTCTTTTTCAACCCAACTTTTTATAGCTGTTCCCTGTAACAGTCCTTACAAGTTATTGCTTGGAATTTAATAATTCAAATTTGAAAAAAAAAAAGAAAAACAGTTTTACAATTTAACACCGTGGCTTTATATGAAATGAAATATTAGTATATCAGAAATAGCTAATCATAGAGTGAAAGGGAATAATATTGGGACTCATGCACACTACTAGCACATATATGTGGTTCCTTTGACGTCATTGTGTTTAATGTAATTTTGGGGTTATTCAGTGCACTTGTCTCAAAATGCCTCGTAACTCCAAAACACCTGGTTGTGTGTTACTTGCAGTACATATATTGGGTAGGATTTTGCCATACAGCGCACCAGCTTGGTATCAAGAGACATTTGTGCAAATTTACAGTGCTACTTACTGCTGGCGTCAATCGGAGCGCCAAGGTCCTTGGACCTCTTGTCATATCTCTTACTACACCAGGGACCCCTAGTTTTACTGCTATGAACTAGCTGGGTGATATAGACGACTTATGCGAAAATTTATCTTGAAGGGTGCAGTGTTCCTACAGAAATTTAGCCTGAAACTTCTGTTGCACTGTTCGACGTTTTAGTGCACAAGTGCATTAGGACGTGGATATCCCAAGCAGGACGAATTAGCTGATCATGCATGTTTATATTCCGAAACGATCAGATGCTAGTCTACTAAATGTAATGGGAAAACACTCGATATTACATATGTTAACGATGCACAAAAGCTACCACCGGTAGTCATGCGCTGCATCCCTTCCTTAAAGAGATCACCGGAACAGATCCAGTGATTGTCATCCATCCTCGTTTGGCCGCGTTTAGCAAACGTTTATTGGGAACGGTCGTTCAGTACAGCAAACGGAGTATTACAGTTAAGCAAACGTTTTGCTCCGTTTGCTGGTCTGAACGTAGCCCTGGGTTCCATCCCCAGCAGCGCCAAGCCAAGGCCGTTAAGATAGGGCCTATTCTGTGGGATATACTATCATTACAGGTCAAACACGACGCAGCCACTTCCCCAGGATAGAATGAGGGCTTATGTAAGGGCTGGAATTGTGGCGTCTGGCCTAGTTACATACGTAAATATGGACACCCTGCCGCATAAATTACCAGCTCTTCCATAACCAAATCTGACAGGCACTTTTTCGTTTACCAGTTTTCACAGTACAATTTGTTTTGTCAGCGTCAGAGAACTTTCCGACCTGTCATGTGTATACAGGCTGCGTAGGAAATGCCCGTCAGACTCGAGAACAAATTGAGTGTCTGCTGACTGAAAGTCACATACAGTGTACGAAGAGCGATGAAGCACCAGAAGAACAGACGCCTGTTATCTTGAATCCCCCCAAAGGGCAGCGATGTCAAGTCGTCTGCATGTAAATGTGACAAATGACACCCGCGGGGTTAGCACAAAATTACCGGCAAGTGTGAGGAATGTCGGTGATGATCCCTCGTGGGGACATCCACCCAGTCGTGTCGCAGACCCTATGCCGAAGACAACGACACTGATAGATTGTTTATGTATAGCAGTCAACGACGCAGGCAGGTCTGCCGTTTAGTACTGCTCGCCCTTACGTCCAGAGGCATCAGTGCCTTGAAGGCAGATGATTAATTTCAGGGAAATTACTGTGGGAGGTGAAAATAATTGATGTAAAAATGCTGCTTGCACCAGCTAGTAAAACACGAAAGATTTGGGATGGGGATCCCAAGGTTCAGTGGTGGAATTAGGCAGTTGTAGAATTCAATATTGAGGCTGACACGGCATCTGTCTTCAGCTACTTACCCTGTCAGGCACAGTGACACCAGTTCCCTCAAGTCTACCCGCCTTTAAGAGCTACCATGATGCAGTGCCATAACACCCTGAGAGACTGGTGCATTTTTACTATCGTAATGCCATAAGACTGATTGGCTCCTGGTTCTGAACAGAGAATAAAAATAGACTATGGGCTCAGGAGTGTAGCCTGAAGGTATTATGCCACCCAGGGGATGGGGCTCCTACACAGACACTAACCCCCCTGTCCGCCGCTGTTAGTACTTGGATCAGTGACCGTCTAAGAGCTCCCTCGTCGATGTACTCGAAATCGCATGGCCTTGTCACTATACATGTATATATCCATCCTCTAGGTTATCATCACGTAATTTATCTTACCATTTTTGAGGCCCTTAAAACCTGGGGACGCTTTGTGGACCGGACTCTACAATATCCGCTTGTAGTCTGATACTAGCGAACACGCAATGCGCCACTGACTTACTCTTTTTTCTAAAACAGTAGCCGTGTGTAACTAAATTCGTGTGCCTCTTCCGTGAAAACCAGTTCTTTAACTACACTTCGGGGGGGTGTGTACCCTAACTTTGTGCTGGCTGATATTGTTGAATCGAGCTCTTATAGACAGATTCGTCACAGAACTGTCAGACATATTAAATTTATTCATGTTGCCTTCAAATTGTTGACATGTGACACTGTATATTTAATTTGTACTGCATTTCGTTGGCAATTTTTGGGTTATACTTGCTTTTATTTATAAACATTAAAAAGTAGTTAATTCAGGTCTATTTTAGTACCATTTAGTTTAGTGACATTGTAGCTGTGCTTCATGGATCATGCACAGATTGAGAAGGCAAATGTGGCACGGCAAAGCAAGTAACGAAATCAAGAAAAACACTCCATATAATTTTAGTTCAAACTTTTAAATGTTCTCCAATCTAAACATTTGAACAATTCATAAACAAATCCCACTTGAGGTATTATTAACTTGCCGAAAATAGTGTACCTAGCAATCTCCGGTTCAGTATAAAGTTTTGTTCCCTTTGCGGCTTTTGTCGGTGGGTTCCGGATGTTACTTTCGGACGTGTATTCATCCCATTTGTCTCATATGTATCTCACGAGAAGTGACGAGATTGTGCCACATCCAGCACAGGCCAACAGATGGGGAATTCCCATTTGGCGTATCGTATTCTACAATGGGATGGTGTTATTATTTTGCGTTATAAAAATAAACTATTTTTGTGACGGTGTTTAAAAAAAATAAACTAGCATGACCTGGACCGTGAACAAATGCCCCAGCCAATTGAGTTACAGTGTTTTGGAAGCTACTCATTGCTGCACAGGGAGAAAGGCAGAGATTTGTATTTCCTTCCGGTTTGTGGGGGATAGGTATAGGAAGATAAAACAAAACTAACAGGCATTGTGTAGTTCTCACAGCTCTTACAATGGCCTAAAGCAAAAATAGCCTAAACCACGACGTATCGATCACTGTAGAGTTGCCGCGACCTTCGTAGCCGGAATGTTTCTTTGAAGACCACATGGGAATTATGACCAAGCAGGAAATTTACGACCTCTGCGTTCGTGCCTTGCCTATACGGCAATGAGACCTTTGCCTTCCCGTGTATTTCACAGAGAACAAAGGCGATTTCCGAGTTCAGGCCTGTCACAAGGTTTGCGTTTGGTGTCTTAAATTTATGGAGTCGCGAAATTGACGAAGCGGAAATTTGAGCGAGCGAACCAGGCACTTTCGCTATAAGATCTAGTTGGTGCTGCTGATTGCCTGTTTCTCTGTACGTGGGTCAGTGTTTCGCTATTTGCTGTGTTTCAGCCAACCTATAATGGCATCAAGAAAGGAAGGTTTGTCTACAATGGACCAAACGTGACTACACTAATACATACCTCAGAATAGGCACGAATGTGTCTTCTGGAACTTCATATATACAGAAACACTCATTAAGACCTGCCGCCAGTAACAGTATACGTGCCCCAGCGATCGGATTTTAATAGCTGTCCTGGATGGACAAGCGGTACCCTAATGATACCCCCTCTCCCGAGACATGCAATGTGTACGTGTACTTTGTGAAGACTTCCGATAAAACTTTTCGGGGAGAGGCGGATGGCTGAGTGGTTAAGGTACTGGACCCTCAAGCACGAAACCGTGGGTTCGAGCCTCGCCATACCCTAGGTCGTCTGTGCCTAAAGTCCTTGCCGGCACTAGTTGAGGTTTAGTGCATAATTCTGTTCCTCTTTCCTTCTCTGCATCTTGCGCGAAGTTTATTTTACATACGGCGATGTATTTAGCACCCAAAGCCACGGAAACTGCGGACTACAGGCTATTCTATACGATCAGTATATAAATAGGGAGAAAAGCCTGCGTCCGGTGCCATTGTCCCTGAATACGTAATGAGACGATAGAGATACAGATGGAAGCCGTCCTCAGCTTCATTTGCTGATGTATGAGCGGAACATACCTGCTGGAATCCCCCCAATTTGGAAGTCGGAACACATCTTCTGGATAATAAGTACAGTGAAACGTCGCCTAGTAGCCAACACAATAATCATCTCACTCACCAGGTCATGACAAAAAAGTCTGGGAAAAGAAAAGTATTTGCAGGAGGAGACGCTGTTTCAAAGTAAAATTGTGTGAAAAATCGCTGAATAACCCCAAAGTGGTATTGACACATCAAAAGTCAAAAGTACCCACATAGACTAAGAGCGCTGCCTCTTTGATTTTCAAGGTCCCACAAATTTCCAAAGACTAATGAAATGGAAGATCCTAGTTAGCAAACTCAGACATTCAGGATATGCAGCAGCTGCTCCTATCCCTGGATGTTGCCGCAATGCCATGCCTAACCTAGATGCAGCTAAGGACATTAGACGGGATATGTCACTACTGAAGGGATCACTTGGACCAAAGACAGAGCGAGGAGATCGTGTACAGCCTGTGTATATCAGGGCCGAAGCAACCCTGGCTTATGCAGAGGATCAGGAGCAGATTTCTGAAAAGTGGTGCGGAACCTGGCGCCGCAACGATTCGGGGAGGAAGATAAAGCCCCAGTACAGACACAGGCTGATTCTAGTGTTATGGGGGCACAGTGGCAGACTTGGCAGAAGCTATCGATGCTTTACACGCTTCGCACCACGATCAGTTACATCAAGACCAGTAACATATGGCCCATTCGCATGACGGATCTTTAGTTTTTATCTTTGCTCAATCTCTCTCTCGACACAGTAGAATGAATCATTTAAAGGGGTTGATATTCTTGAACAGTCCCCAAGTGTGCCGTTGACTTACCATACCAGGAAGTTGGTGACACATAAACGGGTCTGTGGCGAATGAAGTCAAAGCCCTGCGTGCTCGCTCGCAAGGCTCTGGTAAGCCAGAATGTCGTTACACAAACTGCAGGTTCCTTATAAAATTATCCGGATATTTATTGTGTTACAGAGAGCAGTGTTTGGGCCAACGAAGTAACAGGTACAGTCTACCATTTGGGGGAATATCGAATGACTTTGGTTATGCATCATCACCTGGGCATGAATGATGATACATAACCCACCATATGGTCCCCTGCGTCTCGAAAACCGTCTTACTAGCGAAATAACGCCCAAATTTTGGGAAAGCCAGCTATCCATCCTGTCTCCAGAGCATTTTCTGCGATTTTGCAAATTTTCAGCTTTGGAATTTTACAGAATATTTGTCACTTTCTTTAACACAGGACCCTATTGTTGTGAACACTTAAAATTATAACCACACCTACGAAACACTTCCGAATTAGTTTTGATATCAACCCCCTCCTTCATTTTCTTCGTAATTGTTGCCATAAAAGTATCGTTTGGTATTTTTCTGACAGTTTAATTTTGAATTTAATTTTGAAAAAGTTTTGAGATTTTATAGTTATCACCTATTACAGACGCCTAATATAGGCTTACATCTACTTAAAGACCTGAGTTAGGCCATATATTAAGTTGTTGTTAAACATTAATATGGGGTCAGTTCACTGCACATTACATTTGACCATTTGTGCCTTATTTTAATGTGGAAAGTGTGGACATGCACACTTCCCTTTAACACAGGCCTAAATGAAGAGTGGTCATGGTGTGAATATGTAAAACACGGAGTAGACTAAACTGACTAATTTAACTAATACCCTTTACATATCAAGCCCAAGGGCCCACTTTCCACTACTGGGGAGTTTTATACCGGCAATATGTTCTATACAGAGATCATTTATCTCCCCTTAAAAACTGACACAGACGCCTCTTAGGCTAATGGAAGTGGTTCCAAAAACAGAAGTACCTGTAATTCTGTGTCAATCAGGTGACATCTGAAAACCCATAATTTACAAGACTAAACAGATAAATTCACATACATGTAAGGGATGTTTTAGTTTATATGCAGCTACGTTCAGATATATTTGGGTATTGCCTTTCTGCCGTAAAGTATATATAGGGTGATTGGTGTGTACAGCACGATTGATAAATGATAAGTTCCGCAGAAATTTCTTGTTATATTGCGGATTCTGGTGTTTATGATGGCTGATAACGGCCATTGCATATTGTCGTTTTGCGTCTTACGTGTTGCGCGTCGTCGTCTTATATTCTGTTTTAACAGTTGCATATTGTGGTTCCTTGCACAAGACGCGACGCACGATGCAAAACAACAATATGTAATGGCCCTTATCAGCCACCATAGGTGTTACAAAAATGTGGCAATCATAAATAGTAACAGCCATGTTCTACAAGTGAATAAAAAAAAACAGGACATGAAGGATTTTAAAGACACAAGATGTATCCAGTTAATTAGTGCCTAGTCTAGTATCACCAGCCCCATTTTTGTCCCTATACCTGTCTCTCCTTTGGGAGAATTTTTAACTTGGTGAGGTGCATACATGAATAAAAATGGCTATAACTATGTATGATGGAAGCGACGTAAATATCTACTTTGAAAATATTTCACATTTTACATGTACTCATTAAGGCAGTTTTGAGAGTAATATATGTACCCTGGGGGGTCCAAGCTGCAATTCGCTGTCGCCAGCAGGCGGCACGGGGATATAAAATATTCTCTTTATCTAATCAGATCCAATCATCTGTGACACTTGGCGTGTAACACGGGGCAGTTCGTCGTTTATCAACTATATTAACCTCATTTCGAAGAGACATTTGGAAGTAATATGTCAGTGATACATTGGTTTTATGTGCTGGGTTGTGTGTTGGATTCGCAGCAGGAACTTGCTGACCTCGGGTATAAAACATAGAACTGTCAAGACGATGGGACATATAAGCATCCACCCTCCCACACCTGATGTCTTGTAGGGACAACGAAATGAATCAAATAAAAAGAAGTATAAACTTGTCTGATTCTGAAGAATATAAATGGGAGTGAAATATTTGTTTTCCTCTTCGCACAAAAAGGCACATAGGTCTATAAAATTCCATAATTTCTGTCTCCATTCAGATGATCCAGAAAGTCTATTCCTCCATGTTTGTATGCCATAGTTACATGAGTTTAGCGCTTGCAAAGAGTCTGTTACTCCGTATTCTATATCCACTTTGTTTTGATGGAGGTGGGTGGCAAATGATCAGTATACAGTCTTTCGTGGAAAGAATGGCTTCTGAAAAAAAAAAAGAAAAAAAAAAAAAAACGCTTGCTCATTGTCAAACGAGACTGACCCAAAAAGGGAAATGTAGCCGCGCCGCCGTATTTGCATATTCCATATAACCCTGCTGCCATCCACGTATTTGGGGAGGCGTCTTCAGAACATTAATATACACTAGGAAGTCCTTTGGCCCCGGGAGACCATGAGTTCCTGTTGTACTTGGTTGCTTCAGTCGCCGAGCTCGGATGGCATCTGATCAGAGGGGAGGGGGAGGGGGCCTTTTGGGATAACTCCGTGACTAGCTTAGCGCTATTCATTAAATTGAAAGCTTGGCTATAGTCTAATAATAAACTGTGCGAATGTATCATGCTTATCCATAACCTTAACACGTATATATGGGTATCCACACCAATAACGTGACCGTGTTGTACCTGTTCCAGCTAGGCCAACTTACTGGGTATGGTCTATCTGTGGGATGATTTTAGTGTTGACCCATTTGAGAAACAACGATTTAAGAAATGATTGTTATTGGCGAGAGGGATATGAGCTGTATATTACTCACAATAAGGTTATGGTGTGGTGGTCTTTTCATAGACACAATCTGTTACAATTGCTGACTTCCAGGAAGCATGCCATACCGCAGATGGTTGTTGTAATATATTCCAGGCCTATCAGCGACGGGTTGGCGCAGTAATTGATAAACACTCTGAGTACCCAACCCTGAATGCTGCCCTGTAATTGGTAAATACCCTGAGTACCCAGTCCTGAATACTGCCCTTTTATTGGTAAATACCCTGAGTACCCAGCCCTGAATACTGCCCAGTAATTGGTAAATATCCTGAGTAACCAACCCTGAATGCTGCCCTGCAATTGGTAATACCCTGAGTACCCAACCCTGAATGCTGCCCTGTAATTGGTAAACACCCTGAGCACCCAACCCTGAATGCTGCCCTTTTATTGGTAAATACCCTGAGTACCCAACCCTGAATGCTGTCCTGTAATTGGTAAATACCCTGAGTACCCAACCCTGAATGCTGC
>JAAUYG010104091.1_pt1 | contig 12135 bp, 13 predicted proteins | sample 7278091 | NCBI WGS metagenome assembly JAAUYG01 (sample SAMN14350201, study PRJNA611818) | marine sediment metagenome | isolation source: surface marine sediment (0.6m) | place: French Polynesia: Moorea | collected 2018-08
CTCCTTGTCAGGGAATCCCTTTGCATAAGAAAAACCTGACACTAACCTGAGCTTCTGCTACCTTCATTGTGTGACAGGCAGCTCAACACAAGCGAGACACATTTGGCTTCTCGGCTGCAAAAATAACTTCCTGAGAATCCTGAATCCGTAACTGTCAGGGAGAACATTCTGAGCCATAATACTGCTGCTGCTGATGATGATGATGGTGGTGGTGGTGGTGGTAGTGTGTGTGTGTGTGTGGTTCTTTTTAGTTTTTGCCACATGGAACCTGCAACAAAATTGATCTGCGTCATTCTAAAAAAGCTTCTCAAGAAACACAACAACATGACATGTGGAACAATTAAAATTTTTCAAAGAGAATGAAAGTTTTTAGTTTTGACAATTTCCCTGCTCACACAAATGTTAAAGAGCCTCAGAATTGTTGGCAACCCACGTACACATCCTTCAATGTCAACAAAGCAGCATGGATGTAATCACCAAAACAGTCCAAAATATTTGCCTTCATCATGAACCACTTGTCTTGGAAAGCATTTCTCTCAGGCTGTATGGTCATAAGGGGGCTCCACAACTGAGGAAAAATTTCGCTTAACATTGCAATGTTGTCCTGCTTTATTTTTCCCTGCAATGAGATCACTGCTTGGTTAGAAAATGAAATGATGTTTCCAGAATTTGCATCATTCTGCAAGACAATAATTGAATTTACTCTGCTGGCCGAGATGTGGTTCCGTGCCAAAAGGACAACAAAGGCACCACAAGCTGATTTTTCGTCCAAACATGAGCAGTTGTTGTCCCAAGCTGTGATCATTACATTGTTTTTCCCCCAAATCATGCACTTCTGCCAAAACACACACCCACAGGCCTCAGAAAGCCTCACCGTGTTGTCGTCACCTGGGGACCAGCCCGACTCAATTGAGCCGCAACCTTTTGCGTGTCTTTCCTGATGAAACCTTAAATGACGACATGTATCAGCAGAACAGAGCTCACATTCACGATCACGAAACCATGCGTGTTTTCTGGGCAATCGCTCTGTGGAGACTACACACGCAGGCATGAAGCTGGAAATGAGCACATTTATCTTTCGGATATGAAATGTGACTGTTTATTTTACTTTACATTTTTTCCACCATTTTCTCTTGGTTGCCACTGGGAAAATAGAATAGAACAAAATGTTTTTGCAGATAATAGGTGCAGATTTGAATCACTTCCTGTTTTTTCAGTTTACAAAAATGGTTCAACAAGAATATCAAAAGCGCTTTGAGACATTTTTTGTCCAGGAAAATTATTTCCATCCCTTTCTTTCCGAGTCCATTCTCAGGAACAACCATGGGACGAGAATAGATGCTGGCGATGATGTGTGAAACGAGTTCTTGTTAACTCGAACGGCACTCTCAATCAAGTTGACTGTTTTTTGCGTGGGTGGGTCGTTTAATTTTGATCCCAAACACGCAGTGTTCCTTCCTTCTTGCTGCAAAATTCCCATTTTTCCCAAAAGGAGGAATCCGACAGATGAACAACAATTAGAAACGGATTTAACTCTCTGTCCCTCTGCCGTTCAGTTACTTTTTCTGTCTCGTGCAACTCTTCAGATGGTTCCAACTTTTTGAAAGACTGAACAGACAACTTGTGTGAGAAGTGAATGTTTCTGCTCGAATTAACTTTGTGGACGCCAATCTTTCGAAAGTGTGATTTCTCCAGATAAACAGTGTTTTATGACCGACAAAACCTTACAAAATTCATGCTGACACAGAGCAATTACTGAAGGAAATAAACGAATCTAATAGGCTTATGGAAGGCAAACATGTCTGGGGAAGCAGCGCTTGATTCGGATTAGTGGCAGTCTTTTGCGCAGGCACACTGGCGCCCTTCACACCTAACAAACCAGATTCGAGAGCTCAGGTCAAAATCCTTGACGGTCTTCTTCGTGAAAACAACTGAACTATATACTTTTTTTTGTCTTTTTGTAAGACTTCGGGTGAACAACCAGAGAGCCACAGAGACAGCTGAAAAAAAGTGCGAACAGTCTTTGGTTTTTTTGTTTGGTGCAAAAGACGACTGGCTGCGAGACTAAGCATCATTAATCATACACAACGTCATTGTTACAGACTGGGACTTTTGTTCCTGATGTTTTTGACCAACAGTCAGACGAAACTGCATTTTTATCTTGTTGAAATGAAGCTCGTTAATTAATCTTTTTTCTGTGTCCGGTCCTCAACGAATCGCAAGCAAGCCATTGGCACAGTGCCGGATTCTCAGGCGTCATCACACGAGGCTGCTTTTCGCAGAAAGACGCAAGAAAGACTTTTTAAAATCATCATGGAACAGATCTTATGAAAAAAACGATGATAATCACCGGCTGGAGAAGGTCATTGCGATGAGAGGCGTATCACTGAAACATTTAATGCCATCCACTTTCTTATCCTCGCTTTGCCTCGCCTTGTAGATCTAGATGAAACCATTTCACACAAAGCAGAAAACTTCTGAGAGAAGGGAGGACGTTCCCTGATGTCGACGTAATCGGGAGACGAGTATGGACAAATGACAACAGGTACAACCAGTGAGCTGCACGATTTTTTATTTGCAACTTTGGGAAATTACGGCGGAAAGCAAACATGCACGATAGACAGTTGAGAGCCAAGTACCAAAAGGATTGCACATTGCGCAGCGTAAATAACAAGAACTATTGACGTGTACACACGTATGTGCTTCGCACAACGCAACCACCAATGTGTAAAATATTTACCGTTGGGCTTTACAGAATAACAGCAATGTGTCTATTCACCTTTTCCAATAACATACGACAAAAAATAGAAAAAGTTTCATTGTTTATCAAATGGAAACATGTTTGTGCTTCAAAGAAATCACACTTCCTTAATTTTCATCTCGCTGGCGCTTTCACAACGTATTTTGCACTGTCACAAGTTCCTTCTTCAAGAGTCGTCTTCCACTTAGCACTTTCATATTCACTGCTGGTGCAATTTGATGAGCAAATGGGAATCTCATTCGCCAAAAATGTGGGAAAACATTAACATTTCTTCCAGCACAAATGCAACACATCAGGCTTTTCATGCATGTGTTTCGGAGGCTAAAATTGGAAATTTTGTCTTGAGTGTTTCAAATGGAAATGCCTCATACTGGGAAAGGCATTCAAAAGTGACAGGTGTCCCAGGTTTTGACAAACACTGTTGAGTGAACATTGGCACCAAATGCGCAGAACAGAAATGTGGCGAGACATTTGGCTTCAAGAGAATCATCTGCTCACCAGAATGAGAGTGCAGACGTCATCTGTTCAACAAACTTCATCTGCAATGCGTCATCTGCAGTACCTCAGGTTCAACCCGCATGCAGACACTTTCAAGTGACAAATCTACTTCCCCGCTCAAAGCGTTCGCAATCGTCACACGATGATATGTTCGTTGTCCCCAACCCACGAAAAGGCCTATACAGGACTCCAAATAGTCTAACACATTGTTTGGCGAGTCTATGTACATCATCAAGTCTCAGCTGTTCCGCTGCAAGCGAGAAGAATTCAATGCGTATGAAAGTTTGCCCCATTGAGAGTTTTGATTTCCACAAATCCCATCACTCACTGCTTTTCGGCTAAGTCGTTTTTGTGCTAACTAGGTAACATGTTAGGTCAAATATATTCTTTACGAATGTTTAAATTAACCAGTTAGACATTTTCTTGGCAGCAAAAACAAAAAAAAACAGACAAGAAAAACAAGTTTGATGACTAGATTACACACGAGAACACTGTGGAATGGAACACAATTTCTTCAATAAATCTGAAACTTGACTTTTGTTTCGCTTAGGGCCTGTGAAATTATATAACAACTGCAACTAACAAATGTAAAACCATTAAAACCCGATCTATTTTTTCCAGTCACAGCCACTAAATTGGTTTCAACTCATGTGGATCCAGTTTTCAACCAGTCCTGCGACCACAGTACAACAGCTGCAGGATTTCTACGCCTCCAGAAATAGTCATACAAAAACAGAACTGAAGGACAAAAGAGCAGTTCAACAATAAAATCACTGTCCACTTTGCGCCCTTCCTTCAAAATTCTGACTTCAGTTGCAACATGGAGATGATTTTTTCTTTTCTTCAGCCTTCATGTCCTGAAGTTTGAGGCCGACTGACTTCACCTCAATGTCTTCGTTCGTTCTTAACATTCTACAAAAAAGAAAGAAACGAGTTGATTTGTGTTTCCTGACAGATTTTCCGTGATCAAATCATCGTTGGACTTCATGAAGAGAAAACTGACTGACCTGGCCAACTCTGTCACGGCTTCCAGAATGTTGTTCCCCTCCTTTGCACTGGTTTCGATGAACAGCCCATCAAACTCCTAACAAAGCAAGACATCGATCAACAACTCAAAATATTTGCAAAACACACTTTGGAGAAATGCATCCTTTTTTGTTTGAGCTCAAGGAAAACGCCAAACACAGAAAGGTTAGTGAAGGGTTCGAACCCTCGCAAGACGATGTCCGTCTTCTGTCCGCACGCAACGCTTTCCGTCGTCTTGTAAATGATAATCGTCACGGAGATCCATTTTGTTTCCGCACAACATTATCGGAATCTTCTTTTGGGCACCATCCTGAGCAAATAAAAACAAGCTTTTAACTGGCATTCCAATTTTTTTTCTCCGTGGCTTGCATGCATGAGTTTGCAGATGTACACCACCTCAAACGTAAACTGCGGCCTTTCCAGAATGACTGTCCATTTGATGAAATGTAAGAGGATAACAATTTGCAAAGAAGCTGTTTGTTTGTGCTTTGTTCTTGTTTTTACTTTTTCTGCTTGATGCAGATGCTTTATCCTCTTTCTGTGACTGATATTTGCGACTTGGGGACATTGTGGCTCCTTTTCCGCTTCACAATCTTGCTCACCTCAATGGACTGGATCCAGTCTCGGACATTGAGGAAGGACCTCTCGTATGTGCAGTCGTAGAGGAGAAGCACACCGTCTGCGCGCCGGAAATACGACTTCGCAATACTGCGGAACCTGCGAAAAGGAAGTGTCACTCAATGGCACACCGCGTTCAGCAAAAGACCAAATGTAGAAAATAAGAAGCTGAGACGATGAAACCACTGTGATGGGTTTCCTATCCCCTCAAAGGCGTCCGTCACTGAGACTGCCGTGCATGCGGAGAAAGGACATGCACAATTGTAAAACTCAAGGTTGTGTCAAATGTTAGATTCGTGGTGGTAAACAGGTTCTTCAAATTTGACAGACACTCACCAACAAATGAAGCCAATGTTCCAGACCTTCCTGAATCGTGTGCTTCCACTGATTGGAAAACAATGTCATGATTCTTTTTTTGGTGAACACATGCACCCACCTTTCCTGACCAGCAGTGTCCCACAGTTGCAGAGCAATCACCCGACCATCCACGTCAAGTACTTTTGTCTGGAAGTCAACACCTGGAGATGAAAAACAGGAACAGGAATGGACATGTTTCCTTAGAACACTATGCATTCAGGACGTCAACAAAAATGCAGCACAGTTGTCCAAGACTAGTCCAACTGACCTAAGGTGGAATTAAGGTTGGGGACGAATTTGTTTTTGCAAAGTCTCATGATGAAGCTGGACTTCCCGACAGCTGCATCCCCAGCCAGGACAACCTTGTACATCCTTTCTGGTTCTCCTGTCACGGGCTTCTGCAGGAAAAAAAAAGTGGCAACACCTCTCAGTTCGGTCTGATTTGTCTCCAGCAAACAATAAATATGGAAACGGGATGGGAAAACTTGTGGTTGTGGATTCCTTTTGGGGATTTTTTATAATCTGTTGACAAACCTACCGAAATAGGAATCGGGGGCAGGACACGCCTGACGGTCTGTCGGGACTGAGTCTGCTGCGATGCTGACGTCACGTATTCTCGTGGTCGACTGCCAGAGCGCGAGGACGCGTGGCTGTACTCGGAGCAGTGGCTGCAGGCGGAACCAGGCCGCGGAGACAGAGATCGCGCCCGCGGAGACATCGCCCCGCCCCGGCCAGACACCGGCGACAGCGACCGCTCTGCTTCCAGGTGCTCTAGTCGCAACTGAAAATGCATCAACGAACTCTGCGTTACCACTCTGTTTTTGTGGACCAAATGAATGTCTGAAACAAAACCATAACCATGCAAAAGCAATGTTCCGGCTTTTGTGAGCAATAATAACCAAAAAAAGACCACCTTATTCTCAAAAACAATCAAGTCTTACTTCTGCACGGGAACTTGGTAGGTAAAGAAACAAAGAACAAGGCCACAAAGATCTACTGAAATGCCCGAGGGAAATCTATTTGTTTGCTTTCTTCTTCAGTGCATTTTCTCGAATTCCAAACACAAAAGGTGATGCCTCAACTGAATTGTGAAATGAAACCAAGACGATTTGGCTTGAATTTGTCAAACAAACAACCGGGTTTCTTTTTGAAAACTGAAGAGGAAGATCTACTTCATCTGTTGCTTCGGCTAACAGGGCCTGGTCTAGTTCCATGTCGGCTTCCTCTCCGTCCTCCAGGGCAGCGCCGCTGTGCAGACTGTCCAGTCTGTCAATCTCCGGCTCCAGGTCTTCTTCTGCGAGGCACTCAGGCTGCTGTAACCGGGATTGAAATGTTTCTCATCCCTTTCTTTTTGATTTCCTTTTGTGAAGTATATATCTGGCGGCTTTTGACCGCGTGGGAGGTCATATGGGTAGATCTGCAACTTTTTGCGTCTCAACGACGTCCCAGCGACCCACCGTCTTGGGTTCCTAATCTAACTTAATCTGCCTCTAAGATCCCAAAAAGGTGTTTACTTCACGTTTCATGCACAAAGCTGCTTGTGTTAATCTTATGTTCTAGTTACATGCAACAAGAAATAATTATCTGTTTTGCAATTTCTTGCAAGAATTGATATCTGGGTCTGAAACCAAAAGTTAACCTGAATGATCTTTTGATTCCTGTATAGGCTCTACATATTTCTCACCTCTGACTCCACTTTGCGACTTTTGCGTGGATTGTCCTCCTCATAACTGTTCACCTCGTATTCAGATTCTATGTCCTGAATATCTCGCAGGGTCGACATGGTGGAATGGCCGCTGTCTGAAGGCGGAGAAAAATCTGTGTCAGGTTGTGACTGCCGTGAGGAACACCATGGACCTGACATCACAATGACTCACCGGACAGCTAGAGAGGTTGGACACCCTTCTCATCGAGAGCCTCTGTGGGGTGGCACTCACTGAGCGGCACAAAGTGGTTCGCTAGCTGGTGGCGTGAGTAGCTGTGGGTGGTATGTTGCCGGGTGCTCAAGCTCAAAGACGAAAGACTCCCTATCCACCTTTTTGCCCGTAGGACCAGTTACAGCTAGCAACAGCTAGTTACGGGGATTTTCGGGATTTTCCTTCTTCTGGCTGTGTCTCTTGTGGTTGGGTATTCTCCAGTTGTTCTGTATAATTACAGCTGTGTGATACCTTCAGGTATTTGAATGGTTGGGCATTTTCCAAGTTTGGTGTAACAAACATTTAAGGGAAAGCAAAAATGTTTTCAATAAATCGTGCCTGTTACATATGCATCATGCAGCTCCGATATGTACAGATTTGCTGGATCCCGCAGGGCATCACCACTCAACACCTTTAGTGTGGTTCTTGTTTGTAACCTCACTGTTATGCTGCTCACGGCTCACAAGAACGGTCTTGTCGTCCATTGACAGATAGTACACTAATGGAGGAGTTTCTTTGGCGGACAGAGGTAACCCAAGAGAGGGTCTTGTTGAGGCTCAACTGCCTTGCGCTTCAAACACATTTTCACCATGTTTGCCTGAAGCATATGAACCAGAATGACCGACCTTCAAGACTTACCAACGTCACCGGGAAGACTGCAGTTGTCTACCTCACAGCTGTCCTGGGTGGGCAGCAGCTTATGGACGTGCCCGTCCATGTGCATGTTCAACTCATCAGCCAATGAGGAATGAGCGTTAATGCTATGACTCCTAAAAGACACAAAATACAGAGTGAAGCACTTTCGTACTCACAACAGGTGACATCACATTTTGCTTGATCACTCGCTTTTGAACTGGACTGTGAACATGGAAAAACAATGAGTGTCCTTGCAACTTGAAACTCTGGATTAACAAAGTTTTCCAAGCATGTTTGTGAGAATGTGTGGAATAGATCTGCAGAAAGACGTGACACACGTGAAGCCTGGAATTGCTACTCACTGGTTCAAGGTGTGAGGATGACTCATGTAGGCATTGAACAGCTGCATGTTGTCGTCACTGGCACGAGATCTCGATCTTTGAGACTAAAAAACATGAACGACTCAGAATGAGATGAGAACATCACAGACAGTCTCAAAACAGAAATAAACGATTGGGATAATCACAATGAACTGCAAAACGTTTCTGTTCTGCTGACAAGATGAATGTGCAGAGTTGCCCCAAGAAGAAGAATCTGCTGTTGAGAGAATATCTCCCACCAAGCATGCAGTCATGAAAGTGTTAAGCACAATGGAAAAGTTACTACAAGCAGGTATACCGGTATTGCAGGCCTCAACGGCTCCGCTTCGGCCGCCCCCGCAAAAATGGGGGAACCCAAAGCCTGACAGCCCCTCTACCATATTGGATTCTTGGGGGGCTGCCTGGGCCTTAGGCCTGGATGCCCCCCCCCCATCTTGGATAAGACCTCATTAAAAATCTTACATATCTACCAGGGGGGCTATTCAGGCCTTAGGCTTGGGGCATCCCCTTTTTGTGTCAAATCTGGGGGGCGGCCGAAGCGGGGGGGCCGTTGAGGCCTTTGACACCGGCTCCTTGCGGAACTGTAACACAAACAGGGGACCATTATTCTATGGATTCAACATTGGCGACCGGCTACCAAGGCACAGAGAGACAAAGCAACCCTTCCAAGAAGCACACACACGCAGGACATGAAGCCCCAATCAGGGCAGTTCAGGTTTAACTCACCATGTAGGTACGCTTGTTGTTCCCTCTCGCGGTCTCAATTGCCGCTCGCAAATCGTCATTGGTGTCGTGCAGCTTTTTGTTGGCATTTCTGTGGACGAAATCACAAACACAAAGTACATAAGCAAAACCTACCAGACAAACGGAGGTTTTTAGAAAAAAAAGGAAAACAAGTGAAACACTTACTGCAGCAAATGAACTTGTCTGGTCAAGCTGTCCTGTTCTTTGAGGAATTCCACCATGTTTTCTTTCTCGCTGTGAAAAGAAGTTGAAAGACGTTGCAAAATGACATTTATGCAGCAGTTACACCACTTTGCGGTGTAATTTCTTTGATCGTGTTGTTAAATGATCCAATTAGATCTATCCTTGGGCAATGAACAATGCGCAAGCGGGCACATGTGCCGAACGTTGTGCAATAAACCCTGGAAAACATGGACATTTGCAAAGGCGCTCGGACTAAAACTGTCCACGCAACCTCTACTGTGGCAGGCAGAAATTCCTTTTTTACCTGGTGTAGTTCCACACTCACCACTCGAGTTCATCGCGTTTTTCCTCGTACTGCTGCCGGAGCGACGCGATCTCGCTGCGTAGGATGGCGAGGTTAGTCTGCGCGTCGGTCAGCGCTGACTTGAGTTGGCGGTTCTCGTGGTTCAGCTCGTCCATACGCGCCTTGGTCTCATCACTCGGCAGCTTCGTCACCTCCGCATCGAGCTGTCATTGAGTAAAGTGGAATTTGTATTTCAAAAAAAAACTTCATTTCTGCTTCTACGGTGGTTGAGATTCTCGCCAAAGAATGCTAAACACAGAAGACAATTTACTTTCTGGAGACGGTTGAGGTTGCTCCTGAGCTCGGTGATCTCTGCCTCGAGTTGGGCCTTCAGCTCGTCCTTCTCGGCGTCGCGACGCTCTTTCTCCTCGGCGCGAACCCTCATCTCAACCCGGGACATCTGAGCTTCCATCTCTTCTTCCAACTGCCGCAGGTGCTGGCTATGCGAGTCCTTCTCCCTGACACCAACGAAGAGGGTTTATTACATGTCCCAAATACTTTTCTTAACGCTTCCCTTCGCAAAGGATTAATTCTAAGTTTTTCTTCGGGCAAGACAGAATCGTCTTGGGCCGTGAGTTTTCCAACTGGATTCGCAGAAAATTCTGCATTCGTTTATTTACTACCTGCGCAGACAAGGTAACTTGAAACCAAACACGTTTCACTCACTTCTTGTAGGATTTCTCCAGTCGTTCGTTCTCATACTGATGTTGGCGGATTTCTTTGATCATGGACACAATGAGGTTTTCGAACAGGGCAAGAAGATGCGGCACTTCGGCGTGGTGCAGCTGTTGGTACAGTTCACACACTTGTTCCTGACTGCAAGGATACAAACACATAGAAAAGTGTTAAAAATGTCAGAAAAGGCAGAGGTACACATGACCTTGTGTCCAACTCCTTGCAGATTTATCTCAGAAGAAATTCCACAGGCGAAGAAGCAAAACTGAAAGTCTTTAGCTGAAATGATGTGGAAAATCGAGCCAATTGATTTTTGACGCAGAAGATAAATATATATGGACAACTTATCATTATGACACATGTATCGACAAACGCACAGGAAACTACCCGAAGTCAGCTTCGTTGCTTGACACCAAGGCCAAGATGATCTTGGAAACGCAATTAGGAAGTAGGTCAATGCGCAGGATGGGACCGCATGCAAATGTCAACCCAGGTCGATGAAAGGGTTGGGTTGGGTGTTGTCCGGAAAGAACTCAAGCAGGGATTTCAGATTCTCGCAAGGACCTTCTCGTTTCTTTGCAGTTTCTGCAGGTTGTGTCCGGGTAGGGAGCAAGGCTGTAACGTCAACGTCATCACGTTACAATTCACGTTTGTGGATTGCATTATGAAAAGCGACCATGACATTTTTGCAATGTTCACATAGATCTACATGTATAAACAACAAATATGCAAACATCTGGTGCATACTCTTGATTTATAGTGAACACATATTGAAATGTGTTGTGTCTGCCGTTTTTCAGATTATTATCGTTGACAAGTTTCATAACAGATGCTTGTGTACCTCCGCAATACACCAAACTGATAAAATTATCACTGTGACTCAGATGCACTTCCTCCAAAAACATCAAAACTGTGCAATTGTTTATCATACAGAAATGGAACAGCAGGAACACATGTTGTTTGTTTCCCATAAAACCGCTGGGCACAAACATTTCTGTTCCGAATAATTCCCCGATCCCAAAAAACATTGCAACTTTTTCCTTTCCAGATGACGCACCAGAAGTTCTGCATGAAATTGCGTGCTGCGTGACTGATTTTTTCATTCCCAATTACAAACCTTCGAAGGTTCAGCAAATGTATTCCAGGATCAAGGTTTTCAAGAATGGAAAACGCTGTTATTTTGTCCATGAGGAACTCTGCACTGAGGGAACGGGGAAGATCCCGCAGAGAATGACTGCAGTTGATGCATGTTCGCACTCCATACACAAAATTTATGGGAAATGAGTTATTATCTCATGTGGGTCAATTTAGTTATGCCGAATAGATTGAGCTCTGCCCTTCGCTGAGAATGACAACGCAAAAATATACAGGCACACGAACAGGATTTATAGATCTTTACAGACACACACACACACTCGCGCGCGGACGGTTCTGGACAACACTGATGTCCACTTTGCGTTCCAGTGCATGGACAGGCAGGAAAACGACAAACCTGGCTGATTTTGAACCCAGCCTAAAAAAACTTTTTGTGCAGCTTCCCTGCTGCCAAATCATGCCGTTGAAGTACTGCCCAACTGCAACTCCGCCAGCCAATGCAGAAAATTGAGATGTACTCATCCACGTGGAAATTTTCTAACTTTGGTGTGGGGAGGTGAGGTGACCACGGTTTCTTGGTTTCATTCTTGGGGCAAAACAAACTGACCTCACAATTTTGCAATGGATCAACTCATTGTTCAGAAGTTTGCGCCAGTAGCCAATTGCAAAGAGGAGTAGATTGGCCTCTCCACTGAGAGACAGGTTGCCAATTCTCAAGATTGTATATATGTTTTCTTTGCATGCAGAGCCACGGAGCAGCGTTGCCCATGCAGAGATTGAGAAGGTTGTGCAGCATGGATCACTCTGCAACGTCACACAGGAATTCAGGCTTCAAGGCTCGACATCGCATCGTCTTGTCATGGGAAATAGAGAAAAACTAGAAATGCTTGGTAGCATTGTGTC
>JAAUYG010104777.1_pt1 | contig 12135 bp, 18 predicted proteins | sample 7278091 | NCBI WGS metagenome assembly JAAUYG01 (sample SAMN14350201, study PRJNA611818) | marine sediment metagenome | isolation source: surface marine sediment (0.6m) | place: French Polynesia: Moorea | collected 2018-08
CAAATTTTTGATGCGCAGGACTGTTTTCTCAGACAGGTCAGACACTGTCTTTATGTTCTGTGTTTAGCTGCCCATGATCTCAGACCTGAGAAATCCCAGTCTGAAGCCGCGCCACATTGAAGAAATTGAGATGGTCCTTGAGTTCCATTTCACACCAGAAGATCCTATGACCCTGGGAAAACTAGAGGAAATAGACGCTTTCCGCCACACAGAGACAGTGCAAGAGATATCTGGGAAAGCCAGTTCAGAAGCTAGTCTGGAAACGATCTTGAAGAAGGTAGAAGAGGCTTGGAAAACTTTGGAATTCCCAGTGCTGCAGTACAAGGACATGAAAGATGTCTACATTTTGGGTGGTACTGATGAGATACAAGTGCAACTTGACGACAGCAACATCAATATATCGACCATTGCAAGCTCCAGGCACGTGGGTCCGATCAAAGCAAGAGTGGACGACTGGACCAGACAGTTGGACTTGTTTGGAAGAACCCTGGTACGTAGCTGAAAGACAACAACAAATGCGTTGGTTGCTTCTGGCGTGAAAGAAAGTTTGAGAGAGACGTATATTTTAATGAGGTGTCCGAGTACTGCATGATGTTCATTTTGATGTTCAGGACGAATGGTTGACGTGTCAACGGAGCTGGCTGTATCTGGAGAGCATCTTCAGTGCTCCTGACATCCAGCGTCAACTTCCGGCCGAAGCCAAGATGTTCATGACGGTTGACAAATCGTACAAGGAGATCATGAGGAAAGTCAACAAGGTTCCCCTTGCGCTGAGAGCTGGCACTCAACCGGGTGAGTGGAGCTGAAAATGTCAAAATGCAGTTGTGAACTCAATGAACAAGTGAAGACAATGACTCCAAAGTGAATAATTGTTACACACAGGTCTGCTGGAAACCCTGCAGAACAACAATGCGTTGTTGGACCAGATAATGAAGTGTTTGGAAGCGTACTTGGAGTCGAAGAGAATCATTTTCCCGAGGTTTTTCTTCCTGTCAAACGACGAACTTCTGGAGATTCTCGCCCAAACCAGGAACCCACTCGCCGTGCAGCCGCATCTGCGCAAGTGCTTCGACGCAATCTACAGACTGGAATTTGCCGTGCAGGCACAGTCAGCTGAAGGACACACCACTCCTGAGGGTAAGACACGTAACAGGTCACATATCACAACCCGCAGGGTATGTTACGGGTGCGAGGGTTGTGGGTCAATCATATCGTTTTCAGCAGGTATTTTCCAGAAAAAAAATTGATACAGTTGCAGTGCTTTTGGGCCATCAGATTTTGATGTGGTTGGGCATTTTTTAACTGTTCATTTTCAGGAAAACTAAGTGTTTTAGACAAATCTGCAAGAGGCTGAAGGAAGTTTCAGTGTGCGGGAAGACCCTATGGGCCTCCACAGTGTGAATTCTCGTTTTGTGTTCTGTTCTGTTTCTGTACGTTATTTTTGCTCTGATTTGTTTCAAGGAGCTGAAGAAGAAAAGACGGAAATTCAGTACACCAACGACATCTTGGCGATGTTGTCACCAGAAGGAGAGAAGGTTGGATTGGGCAAAGGGTTGAAGGCTCGAGGCAATGTTGAGGACTGGCTTGGAAAAGTAGAGGACGCAATGTTCACGAATCTACGGAGGTTGACGAAGTCAGCGATCAGTGACTTTGAACAGAATTCGCGAGAGGACTGGATCATGTCCCACTGTTCACAAGTGGTACTGACTGTGTCACAGCTGATCTGGTGCAGAGAAGTCACTGAAATTTTATCAGGAGACAACCAAACAGAAGACCTGAAAGCCTTTGAACAACAGAGCTTCAAGGATCTCAATGTTCTGGCTGGTATTGTGAGAGGAGAGCTGCCCAAACTGGCCAGAGCTGTGTTGTGTGCCCTGATCACCATCGATGTCCACGCGAGAGACATGGTGACCTCAATGGTTGAAAACCAGGTGAGATTCATCATATCTTTTGTGAATTTCAAATTTGTCGGTCCATGTGACCAAATTTGTGAACGATTTGGCGTGTGGAATTTCAGGTGTGCAGTGAAGAGGATTTCGAATGGCAAAAGCAAGCAAGATACTACTGGGACGAGGATATGGACAACTGTGTTGTTCGCATGTCCAATTCGTTGTACATGTACGGCTATGAATATCTTGGCGCTTCAGCTCGACTGGTCATCACTCCGCTCACGGTCAGTTGACTGTTTGAAGAGTACGCTGAATTGGCATCTCCTGCCACCTACCTTTACGCTGACCTTTCATTTTCTTCACATTCTGTGCGCAGGATCGATGCTATCTGTGTCTGATGGGAGCACTGCAGCTGGATCTCGGGGGAGCCCCAGCAGGCCCCGCGGGAACCGGAAAGACGGAGTCGACCAAGGATTTGGCGAAGGCCTTGGCAAAGCAGTGTGTCGTCTTCAACTGTTCCGACGGCCTCGACTACAAGGTGGATGTCGCTTCTTTTGTGCTGTGTTGTTTGTCGCTTGTGACTCTTTTGTCGCTTGTGACAATTAAATTGTCGGAATCAAAATTTATCTCATTCTTTTTCCTTCCAGATGATGGGCAGGTTCTTTTCTGGTTTGGCCACGTCCGGAGCGTGGTGTTGTTTTGACGAGTTCAACCGCATTGACATCGAGGTTTTGTCCGTGATTGCTCAACAACTGATCACGATAAGAAATGCCAAGAGCTCCAAGGTAAGGTAACCAGCAAAGCATTGCTGTTTCTGTGAAAAACAAAGTCTGTGATGGAGGGCGCCTCGTTCCACTTCGAAGGTTGTCTATTTCTGCGGTTTCTCTCTGGGCTGATGTTGCTTGGTTGCATTACATTGGTTACATTCGATTGTATCAAGAAATGAGAAACCCTGCACAACATTCTTGACGCTCTATCTTTTGCAAACAGTTGTCGAGATTCATGTTCGAGGGGCGTGAGATTCGGCTGGTGTCGACGTGCGCGGCCTTCATCACGATGAACCCGGGCTACGCGGGTCGGACGGAGCTGCCCGACAATCTGAAAGCGTTGTTCCGACCCTTCGCCATGATGGTGCCAGACTACAGTCAGTACATACTTACTTTCTTACTGCGTGCTGTCGTATTCTGTTTTGACAAATATGAAGACCAGGGTGAAAAGTGAAATTGCTTTTCCTGTTGCAGAGCTGATTGCTGAGGTGATCTTGTACTCGGAAGGCTTCGAAGATTCAAAGAACCTTGCGCAGAAGATGACTCAGATGTACAAGTTATGCTCAGAGCAGTTGTCACAGCAAGATCATTACGACTTTGGAATGCGAGCCGTGAAGTCCGTGCTGGTGATGGCGGGGTCACTCAAACGACAGAATCCGGACAAAAGCGAAGACGTTGTTCTCATTCGCGCCCTGCGGGACAGCAACCTCCCGAAGTTCCTGAAGGATGACGCGGTCCTCTTCAAGGTAACTTGTCTGATGGACCTGAATTGACTTTCTGTTGTTCTTTCCTTTGTCAAATGTTTCCTTTGACTCGCGCCTCAGCAGTGACCACATTTTGGTGTTTCAGGCCGTGCTGCAAGATTTGTTTCCTGGTGTGGTGATTCCCGAGCACGACTACGGTCGACTGAAGTTAGAAATTGAAGAGGTGGCGCGACAACAGGATCTTCAGGTTGTGGAGTCACAGACGAGGAAAGTGATTGACCTGTACGAGACGATGTTAGTGCGACACGGTGTGATGCTGGTTGGTCCCACAGGCGGAGGAAAAACCACCGTGTACAGAAACCTCGCGAAGACCTGTGAAACTCTGCACGCTGAAGGACTACACGAGGATAACCCGTTCTTCATGCCCGTGCATATCTACGCGATGAACCCCAAGTCCATCACGATGGGAGAACTGTACGGAGAAATCAACAAGCTGACACTGGAGTGGAAGGATGGCTTGATGGGCTTGACTGTTCGAAACTGCGTGAATGTAAGTTGGTGGGCAAAAAGAATTCCGCATTTCCTTCCCGTACAAAGTGTGAAAGTAATTCCGGTTGTTTTTCAGGACACAACAGAAGATCACCAGTGGGTGGTGTGTGACGGCCCAGTTGACGCTTTATGGATTGAGAACATGAACACCGTCCTGGATGACAACAAAATGCTGTGTCTGGCCAACAGCGAACGAATCAAATTCACACCCTACATTCACATGTTGTTTGAAGTGCAGGATCTGGCCGTGGCTTCCCCGGCTACCGTCAGTCGTTGCGGCATGGTGTATGTTGACCCGGGAGAGCTGGGCTGGCAACCTCTCATCAAAACCTGGATGGCCACTGTTGGCAGCAAATTCACGAAGGAAACGCAGGAATATCTCATGGAGCTCTTCGACAAATACGTGGATGATGGCCTCGCCTTCATCAAGAAGAAATGCACTCAAGCCATGGCCCAGGCAAGATGCAAAACTCATCTGGTGATTCTCTTTTGTTTGCGGCAGCAATCATCAAGGGAGCCTCACACTGACTCATCTTGTCTCTGATTACAGGTTGACAGCAGCAAGATTATCACCCTGTGTAAGCTTCTGGAATCGCTCCTGCTCTCACAAGGAGGACCTGATTTGAAGGGGGAGACAGCCAAGCTGCACCCTCTTGTTTGCACCACATTCGTCTTCTGCTACTTGTGGTCTGTAGGAGGAAACATCGTTGACAACAACTGGGACGCTTTTGACACGTACGTCAGACAACAGTTCGAGGACATTGGAGACGCCAAGGTAATTGTCCAGTTGTTTTACATTTCCGCGCCTTGTTGGCCTCCACGGAGGATTTGGGTATGAACTGTCTGAAATGAATTATGCAGAATTTCCTGAGAATGGATGTTTTTGGAAAGCATGGTTCTATGGTTGCGAGAAAACCGGAAGAATCGTGCCAGAAGTCAGTCAGTTCTATGGCGGTGGTCATTGAACTTGAAGGATTTCTTGTTTCTGTTTGCAGCTGCCAAGCGTGGGCGACCTGTGGAGTTGTTACATTGACTTCGATATGCGACGGATGGACAACTGGGAGCGAATTGTCCCAGCTTTCAAGTACAACAAAGAACTGCCCTTCTTCGAGACGTTGGTCCCAACCACGGACACAGTCAGATTTGGATATCTTCTGGAGAAACTGCTGAAAGTGAACCGTCCCGTGCTGTACACAGGAAACACAGGCGTTGGAAAGGTCAGCAAAATCTTGCAATTTGTGGTGGACACGATTTACGCAAAGAACAAGGAAAATTTTGTTCTTCATTTGTCTGACGGTTCTGTGCGTTACAAAAAAAAAAAACAATTTTCGGTTTGCATTCCTTTTCAGTCCGTGGTTGCGAGAGGTTTGCTGCAGGGAATCGCGGACAAGGTCGGTTACGTACCAGTCTTTGTGAACTTCTCAGCTCAGACCAGCAGCATGAGAACACAAGAAATGATTGAGAGCAAACTGGAGAAGAAGAGGAAGACTGTCCTGGGTGCACCAGAAGGAAAGCGGGTCATCATATTTGTGGACGATCTGAACATGCCAAAGCTGGACACTTACGGTTCCCAGCCTCCCATCGAGCTGTTGAGACAATTTCAGGACTTTGGTGGGATGTATGACAGAGACAAGCTGCACTGGAAAGAATTTCAGGTATCTTGAGTCCGCGACATTGAAGGGATACATCATGCGAAAGAAAGCGAAAGAAATTCAATGTGAAAGTGAAACCAAACACTGACATAATTTCTGAAAATGAAAACACTTCCTTGCCAATCTTTCTTTGTGAAATTTGATGACTTGGTGTGTTTAGTGTTCCGCGGTGCACGTGAACAACACGCTGTATTTTGCAGGACATGACGGTGTGCGCGGCCTGTGCTCCGCCGGGTGGAGGAAGGAATCCCGTCACTCCCCGCTTCATCCGACACTTCACCATGTTGTGCATGCCGGCGCCCTCCGAACACAGCCTCAAGCACATGTTTTCCGTGAGTATCCACAGCTGCGTTCAGAAATACATCCAATGCAATTTTAGATCCTGGTTTGATTTGACAGAAGAAACTGGATAAATCCTAAATTTACTCAACAGGCAATTTTAAGCGGCTTCCTGTACGATTTCCCTCACGATGTGCGCAAGTGCACCGACGCCATTGTGGGCGCAGCGGTGGAGATCTACAGCAGGATGAGCACAGACCTGCTGCCAACTCCAGCCAAGTCGCACTACGTCTTCAACCTGCGAGACTTGTCCAAGTGCATTCAAGGTGAGCAGTGAATCCTCTTCTTTCGTACCAGCTCACATCCGTGGGTCGTGCCAAGCCACTTGGATCACAGTGTTTTCATCCAGTCCTTTCTGTTTATAGGTGTCCTGCAGGCAGATTCAGGTGTGATTAGAGACGCCAAGCAGATTTTCCGGCTCTTCTGCCACGAATCTCTGAGGGTGTTTCACGATAGATTGATCAATCAGGACGACAAGAACTACTTCTACGGAATTCTCTCAGAAATGGCAAACAAGCATTTTGGTGAAGTACGTAGGACAACGAACTCGTGTGTTTGAGCGTCTTTACACATTGGTGCAGTTGTTGTGATTCTGAACTTTTCTGCAATTTCACTCATACCCCAGAATCTTCAACCTGAAAGCTTGGCAAGTCACCCCATTCTCTTCGGAGATTTCATGAAAGTAGGAGCAGCCAAGGAAGACAAAATGTACGAGGATTTGAGCAACAGAGACAGAGTGAAGCAAGTTCTTGGAGAGGTAAGTTCTGTTTGAAGCCAAACCCTTGACTGCCGTTGTGTTCCGCCTCTCTTTTGTCTTGTTCAGGCAAAAATGTTTTTCCCCTCATTTCAAAGTTTGCACGGGTGTTTTATGTTTTCGTTTCCGCCCTTGAGATGGAACTGAACTTGATGTTCGTCACCAGCTGTTGTTGTTTTGTCTAGTTTTGAGAGTTTTGCATTGTATATATTCAGTTGCTACCGCGTACATTTTGTTTGTTTCTCTTTTTTGAACAGACCATGCAATACGTAAGTTTTTCTAGCACTTCTAAGTTGTTTCCCTCACATGGGTGTGCGAGTGTGGTACACTGGTCTTGTGGTACTTTGTGTTGGAGTTCCTGTTTGGTATCAGTTCGCAACCAAAACAAAAACAGCGCTTCACAATTGTTCCAATTTGATAATTGGTTTGAAGATTTGATTGCTTTGATTACTTGGAGCTGAGAATAGTAAAAATGCATCAGTTAGTCAAGTGCTGAATAATAACAGCTTTGCGAAAGCTGATTGCCAAAACATTGAGAGATATTTTTTCTGCTTTCGGATAAACCAACACTTCTATTTTTCGTGAACAACAGAATGCAAAATGGAGTGCAGATCAAAGGAAGCAAAGCATGGAAAATGTTACCCAATTTTGACACAGAGACTTTCTGACAAGACCCTGAAGAAAAAGAAAGAAGTGAACCTGATGTCATGAGTTTGGACCAGGTGTTGCGGGAAGGAAGTCCAGGGCTCACTTTATGATTTGTCTTTCAGTATCTGGATGACTACAACTTGTCGTCGCAGAAGGAGATGAACTTGGTCTTCTTCATGGACGCCATTGAGCACGTGACGCGCATCGCGCGCATGATCCGCCAGGACCGCGGCAACGCGCTGCTCGTCGGTGTCGGTGGATGCGGGAAGCAGTCGCTCACCAGGTACATGGTCTGTCTGTTGGGCATGGCTTCAGGAGGCCACTCCGTGAACCAGTGAATCGTGCAGCAGTTCATGGATGGTTTTGAAGAAAATTGTGTGCGAATTCTCGAACAACAATTTTATCAATTGAGTGAAAAAATTGTGCACTCTTGTTCATTCGACACCAGTAGAACATTATTTTCTTGTGTGTCTTCTGGATCAACATCTCACGTGATGCAATGTTATATTTTCAGGCTAGCCGCACACATCAATGGCTACAAATGCTTCCAGATAGAGTTAAGTCGAGGTTACGACTACGATGCCTTCCATGAAGACTTGAAACAGTTGTACGAGTTTGCAGGAGTCGAGAACCAGCACACAGTCTTTCTGTTCACGGATACACAGGTGAGCATTGGCAGCAAGGAACAATTTTAGGCCGCGCGGCTGAAAGTGGAGCGGCCTCACGGAATTGTGTTAGTATCGTCATTGTCGTTGTTGTGTCGTTGTTGATTAACTCCCCTGTTTGAGCGAGTGTGTGAAAAATGTATGAAAAGGACTCCTTTGTCTGGAAAGATGTTTGGCTGCTTGGAAGCTTACCTTTCCAAAGAAAAAAGCATCTTTGCACACCGAGATGTTCTTTGCTCAGATTGTGGTGGAAGAGTTTTTGGAAGACATCAACAACATACTGAACTCGGGAGAAGTGCCCAACCTGTTTGAGAGTGATGAATACGAGAAGCTCATCATTGGCTGCCGAGCTGGCGCGAAAGAGGCTGGAATTGCTGAAGGCAATCGAGACGCTATCTTCGAATTCTGCATCAACAGAGTCAGGTACACACAGTTATATTCCGCTGTGCGAAATATTTTCTCTTTGCAGCGAACTGAGCTGTGGGATACGAGAAATGAAACTGCTACGCAACTAATGTGCAACGCGTTTTGTTTTCAGAAATAACCTGCACATCGTGCTCTGTATGAGTCCTGTGGGAAGCGCCTTCAGAACGCGCTGTCGCATGTTCCCGTCGCTGGTGAACTGCTGCACGATTGACTGGTTCACAGAGTGGCCGCCTGAAGCCTTGCTCAGTGTGTCGGAGACTGCATTGGCTGATGTTGACTTGGGAACCGACGAACTCAAGGTATGCACTGTGCGCCATACACGTGGCGTTGCTACTGCTTCTGACAGCGTTTTGGTTTGTTGGCAAGGCAAGCCGAACCGACATACGACATAAAATTGACGAGAAATGTTCCAAATCTTTTCCTGTTATTTCAGTACCCAGTCGCTGAAACGAGAGTAACTAAACCCTATTTCATTCACAGTTTTAAGAGCAAGAAACAATGGTGAAAAGATACTGGTTTTGTGTGCGCGGGCGCGTGTTTGTGTGTGAATGTGTGTGGGCTTACCTTGGTGTGAATCGTCAGAAATGTTGGAAGCAGCAATTTTGTGGCTATATCTGACTGCTTGTCGCTTCACATGTGGAAATGAAATGATGGTTACTGTACTGCCATTTTCCCGTGCAATGCAAGAGCGGAATCAAGGCAAGTGATGTGAATGTAACACAGGAAAAAAAGCACACTATTCGACAACAGAACAAAGAATTCAGGACATTAGATCACACAGTTCGACTTATAGTCTTTAGTTTTCACTGGCTTTCCACGTCTTGCCTCACATCTACAGTCAGCGAGAAGAAAAATTAAAGATGTGTGAACATTGTAGCTCACGGTAGTGCAGCGCATTGAAACCTTGCTTCATCTATCTTAGATTTAGGCCAGAACTAAGGGGATAAGAATGGCATTTCCTTGAGATTGAGACACTGTTTGTTCCATTGGGGACCCATTTTGCGGTTATATTCTTCAGCTCGTTCTTTCTGTTTGAAATCCTCGAGTTTGTTTGAACATTCAGGAATCTTCGAAGGTAGCGAAATGGCATTGAAATGGCAAAATCTTCGAACCGCGTCAACATGAACGTTTACATTGCAGTTGAAAGTTGCAAAGATGTGCATGGAGATCCACACCAGTGTCAGTGACATGGCAGACAGATTCTACGCGGAACTGAAGCGGCGATACTACACAACACCGACAAGTTACCTGGAGCTGATCACCCTGTACATCACGATGATAAAGGACAAGAAAAAGTAAGCCTTTCAATCTACCTTTGAGAACAAACGACAAGTTGTTGCGTCTGTGTTGCAAAAACCCAACAGATTTATCTGATTTGGTAATTTTTCCGTGACTTCGAGTTGGCCTAACAGAAGATCCTTCTTCCCTCAGGCAACTTACGAACGCCAGAGACCGAGTCAAAAATGGACTGGAGAAACTGCTGGAAACAAACGAGCTGGTGGACACAATGCAGGTGGAATTGACAGAGTTGGAACCTGTATTGAAACAGAAATCTGCGGACACGCAAGTTCTCATGGAGAAACTAGCGGTGGATCAGGAAGACACCGATGCTGTGCGGAGGGTTGTGAAAGAAGACGAAGCAGTTGCCAAAGTCAAAGCGGAAGAAACTCAGGCCATTGCTGATGACGCGCAAAGAGATTTGGATGAAGCATTGCCGGCTCTAGATGCTGCTGTTAGAGCCTTGGATTCACTGGACAAGAATGACATCTCAGAGCTGCGTGTTTTCACGAAGCCACCTGAGCTTGTACAAACGGTCATGGAAGCGGTGTGCCTGCTGCTGGGTCAGAAGTGAGTGTTGTTTTGGATGATAAACCAAATGCGCACAACGGGCGAGTGCTAGTGCCGCACTAGCACTGGTGTACAACATACCAATTGTTTTCTCCCCAGTCACCAAGGTTTCAGCCCAAAACATATGCCCTGTACCGTTGTGGAAAACTTCATCATAGTTTGTTGTTGCCAAAAACTTCACTTGTTTGATGTGAAACTTTCAGAACGGACTGGGCCACAGCAAAGCAAGTTTTGGGAGATGGAGGATTCCTGAAGAAACTGGTTGAGTACAACAAAGATGCCATTCCTGACAACATGTTGAAAAAACTGAAGAAGTACGTGGACAATCCCAAATTCACACCAGATGAAGTGATGAAGGTTTCCAAGGTGAGATATGTGTGAAACGGTCATGATTGAAAGTGTGTTGTCTTGTTCAGTTTCAACTCAACCTGAAAAGTGTATTTTTTGCAGGCCGCCCGATCGATGTGCATGTGGGTCCGTGCCATGGACTTGTATGCGAACACATATAGGACAGTGGAACCAAAAAGGAAAAAGTACGAAGATGTGCAGATTTTGAACCCTTGAGTTGTGTTGCCAGTGATTTGCTTTGCAAAGAACTGAAGGTTCTTTTTCTGTCACTTGCAGATTGAAAATTGCTCAGGCGGAATTGGATGGTGTGTTGGCTACTCTGAAAGAAAAACAGGCCAGACTGGCTGCGGTTGAAGCACATGTTGCTCAGTTGCAACAGTCGTACGATGAGAGTGTGAATGAAAAACACAGGTTGGAGAAAAGCATGGCTCTGACAGAAGCGCGTCTGAAGAGAGCAGGTAGACTCACGACAGCACTAGGCGATGAGAAAGGCCGTTGGGAAGTCAGTGTAGAGGTAAATATTCAATTCTCTTGGGGGAAAAAAGAAAACAAAATTCGATGGGCATGTTTGGTCAAAACATTGCTGTTCCAAGTTCCTTTTTGTGCTTTTCTGTGCAAGGTTGCATCGTTATTTTTCAGAACTTCGAGAAAGAGATTGCAAACGTGATTGGAGACGTGTTTGTATCGGCCGCCTGCGTTGCTTATTACGGAGCGTTCACCAGCGTTTACCGTCAGGAACTGGTCGACATGTGGACCCGACGCTGTCAGGAGTTGGGAATCCCCGTCACACCCAACATGTCTATTGTCAGTGTGCTGGCTGATCCGTACGAAATCCGGCAGTGGAATACGGAAGGATTGCCCAGGGATGACGTCTCCACGCAAAACGCTATTCTGGTGACGAGGGGACGCAGGTGGCCCTTGATGATTGATCCACAAGATCAGGTGTGTGCCAATGGCAAAACTGGAGAACTCATGGTCATCCGGAAATGAGCGTTTCACGGTTGTTTGTTGCGCCCCTGCCACACAGCGCGCGTAAGCAGCACGTGGCTATCTTTCCCATTGTGTGCTTCTGCTGCTGCTTCATGCTGTCTGTGTGAACAGTCCAACTGACAACAGTGGTTTCCATTTGTATGCGTGACGTCACACACTGCGTGACATCCTCTGTGTGGCCGGGGCGTTATTTTTACTTCTTTTTGATCAGGCGAACAGGTGGATCAGAAACAAGGAAGGCATGAACGGGCTGAAGGTCATCAAACTGACAGACAGCAGCTTCTTGAGAACTCTGGAGAACTGCATCCGGATTGGTATGCCAGTGCTGCTCGAGGAACTGGGTGAGCAGCTTGACCCAGCACTAGAGCCAGTTCTGCTGAAACAAACCTTCACCCAAGGTGGTCGCCTTCTCATCCGGCTGGGAGACAGTGACATCGAGTACGACAAAAACTTCAGATTTTTCATGACGTCAAAGTTGTCAAATCCGCATTACTTGCCCGAAGTTTGCATCAAGGTCACAATCATCAATTTTACGGTGACGAAAACTGGCTTGGAG
>JAAUYG010053927.1_pt1 | contig 12133 bp, 8 predicted proteins | sample 7278091 | NCBI WGS metagenome assembly JAAUYG01 (sample SAMN14350201, study PRJNA611818) | marine sediment metagenome | isolation source: surface marine sediment (0.6m) | place: French Polynesia: Moorea | collected 2018-08
AATGAAAACGAAAAAAAATCGTTAAAATTCAAAAATCCAAAATTTTTAAAAACGCAAAAAATGGTCTGGAGATATGGTGGATAGCTACCTTTCCACAAAATTTGGCATTGATTTGCTTGATGGTTTCTGAGAAAACGCGTTTTACGGACGACGGACGCCCGCGCCACGGCATTAGCTCTGCTGACACAGTCAAGCAGAGCTAATTAACATACCGGTAAAATATCTAATGCTAGAGTTTTACTGAGAATAGGGGACTATGTCCAATTACCCAAATGCCGTCATTATGCTGGAAGGGAATAGGGGTCAATGTCCATGCCACCTAATGCTTTCATTACTGACTGAGAATGGAGGACATTGTCCATGATAACTAATTCTATAAATGTATTGATGGAGAATAGGGGACTATGTCCATGGTTGCTAATGCTATAAGTGTACTGACTGACAATCAGGGGATGATGTCCATGATATTTTCACTTGGAAAAGCCTTTCATGTTACAATTATTACCGGTACTACTTTTGATACTTTACTTTATGAAGCCGAAACAGTAAGCATGTACTTCTGCAAAGAATTATGTTATGTTAATACATGTGTGATATAAACCATAGATTTACAATGTACTTTATTTTATTAACATAAATCTCTATCCACTGATTTTAAGATGAATCGACTCACTCAAGTGATTGCTGCAGCTTAGCGAAAGCCTTCCCCATTGGCTTATGTTGACCCGACCCAGTAAATGACCCAGAACCACTCGAGTCTTCTCCTGGGTCAGTTTCATCCATCTCTCGTACCAGCCTATACGTATCTGAGGCTACATAGGTCTTTTTACCATCAGTCGAGTCGCCAGTGCCTTGCGGGGTACTTCCGGCATGGGACGGTATTACGATCTTTTTACGTTCACCGCCTTCAATGACTTGACTGCTGGGATCATGTTGTGGGGTGACATTAACGCTCTGGGAAGGTATGACAATTTTCTTTCGTTCCGAGGACTCGACGATTTGAGACTGATCGTGGGAGGGACTCGTGTTTACATTGGACGAGGCAGGAACCGTGATCTTCTTGCGTTCTTGAGGTTCTACGACTTGGGCATCGCCATACCTACGGTTGGGTGAGCATTCAGTTCGCTGATCAAAAAACACTACATGTACAGTACCTACGCTCCCATGCAAAGTCGGTGACAACTAGTGGCTACAAATGCAATTCAAAATGTTAAAATATAATCTAGCTAATCTTTGAGAGATGCAAACATGAACACTCAAACTGATAAAGCGATTAGTAGGCAAACTCGCAAACGAGGAACACAAACACAACAAGTTGGTCTAAGGTTTCAACTTTGATTCAATACATTCTAGGGACCGGAAAGAACATCATTGGTTTGAAACTCAATCATTGTCAAATGCATGAAAACAGGAAAAACATGCAACATGGTTCTACAGTACTGCAGGACCACAACATTTAAGAACACAACTCCTAACCATACCTGCTGGGTAAATTTCTCTATCTATTCCATTTTGGATGTGTCTAAACTAAAATTTTCACATACAAAGGACAGTAAAAACAAACGCTAAAACATTTTGTAAACCCAGCTGATACGGCTTAAAAGTTGTGCTAAGAAACACTGCATGAAACCAAACAGTTTCACATCTAATTTGCAAAAGTACCTTTGCCAGGGCGGGGTAGGCTCTGATATAGAATATAAATGCATACTACGCATTAGAAGATGTATATTTCATGATTAACCTGTCGTCATCAATTAATTTTAATTCATGTACTACACAAAGCTCACTAAAGCAGGATTATTCACGACTCTTTCACAATTGAATTTAAACGATTACAAATAGGTATAAATGATTAATTTTACCCTGGATTGGTTGACACGTAATCTGTGACTTTTGTCTCGACTGTTTGATCAACATTATCGCGGGAATACAGCCCAATCGGCGTGTTGTATTGTTTGTTGATGACTGCTTTGACCTGTCCATCCGCAGGCTCAGACGCATTGGTCGACTGATCGGGCTGCTTGGCATGCTGGGAACGGGGGACAGAACCGGATGCGTGGGTAGAGGGTGGTGGTCGAACCCGACCAATAGCAACCTGGCTAACATCTAGAAGATAAGTAACACAGGAAAAACATCAAGTCAATACAGAAAACAAGCTAATGTTTTACCAAAATTTAGTAAACAGCTTGTTTCAAAGTAAATAAATAAATCAGGGAGAATGACAATATTAGATACACATAACTCTAGAATGACACATGTTTCAATCCAAATGAAAAGTTATATCAGTTATTATAAAGAAACTCAAGTTAAAAGTCAACTAAGTAATCAACATGCACAAACTCAAACCATGCATTTGGGGGAATTTAGCCTGATATATCCAGGACACAAAGAAATCCAACGCTCAAGCATTAGAAACACTATCACCATTAAATTTCTAAATAAATATAAATGTCCTGCTCTTTTTTCACTTTCAAATTGCTTATATTATTAAAGGTGAACTTAGGAAAACTGAAATGGAACTCTGTATTCAACAATGGAGTAAACATTTAGAATGAGATACTTGATACCAGTTGAACAGCAGTTGCATTTAGAGAGCTTGTAACTCTTTTTCCAATAATTTAAATTAATGGACCAGGTTCCAAAGCCAATTTGGAACTCTTAATCAACATGATCAAGAACTTTATGACTTTTCACAATGATTGATCATAGAATGCCTGCTCTGGCTCTTTGGACCTTCGACTCAAGGAATAAAAGGTTGAATGCCATTTTGTGTTTTACACTAAATACTCCGGAGTTAATTTTCTACCTTGTCCACTGTCGACTAATTCCTGGAGCATTTTAAATGATCTGGATTGAACAGAAGGGTTTGTGTAGCCTTTATACTGAGGGCTCTCCAGGTTTTCTTGGTCTTCATATCTTGCGCTTTGTTCGGGGCGTGCTACGCTGGTCGTTTTTCGCGGTGGATAACTGGGCTTCACCGCCAAGCCTGGTTTTGTTCCTATATCAGGGTTGCTGGTACCGGTACTCTCTTCCGGGGGTTCAGAACTCGGAAGTGGGGGAGCGGTGGTGGGTAAAGGGGGTGGGGCATCAGATCCAGACTGAGAAGCATGCTCTGATTGGTTAGTTTTAGTGGTGACATCATGCTTGGGTGGTTGCCAGGTATGGGGCGAGTCAGAACGCTCTGGTTTGGCATGCTTGGTTGGCTGCCATGTGTGCGGCGATGCAGAACGATCAACACTGTCATGCTTGGGTGGCTGCCAGACATTCGGGGAAGCAGAACGCTGTTCGTTACCTGATTGGCTGAAAAGAGAAAGATAAAATTTTATGCCAAAATGTTTAAAATCTTGATAATTTCTGAAGATATTTATCCGAAAAAAAAGACATGTACCATACTTTTCATGTTTAACATTGGTGTCCTAAATGTGCCCCAATACGGATCTTAGGAGGTACAGTTAGTAATCTCACTAAAATGGCCAAATATTTATAGGTCCATCAACACTTACAGCCAATTGTAGCAGAACATGTTAACCTTGTAACAATAAGCTAGTGATGCACAGGATCAGGAGCATTCTTTAGAAGCAAGTTACATTAATTAAGTAAGGTTATGTACTTCAGACGTTTATTCAAGAGGAAGTTTGTTGCCACAGTTTAGCCTTGACAACTTTGATTGTAGTTAACCAAGATTTTCAGATGGACTTGGAAACCACAATTCCTTGCGATAATTTTGCTGATATGGCAATTATAATTTTGAATAATTTATGGTGTCCGAATTATTAAAGGGTGTGAACAAATGCAATAAATATGTTGTCGTTTTCATGGGAGAACAACTGACGAAAATACAGCACATGTGACATTGTTTATGGTGCCACAGCGCGAGTTTCAAATATCAATAACCTGATAATACAGTTCAGACACGTAAAAAGTGTAATTATTTTTAGCAGTTCGAACAATATCAATAAATACGGTAAAGTGCTTTGAGCTAGCTTCGGCAAGGAAAAGGCGCTATATGAAAACTGCACATTATTATTATTATTATTATTATTATTATTATTATTATTTCTGATCACGCACTGGCAGAACCTTCTGGTATATCACTGGGATGATTAAAATTACTTACCCTATATTCATTGTGGACGTCTGGTTAGCCAGCGTATCCATAACGTTGTTCACCGAATACATGTTGATTGGTGTGTTGTATTGTTTATTCATCGCGACGGGAACGGTGCTGCCACCTCCTGGCTGGTACGGCTGTGGTGCCTGGTTACTGGCCTAGAGGGTGAGAAAATTACACGGTTAGTAGTTGACGCTTAGCATAATTTGGTAAGGGCATTATATATAGGGGTATATAGAGGTACTATTATACATGTACATGTATCTCAAATAGAAAATACAATTTAAATCACAAAATCTGGTCTAAACAGTGAAAACAAGACACTCTTATCTTGATACCTTGCATCAAGATATGAGTGTCATATCTTGATACATTGTGACATTTTTTACTTGTTACAAATAAGGGCAACTTCAACTAATGAAATATTACTGGGAAGTGTAGTGTGATGTTTTTTTTTAATTTTTTATTTTTTTATTCCAGAAATGCACACAGTAAAACCTTTGACAACCTCCATACAGATGGCAACCTCCATACAGATGGCTCTTGATCCACTACAATTAAAATGGCATATGAGTGGATTGACCAAAATTATACTCGGAGTGATACAATACGAACCAAGTTCTGATACACTACATATTGGTCTTTTCAGCAAACATCACCTGAATTGAGACCATATTATAAACAGTGATGGTATTTTGCCACAGTGAACCCAGTCACAGACAGAGCTGCCCTGTTCTTTTAGATCTTATCATTACAGTGGTCCCTGTGATTTAAGACCCCTCCATTTAACAATTCCTTCCATTTTAAGACTGGTCATCAGTGACATAGCTCTTATATATTTTCAATATAAATATCCCTTCATTGTAAGACTACCTTCAATTTAAGACCATATTTTTCTGGCTGAAAGGGTGGTCTAAATTAAAATGCAGGAACCACTGTATTTTAATGCTTTATGTTCATGGCACTTCTTATATATATTAGAAATTCACAAGATATTAATAACTGATAATGCAGTAATTTATCAAGAGTATTTTTCCATTAGTATCCTACACTGTACGTGTGCTAAAACTATACTGCTCAAGCCAAACATTAATTTTGTTATAACCATGGGCTTACATAAAACACATCAGACTGCCTTCTTGGAGTTACCCTGAAGACAAGGAAGGCATTTGTTTCTTGTTATCATCATGAGAAAGCCAATAAAATTACATCATTTGTAATGGATATCACAGCCCAGCCCTGGGAGCCTAGCCATATCTGGTTCATAAAACTATCCCCACCCCCACCCCTAGCTCCAACCCCCCAGTGTAAATGGTTTCATCAGACAGTACACTGTATATTATAGGAAAAATTCCAGGTCCACTAGAGATTAAAGTGGCAAGATTTATGCACCCGGTAGACCAGGAATGCTGAACATTTTGTTCAAACATGGGTTAATGCAACTCAATTACATGTAAAGGCTGACAATGGCTGAAATGGTTTCAATTAGGACTGGTAATGTTTGTTTTGGCTAATAATGGGGTATTAAAAGGTTGTTTTTTTTCTAATAAACATTCATTAGGCATATAATGTTCATTAGATATATATTCGGGTCATTTCAGGCATTTGCAAATTTGAACAACCAATAATAGTGGAATTATTCCCCTGGGAAATCGCAAATTAACAACATAAAACAACCCATGGATATGTAATTCTGCTCTGGTATTGGTATAATGTGTAGTGACCTGATCATCCCTCAACGGCATCCCTGCAAGTCACTTATCCCATGCACTATTACCATGATTGCCAGGAGTATACCATGACACCTTTATACTACTAATATAATCACTGCCCAGGTTTCACTGTAGCCTAAGCAACCAGACTGCAGGGATTTGATAGACGGCCAGATCCTGTTTTCAGGATTCCTGGATCAGCCACTAGCTGTCTGTGGTATAACTTATCCCCGGCTATTCTGGACACACCGTGCAGCAGGCAGCGGAACTGTGCTATGCGTGGGCATGGCTTGTGTGGGGCAGAAACGCCAGGAAAACCAGAGCGGCTTAGCCTGTGTTAGCTATTTCTGAATATTCTCTTTACTTTGGCACACACAGACACACACACACACTGACTCTCCAGCTATCCCCCCACCTCTCTCTCTCTTTCGCTCTATCCTTTGACGGGAACTGATAGAATGGTATTGAGCTTATAATAGAGCCTTTCTGTACCGCACTTCTAAGACTTTGTGTAGTCCGGGCTTTGAGTAGGGTACAAGTAGTAAGGTTACTGGAACAGAAAGGAGCTGCAACATTTACATATTCATCACCTAAATCAGTGTCAAGCCTTTAATTCTTACGCCGTTGGCTCCAGTCAGCAAGACAACTAGCAAAATTCAAAATTAAAACTTGAATTACGTTTCGACCCCGGGGGTTTCGACACCTCACGGTGAGAACATATAAATTTGTGCAAATTTATATAATTTCAAGACCTACATACCGGTTCATATATATATATATATGTGTTTATGGTAGTAGTGGTGGTACATGGCTTCATCCACATGGAAGTTGGATCATATTATAAGTCAATATTGCCTGTCAGGATTTAATAATAATAATTTTCTGACTGAAGGGGTGGTCCTTATGGACCTAAAATGCAAGGACCATTGTACTGCAAACCAAACAAGGAAGCTTTGCCTGAAGATGGAATTATGGGAATGCGACCACCTGGTGACTATCTGTGATTAAGAATCAATGACCATATACACATCTAGCAACCCAGCGGCTGTAACAAAAGCTAGACATGACATGCTAAAGCTATGTGGTATTACACATACCACTAAATATTTATTCTGTATCAAAGAGACCCCACAGCAAGTTTGAATCATAACAAGCTTTATAGGGTTGCCATGGTGACCTCAGTCAACCAATGAAGTACCGGAAAGGGGGGGGGGCATGTTTTACCACACAGAGTGATAGCTAATTAAGTTAAAACATACCACCAACAGTATGACAGAAGCCTATTTGAGTAACAGCCCATGAAATGAAGACCACCCCTATTAATTCAGCTGAAAATAGGAAGAAAGAGGTAAACATATGACTGTAAATGCCACCTGTAGGGTGATGGCATTTCTGACGTGTTTGAGGCTATGCCTGGGTGTGCTTGTGGAACAATAGGTAAATACCGTCCAATGATATAAGCATTAAGATCGAGTATCTAGAATGGATTTAACACAAAAAATATTCACCACTAAATAATCCTATATATCAACATTTCGCTTTCTTTGTAGGTACATACTATAATGTACATATGTTGGAGAAAAAGGATGTAGATTCCTTAAAAAGATAAAATCATCGACGAATAGTTTTTACAAGTGTGTGTGTGTGTGTGTGTGTGGAAGTAGGGTAAAGCGGGCTGGGGGGGGGGGGGTGCGTGGAGAGATTTCTTATCTAAAAGTATTATGCACAGCTGGATATGAATATTTCATAATTTAATTCTTACCTGGAGAAGATATTTATAGATATTTAATGTACCGTAGTATCTATATTATTAACCAGGTTACCACTATATATCCTATTGCACTGCCCACTGAGGTCAACAAAAGTCATCCGTAATGACAGGTGACAATAAAACAAAGGCATGATGACAAACAGACTGTCAATCAGAAACAAACAGATCGGGGAAACTGATATTTCAAAATAAAATGCGAATTAGACGTCCCACTGTATAATGTAAGGGAGCACAGGCTTGAGTCAACAAGCTGGGTATAGCAAGTATAATACTCCACCCTGTCCCATAAACAAGGATATATGGCAAGCTTTCCAATGCCCCCCAGGCATCTATATGTAAACTATGGATACAATGACAGGGCTCATTTGCATATAAATTCTATCCGGCCAATACTGAGTACATTATACATGATCTGCAGCATGATGGGCCGGTTGAGGATACAATGACATGTGCTGTTGTGAAAGCTAACCTGCTGCCCGAACCACTGAAAGCATATGCTTGAGTAAGTTGAGTTCTTGGATAGTATTTAAATGTTACTTAAAAGTAGGAAGTTTCCAACTTATTCCCAATGGTAAGACTTGTGACAGATTTATTTTGGCAATCAATGGGGTTATAATAATTTAAACTTCAGTACCCAGCAAAAACTGTCAGCAAAATATTCCTGAATGTCCACTCTTGTCATATGTTCTCCACATATTTTTTTTTCAAAATAATACAAACTATTCTTTTTTTATATTAATTTGGGTTTTATTTACAATACATCGCCACTCCGTTTGATCTGTATTTTTTATTATTATTATTATTTTTTTTTTTGGGGGGGGGGGGATGTTTAAATACATGGATGATTCAGTTTGTTTTTACCCCCTCCGAGGCCCCATATGGGGGCAGTTGATCGAACCACTCAATCAGACTTTAAACGGTCGTGGAACTAAAACCATATCGGGTAAATAGTTTTATCTTGATGGCTGACGCCAACCAGCTAACAAGAAGTACATATGTGTGTATAAATGGTTTAACTGTTAAAATTCTGGGTCTGTCAAAGAACTACTGTATTCTTCGATGGATATGAACCTCCCAGACTGATTATCAGAATTACCACACAGTTTGTTTGACACCCTTATCGACATTCCAACCTAATGTGGAAAGAAATTCACCATTTTATATCAATGGCTTCCGTAGGTTAATAAATACTGCCTCCAGTTTAAAAAGTAAGGTATAACATATATGATCTCATTTGACCATCTTAACCCAAAACAATGTTTCTTGTAAATTGTTTTGGAAGGTCGTGATTGGTAAATACACTCATGTAGCATTCACGTGGCTGAAACCTAATGGTGTCTACTTGGAAATATTTATCAATGTCAAAGCTTGTATTATCACTCCTAGATCATGTAGGCCAGCTCGCCATCATATAAAGTTTGAAATATTTATCAAGGTTATAGATTGTACATTTTTGTATCAGACCATCTACATATAAAATGAGTTGCGCAATTGTGGTGATTAAAATTGGTGACTTGCTCAGACTTGCACAGATAAGGTGAATGTGTCTCGTGTGTCTATGGTGATTTACACAGAGGAACCACTCAACCAGGAGAACATATTAATTGCCATCTACAAGAACCTAAGATTTGATAAAATGATAAGCGTATATGTGGTATTACTATTTTTTTCTTATATACATTTATTGTGATATTTATCACGTAGTGAGATGCCAGCCTAAAACCAGCTATCCAGTCTAGAAACAAATATAACCTCAAAATACCTGGGCCAGTTTCTGGAAAAATCTTAATATTTTATTCAGAAAAGGACCCTTGACGGCAAAAATTTCAGGCTGTCACATCCATGTCACGTTTTACTAAAAAGTAACATTAATGTGCTCGCACAAAGATAGGGCAGCTATATTTTATAAATTCCGAAATCAGGGGGAGTCTTACCGGTTGCTGGACTGGGGCGAAGGCTGAGGAAGGTTGAGCTGGGGCACTGGAGGGAGCCGATACATGGTGAGTTGGTTTGGAGCCAGCACCCCCTCTGAAATTCAAATTAAAATTAAGATCAACAAATTACCATTTGGGGAGAAAGACTTCTATTTATCAATGAATGCTATGCTATTCCATATTTGCATATCCTTGCCTTTGGGTAGAAGCTATACTATTACCTTATGACCATCAGACATTGTTCTGGGGCATACATCTTTTAGTACACGTTTTTGTGTTTGTCATAAAAAATTTGGGACATGAAAGGACAACGCATGTGAGAGAATAAAAATGTTTTTTTTTTTTATTATGCAAGCAATTTTGAAAACAGATATATACCCCAGTACAATAATTACCAGTGAAAATTAAAATACCAATATGTGGTCTGTTATAGTCCTAAATCGATGGAAGTCACATAGCACTGTACTGCTACAGTAGTCCCCCTTTAATAAGGCCACCTTATTTGCCAATAAACTGTGGCCACATTAGAGAGGTGCTCTTCGGTAAGAGGGAGAATTACATACATTGATAGTAGCAGCAGCAAAAAATTGTGGCCACATTAGACAGGGTGACCTCTGTTGAGTGGCCACTAAGAGAGGGACCACTGTACTTAAAATACGTACAAGAAAGTCTCACAATTTTGGACTTTTAAAATGAAGGTATAAATGTACTGATTTGCTATTTAAAATAGAAGCAAGTCTTACAACTGTGTGGAGTCATTAAACGCAGGTATTGCTATTTGAAATGGAAAGAATTAATTACCGGTAAAAAAAATCTCACAATACTGACAAGGATAACATACTGGTACAACTATATATAGCTAGTCAACAGTGAGCCAAGTCTTATAACTTGAGTCTTAAAATGTAAGCGACCAACATGACCAAAGTAATGCTCTTTAAAATAGAGGTAAGTTGTGTAATCGTAGGCCCCTAAAATGCAGGAGCCACTCTACTGCTTCTTAACATAGAGGAAACCCATACAGCTGGAGCTTTAAAATGCAGGGCTTATAAAAATAAAGAAGGAAGCTTTAAAATTGTAGAGTCTTTAAAAGTTTAATATGGAGAACTGTATTCTGTGTGGGTCTGGCTAAAAATTATATTACCAAGACTTTTGACCTTCCCATCAGTTACAAATGGCGGGGAATGCCCCGCAGGGGAATGTTCCAGAGAAGCTGTTGTTGTACCTTGTATACTAATCTGCTAATGGGAAATGTGATAATTGCCTACCAGAACAAACAACATATTAAGTCTGGCCTAACGTCTGCGGCAATAACCTTCATGAGGCACTAGACAAGACACACTAGTTGCTTCTTCTGTCCTAGAACCAAACAGATAGAGCCTGAGGCCCTGTTAAGTTCGATCTTTGCTCCCTTCTTTCCAACAACACGCATACCTTCGGTCTCATCATTCCTCTTCCCTTTATACCTTCATGGGCCAGTTTCTTAAAACAATCTTAAGTACGCTCATGATCTTATTCATGGAAAATAAACATACAATGGTTGTCATGGTAATTAATGAACTAAATGTACCATTTACTTAAGATTTTTTTATGAATCAAGCCCCGGGTCTGTTTGAATACCTTAGTAAGTTTAGTTCCAGAGAATTTCCACACTGGATGATCTGCTGCTGAGCCTCTTTATGAAACAGCCTCTCCGCGGGGCAATCTCCTATCCGAGTGATTTCATCGCCGACCTGTAGGCCGCACTTGGCCGCCAGGCTGCCTGGAGTTACCTGGGGAAAAGAAATTTGCAGGATGTGTTAGGGTTTATGATGTGATCTTGTTATACCCTACGATATCAGGTAATATCATCTGGATCCGATGTGATGATACTCCCACGGAATCAAGTGTCTGAGAGAAATGAAAGCCGCATTACGGTCAGCCAGCATGCTGTAGAACCATCATGCATTTGGCACGAATGAGACCACTATAATATATTTGGTTCACCTATTGTGGCCATATTGTAGAGGTGGCCTTTGGAGAGGAGGGAAGTATTTGTAGCAATGGCTGGAATATCTTTTGGCTACTGGTAAGGGGATAGCCTCGACAGACCATTTACATTAAGACGGACGCCGCAATGACACGATCAGAAGGTGCACAGTATTCATGGTATTGATCACTGCGACAGACCAATGTATTGACCAATCAGATGGATCACTGTATTGACCAATAACTTAAGGACCAAGTATGATCACCACAATGAAAGTGACCAATGTGTTGTCCACTTATGACCACTAAGAGAGCGACTAGTATATTAAGCAATTATATAAGGGGCACTGTAGTGAACACTAACCGAAGGGACAATTTGTGGACCACTGAACATACTGAAACCACTCTTGCCTGCAAAGAGAGGAATCATTGGAAGTATTGACCATTAAACATGTTAAACAAGAAGGATCGAATGACCACAAGAAAGGGACCACTCTACTGACCACTAATACGATGACTGTGTTGACCACTAATACAAGCACTGTACTGACAACTACCTCAAGCACTGTATTGGCCACTAACACAAGCACTGTACTGACAACTACCTCAAGCACTGTATTGGCCACTAACACAAGCACTG
>JAAUYG010088623.1_pt1 | contig 12130 bp, 10 predicted proteins | sample 7278091 | NCBI WGS metagenome assembly JAAUYG01 (sample SAMN14350201, study PRJNA611818) | marine sediment metagenome | isolation source: surface marine sediment (0.6m) | place: French Polynesia: Moorea | collected 2018-08
CACATATGAGTGACTCATGTTTATCTGTTTGTGTTGGCATTTGACTTATAAAGATCATATATAGCCAAGAGAAAAATCCCCTGTTTTTTGTCTTTAGTTTGATGGAGTCAATAATCGAACCCCATCTTCAGCAATTGACCTATGATGATGCATTACTGCATGCACGAGACCAGACTGTTGCATTCTGGGTAGGGATGACTCAAACGCTGGCAAATGTCATCATTTGCAAAATGCCAAAACAAGGCATCCAGTGAATTAAAGCCAGCAATTGAATAAATAGTAGCGACATCCCATACAAAATTTACTACAAATATCATTCCGGTTGATTGATGGATGTAACATCTACAGTCATTTCGCAGCCTCATCTGTAATAAACCACCAATATTAGCTGACATCATGTCCCACTACAGGTACTGGTATTCCATTTTACACATGTACAGTGCACTGCATTCTACACACCTAATTCCTCATAGGGATATAGCAGATGCCTAAACCACTAGGGGATGGCTAGTCTTTTGTAACACATACAGAGTATTATAGACAATACTACCGGTACATTGCGTAGGAGATTGGTTGATTGTGTCAGCGTGAAATACTTACACTGGTGACTCTCCGATAGATCTGGGCAGCGTTTGTGCATTCCTTGTACGGATATTCTGATGTCGCCATCTCCAACATACACATTCCGAATGCATAGACATCGACTGACTCATCATAATGTTCTTCATACATCTCTGGTGCCATGAACTCTGGGGTGCCTGATGGAAACAAAAATTATTGTTAATCGTTAAGTGATATCGTGTAAATAGCTAGACCTTAATTAATTGCTAAGTTCTATCATGTAACAATAGGGAGTATTTTAAACCCCTTGGTGGGAAAATTTTCCGAAGACACCTGAAAGAAGGGTAAAGGCACGAAAACGGGTATCTCACGCTTGGCGGAGCTTTTTATTTGTCGCAATATGATTGGCTAAAGGGTAGTCATATGACCAAAGTAGTTTGGCTTCCGAATGAAACCAATTATTCATACTGCGAATTTGTGGTGCCAAATACTCCCTATTAGTCCTTCATAAATGTACGTGTGTAATTTACATCAGATGAATAACTTTAGTAGTCCTAAATCTATTCCCATGAACGTATCCACTGATCTAGACATTAATGTCCTGTATAAAAGTGCAATAAAAGAGATGCAGACACACTACTCTACACTAACAAAACTTGCAAAGTAGATTTCATTCGTGATTGAGACAACTCCCGTAACGAGCCAAAAACAATAGCAAACCCGATCCGTTTTACTTAAACCTGAGAACCTATTCCCAGTATTCTATAGTACAATGTAGTATGCTTAACTAACAGGAAAGCATTGTTTCAGGCGTTCAGCCCCTAACAAATATAACAAGCATTAAATTTCTCATACATATATACCCTAATAAGTTCATATAAGTCAAGAGGTGTAATATATCATATATGGGTATGCATATATATGTCATTAAAGAGACTCATTAGCACCCAAAGTAAGTAGCAATCTATAGTAGTACCTATAACACTCTTCGCAAAGGATTTGTTCTTCAGCGTCGCCAGGCCCAGATCTCCAATCTTTACAGATCCCGTTGTTCCCGTGATGAATATGTTGTCACATTTCAGATCTCGGTGGATGACCGGTGGGGTGCGTGTGTGTAAAAAGTACAAACCCTTGAGTATCTGTCGACACCAACTACTGAGTATTTTCAAGTTGACCTTTCGGAAACGCTTGATGTATCTGCAAAAAAACACAAAAACAACACTTTCATAAATATTAATCAGTAGCAGACATATTTAAAATGACTAAACAGAAAAAAGAGTAAAACTACATTCTTCAGAATTAGGTCACTTAACACAAAATTTTGTTCCCATAATGTGGAAGAAAAATTTCGAGTTACACCAACTGACTTAATAAAATCAATTTACTCCGTGCTCATCAAGACCCACAGGAAACACTGCATGAACATGAAATAATTTATTTTTCATGAAAGTTTTATTCAAGTCAAATTTAAGGTACATGACCTTTTTTGGCAGTTGACTATATATATGTAAACATGACAAAACTCTCATACTGCAGTAAAAATATGTATAATGGTGGTTGAAACATGTGAAAGGTTAACATGGTTAAGGAAAACCACATAACTACAACAGTCTACAGGTAATCGAAATTTTTAAGAATAACTCGTCTAAATCACCTCTATTTGAATATGTTGAGTTTCATTTCTTAGAACATGTAGAATATCACTTATCATGATTACAGCAGTTGTGAGCCAGTAGTCTTAACCTCTACAATGCCAGCTATACCACAGTTTTGAGAATGGTTACTTAGAATGTAGAATATCGATTTGCTTAAGATTTTTGCAGCAAATGTTCTCTATTTAAGAATAAACAGGACCCATTATAGGACTGTACAGAAGGTCATATGTAGACCAGACTCACGTTTTAAGCGTTCCTGATGTCATTAGCTCTGTGACCAGTACAATGATGCGTTTGTTCTTGTTGTTTTCCCACATGTCGTAGAATCGAACTATGTTTGGATGCTGTAGTGTCTTCAGCATCTCGGCTTCCTCGCGGAATCTCTGTTTCTCGTGTTTGCTCCATTTTTTGTCCTGACAACAACAGAAATTGCATTTTGTAAGTCAAAAACGCCATGACAAGACAGTGGTCTACATTTTTATTACACTTAAAAGTTAACTGATGTGTGTATATAATGCAACACATAATGACAATGTCATAACTATGATAATAGTTGATATTGGCCACCTTCTCTATAATGTATCAGTTCTCCAACAAACAACAACAATGAAGCTACATGTAATGAACTGCTGTGTGCACTTCTCAAAATTTAATTCTCAATATTTAGTCAACAATGGATCTGTCCATTCAGCATGTTCAGGCTAATTATCATGATTAGCATGTACTAAACCATGTAAACAAGCTAAAATACTGGTATATTGGTATACAAATGTCTCCAAATGGCATCAACTGTAATGATGTACAATGTGAATTATCTTCATTATACAGGTTACAAATACATGATATTTCTAGAAAGCCATCTCCAAAAGAATAAAGAACTCACCTGTAATTCACACCAGGCAACCTGGACCCCTGTTTCAGTATCCAACCCTTTGTAAACAGTCTTAAATGATCCACGTCCAATTTCAATATCAAACTTGAGATATCGGCCATCCTTTGGTGAGGTGTCTATTACCTTGTCTTCTGGCTCATCCTTAGCCTCTGCAGCTTTTTCTACGTCGCTTTCTAAACTGTCTTGTTTCACACCCAATGGTGGTTCTTCACCATTAGTTTTCAAGTCTGCTCCACCGCTTTCTAGGCCTTGTGGATACAGAGCATTATCCTCCAAAGTAATCACAGGCAAGCTTTGGGCTCTGGGTTCTAAAGAGACAGTTGTCAGTTTGACTAGCTCAAATGAAGCTCTTTTCTCTTCAGTCTTTTTTACACCTTCAAGGGCTATGTTTGCAGGCTTACCATCAGATTGAGATTCGAATCCAGCAGTGTCCATTTGATCTGGCTCTGAAATTACTTGTGGATGCTCCTCAATGGTAACTTGTTTCTTTGCTCTGGAGTCGTTTTGGTCACTAGACTGTCGTAGGGCTGGCCTTGGGTCAGCAGAGGAGCCTGGGGATTTGGGAAGCAAGCCATCGTCTGTGGAACCTTGCTGAGGAATACAGCTAGGTGCCATTGGCTCGGAGTCGGATTGACTCGTACACGTGGTAGCATTGCCCATGTTCTTGTCTTTATCTGAACAAACCATGCCAATGTGATTTTGCTCTTTAGGCAATGGCTCAGAGTTTGACTGCAGAAGGCTCTGCTTTTCCTTCATTGAATTCGAGCTATCTGTTACATGGTTAAATGAAGAGCCAGCTGCCATATCCTGGAAACTCTGGCCACCATGTTGAACACTGCCGGAAATATTTTGCCCATGGGCATCTAATGACGAGCCCCCAGTGGCATTAGAGACAGTGGGAGGCTCTTTTTGTCTACTATGTTGTCTGGCCGTCATGCCATCGGCAAACGCTCCATGCTTGCTACTTTCAGGTTCATATCGAAGATCTTCTGGCAGGGGATCGTTGGATTCTGACAAGCTGCTTCTCCGACGACTCCCTATAACAAACTCCTTCAGTTGCTTGAATTTATTGGGTGACTTGGACCAAGACCAAACACCTTTGGATTTAGCACTATCCTCTGGCAACTTGCAGGCTGCTGCCGCAGTATTCAGAGCGTCATCAACAGATGTGGATATGTGACCTTCCTCATCTTCCGCAGATTGCTTGTGTGACATTCTTCAGCTGATAATAACGATGGTACTGCTGAATAGCCTAAGTCCCAGAATGTCATTCATCTCGTTCAGAAAATCTTCCGAAGGAAATTATTTTTGACGAGTCACCTGCAAAGAAGCACGATTTAAAATATACATTTAATAATCATCTAAACTGAAGAAAAAGCGGATTGAAGAATGGGGTCCTGTCAAATTAAAACGTTAAAACTTTAAACCTTTTTAACCTTTTTAATGTACAAGACAGGTGACAAAAGAAGCCCATGACATCACTGGACACATGAACATGATGAATCATTATCATTAAGTGAGTTATCAAGCACCTGGCTGACAGATAGGGGCTAAAACTTTTCCTGGTTTAGCTGTGCGTTGCTTATGGTCACTCATTCAGTGCATGTGTGCTGTCTTTCAGTTTCAATGAACCCTTACAATGATTTTTTTTTTTTATTATCATCATCATACTTCGCCTTATCACTCTATCACTCTTCTCATCTGGGTATAGAGGCCCTTTAGCTTGCCTGCACCCAGTATCGTTACTTGAGAATACTTGAGAATAACTGAGTCAGAGAACTGGTGACTTACAACTACAAGATGAAGAACATGCGAAGTCAAGACTGAACAGAAACAGCTGAGGAAATGACATGATAATTGATATGACTGACGACGGGCTAGCTGTCAGTGTCACTACATCAGGGGACCAATGCATGTGTACCAGAGTGGGCACACTGGGCAGTGGTGGCAAATGCAAGTTGTCAGTGTAGAGTGCAATCACTCAGCCGGGACTCGGCAGGAGGTGTCTGTCTGAACTCGTGAGTCGTGTCTAACGCTGAACCACACATTTTACTACAACTAGGTACAAGAAAACTGCACATACCCACCATATCCAACATTCTGACGGACACTATCTCAATAAAATGAACTTCACTTGAACATCCGTTAAAGTGTTACCTATTTTGACAAATTTTAGCAAAAATGACAACAAAACTCCAACATGGAAAGAAGGTCCTGTTTGTCATCGCGCATGAATATTTCTTTTAAACCCAGTGGCTGTGGCAAAACTACTCTCTGTCTAAGAGAATGTGTTACTTCATCTTCCTATGAATACACAATTGTATAAAAATACACCACAACACGATGTAGTTCTGTCAAAATTGCAAGAAAAGACGATGGACAGATTTATGTTTCGCCAGCGTAATCTTACATGTAAGGCAATGCAGCGTCTTTCGAAGCAAATCGAACTTTTCTTCACACGCCAAACTAAGCAACGCTAAAGCCTAAAATGTTCGAAGTTGGGATTTGTGAATATATTAAAGATCTACTATTGATAATGCTTATAATTTAACTCATGCTGCAAGAATTTCTATTTTTATAGATGAAACCATTCTATACTTTTCTAAAAATGGACAACAAAACAAATTGACAATTTAATGGGTGCATACATTTAAGTTTGCTACTTACCTAGATGTACGGTACAGCTAATCGGTCATCCAGAACGACCCGACCTAGTTATTTTCCCGCGTTTTCTCAGTGTTGGCACATGAGCTTTGTCCGTGTGTGAATTTTGAGGATTCTGGCAATAACATTTAAGGAGTTTGTCGTGCACAATGGCTGTAAGTCCTTTTATTTGGTGCAGCAGAAGTATTTGCTTATGCCGGAATGGGTGGAATTGATGAAAAAGATACCACAGTTCTTAAATTTACTGGGACACGCCTCACGCGTCGGCATATGCCGATGGCGATGGGGCATTTAAATTCTGTTTCCTGGCGTTCTATTCTGGGTATTTAAATTTAAAAATGTTAATTTTGGAGACAATAGGAATAACTAGGGATGTGTTTGACATACCTTGTTTGAACTTCTTTCACGATACTCTATAGCGTTTATGTATTTAGATTTTATTTCTATTCTTCCCTGGCAAGTGGCATGGTTTTACATTACATGCATTACCTAGATACAACTTTACAAGTCATTTAGAATGAGTCCCTAGAGGCTAGACTCCCTACTGCCTACATCATGAGCATGCTAGTTTAGAATATTACAATTTACAGTAATTAAGAACATGTATGCTGTGGTAACCTTGATCATTTTCAGTAGTATATCTTATAGACTAGCAACTGGCCAGTAGTAGTACACTGCATCTGGTATAACGTCCTTGAAGTCTGTATAATTTCTTTTTGGCTAGTTGTGGTAATCATACAAATTTTAAAATCTTGATTTCAGGATGAAACATCATCTGACCCCTTTTCTGTGCCAACAAGTCCCCCAGGATCTAGGCGCGGAGACCCAGTCACGTCAAGTCCAGGACGGGACCTACCTCCATTCGAAGATGAGTCTGAATTGCTTGGGGAGCATCGTGATGAAGAGGAAGGAGAGGGAGAGGAATTGTTTGGAGATAACTTAGAAAGGTCGCGATCTTTTTCTATCTTGATTTCCACTAGTACATGTTATGCTCGTCGAGTTAATGATGCAGGCCTATGTCATATTTGCCATAATTAAGTGGGGTCCAGGCAAGGCATGGTCTGTAAACATAATGACAGCAATTAAGTTTCTAAAAATAGGAGGTATCGATTTTGTCAATCTTGAGTATAATGAAGTTAAAACATAGATGATTTTAATCCTCGACAGTGCCAAAACAAAGATATTACAATGGGGTGGTATCTTTTCAGTTATTTACCTGGTACTAGTATATGGTCTTTATCGCTCTGATATTCAACATTCAGAACTTTTGGTGACTATAAGGATATACAGATAAGCCGAACGATTAACGTTAATCTTTGTGTAATCCAGGGATTATCGACCAATACCTGAACTGGATGTCTACGATCAGGCCAACCTTGATGATGAGAATGACCTCTCTGACCTATCGATGAGCGAGCGCCTCGCTGCTGAGCGTGAAATGCGGAAGCGTGACAGAGAGGAAGCCGTGGCTACTGGTCGTATGAGGCCAGGAATTCTATATGGTAGGAACGACCCTAATAAACATTTTGTTTGTTTAGAAAATATACACTTGCATAAATTTATCTAAACAAGCCTGTGTTACAGGATTTTGAAACAAGCAATAAATAAATTCTTTCAGAACGAATATTCAAAGACAGAATTTGTGGTGACATTTGACCCATATGGGCAGCTCCCCATACTTTTATAAAGTGCTTATGCTTGTTGTTTATAGTAAAATTTTATATGATGTTTTGCAGAAGAATCTGATGAAGAAGAAGAACGACCAAGCCGGAGACGACGACTAGCTGAACGTGCTGCCGATGGGGGGGAGGAGGAAGAGGTATTATCATGCTATTGTCATGATTACTACCGCTACGATCGAGGATTATAAAAAAGCATTAGAACTTAATAAGCAACGTGTGTTCAGGTTTTCTTACACATTACATTTCCTCTTGGATCATGCTTTCGTGTTATGTTTGATATTATAAACAAATTTGATTTCCTAAGCATTATAAATACCGGTATTCATGTTTTTCACAGATGATTGAAAGCATTGAAAATCTGGAAGATACCAAAGGTCACACAGTCCGGGAGTGGGTGTCCATGCTGGGTCCCCGTACGGAAATCTACAACCGTTTTAAGAACTTCCTCAGGACTTTCGTCGATGAAAAAGGCCATAACCTGTACAAGGAAAAAATTCGGCAGATGGTTGAATGTACGTACGGAAGACTGCGCTGATTGATCAATATTTGATTGACACTAGTTGTTGACTTAATTGCACATTATATGGACTAAATAATGATTTCGCAACACTTGCACAAATATCTATATTATAGCACGGCTGTTGACAGATCAGTTTTGTCCAGGAGTGATTGATTTATAGAATTACTTCATGTGTTTGGTGTAGTCTTCTGATTACATTAACACTATAAAAATAATATATATACACACGTATTTACAAGATTTCAATAATACGTGGATTGAGTATTGTCATTGCCTATCTTTATATTTAAAGCAATTTCATGTTTAAACTGTACTTCCGTTGATTGTATTCCAGCTAATAAAGAGAGTCTCATCGTAGACTACAACATTCTGGCGTCGCAGGAACATGTTTTGGCATATTTTCTCCCAGAGGCTCCATCCGAGATGATCAAAATATTTGATGAGGTAAAATTTGATAGAGAAATTCATGTATGCTTCACTTGAGTGTATTATTAAAGCGACATACAGAGCACAGATTTTCTACAAGAACCATCTAGTAATAGAAACTACTAAGACACAGTCGACTCAGATCACTCTTAACTTGAGAAATTCTGAACAAAGGTCTTTAAACTAAATTGCAGCCTTTTATGAACCATTGTACTCTATATGATTTTTTCTCTTTTATCAAGCATTGAGGTAAAAATTCCTGCCTAGTGCTTCAGGTATTTATATTTAAAGTTAAAACAATAACTTTCGGCCAGCTCTGAATACCAATAATAGTTCTCAAAGTGCCAAATTAAGTCTGGTCAAATTTTTTTCTGGAATCTCCAAGAATGGTATTGAAACATTTGTAGTGATTATTCAAAGGCTGCCCATACATTGAAAGGTTCATAATATATAAATTTTGTCAACATTTCTGTTATAAGAGAAACCTAACTTTGCCCTTGTTCTCATTGTAGGCGGCCAAGGACGTTGTGCTGAGCATGTACCCGAGATACGATCAAATTGTTAAAGAGATTCACGTACGGATATCAGATTTACCACTTATTGAGGATATTCGATCGTTGAGGTACAGTTTGATCACCCCATAAGTTATACATTGTTATAAGTGTCACATTTACAACTTGCTGAGGATATTCTATGACGAAGATACTATTTGCCGCATCTGTGTATTAGTATTGGTGCATTCTTATGGAACTACCATTTTGTATAGATGACCATGGTTGTAATTTGTTTCTCCAAATGTACCCAGGTAATACTGCTTCAAAAACGTTTGTATAATAATGTGGTGCGAGTGCGTTACCTCAATCTTGCTTTGTGCTATTCATTTCTGTTCTTGCTATCAAACATACATAAACACGTAATATATAGTAATGTAATTTATTTGGCTCTGTATTATGTGTATATCATCGTCTATTTGCAATTTCAGACAGTTACATCTGAATCAGTTGATTCGGACGAGCGGGGTCGTGACAAGCACGACTGGAGTCCTTCCACAACTCAGTGTCATCAAGTACGACTGTAATCGCTGTGGCTTTATCCTAGGACCCTTCTATCAGAGTCAGAACCAAGAGGTCAAACCGGGGTCATGTCCAGAGTGTCAGTCACTGGGGCCGTTCGAAATCAACATGGAGCAGGTACTGATATTTTTCGAACAATTAATATTCTGTGAATTTTGGGTATGGCTGCATATTTTTATCAGTATGTCTTGTCCTTATGCATGGTAATTTGTCTGAACTGGTGTCAACTTGGGTGTATGTTCAATGGACACAAAAATATTGCTCTTAAACCTTCCCTGTCCATGTATTTATGACCCATGTTTATATACGCCATAACCACAGTAGTAGAATGGCGCAAAAATCCAATGGTTGATTGGTTGACCCATATAGGTCGATATGTGGAGAGAATGATTTGGCTGCAGACTCGTTATTAAAGTTTTTTTTTTTTACCAACCCCTTTTTGGAATGGACCATAGAAAGCTAAGTCCATTTTACTGGATTCATTTCAGACTATATACAAGAACTATCAGCGAATCACAATCCAAGAAAGTCCAGGGAAGGTTCCGGCTGGCCGACTTCCGCGCTCAAAAGATGCCATCCTGCTTGACGATCTTGTAGACACCTGCAAACCAGGCGATGAAATTGTAAATAAATCTGTCATTTGCGCTAAGCATAGCGCCACTTCCTTGTCCTATTATGAAAAAGAGGAAAAGAGAAGTGAGAGTTCAAGTAGTCAAATAGTTTTGATGATACATTGTACACTTCTGTCAACCTGCAAACCAGGCGATGAAATTGTAAATAAATCTGTCATTTGTGCTAAGCATAGCGCCACTTTCTTGTCCTATTATAACTGAAAATGGAGAAAAAGATAAGTGAGAGTTCAATTAGAGTTTTGATGACACATTGTACACTTCTGTCATTTACATTAAATTGCTGATACATGTATTATCTTTTTTTGTAATCTGAAATATTCTGAGCGAGTAAGGACCTTAACGGCATGTGGAAGAGTGGTAACTGGTTGCAGACAGAACTTCAACTTTCGGAATGATGTAAATTTTCTAGTCCCAAGATGCTCTGGGCATGACCTACTGAAAAATTACAGACTCCAACAATATCTTCGTCATCTTGTGAATCTTTTTCCAGGAACTGACAGGTACCTATCACAACAACTATGACGGTTCCCTGAACATGTCCAACGGTTTCCCGGTATTCGCCACCGTGATCCAGGCCAACCACATAGCCAAGAAAGACGACAAAATGGCAGTCGCGGCCCTCACGGACGAAGACGTGAAAGCCATCACACAGCTTGCCAAAGACCCTCGGATAGGGGAGCGCATATTTGCCAGCATGGCGCCATCTATCTATGGCCATGAAGATATCAAGAGGGCCATCGCACTGTCTATGTTCGGAGGGGAACCTAAAAATCCAGGTATGTTTTTGTTTGACCTTAAGATGTAATTTTGACTTTGTCATTTATCCATTTTGACTTTTTCATTTATCCATTTATCCATTTTAGTGTTAATATAAAATTTGTCAGCTCAGCTACGTTGTCATTGTAACTTAGTCCTGTATCATAGCTGACAAAGCAGATCCTTGCATAACGCATGATGTACAGAAATTGTGCTAAAATCAAGTGTAACTTTCACACTCGAAATTTCCTGGCTGTTTGTATACGGTGCTTGCAATTGCATAGCGCATGCATGCATTAATAATACTAAATTGATGTTTCTGTGACGCCTCTTCTCAAAAGTTTGTTCAGTAACAAAGTTTTTATGTTCTGTCTGTGCCCAAATCTGGATTAGGCGGCAAGCACAAAGTGCGAGGTGATATCAACGTGTTGATCTGTGGAGATCCTGGAACTGCCAAGTCACAGTTCCTCAAATACGTGGAGAAGACTGGGCCACGCGTTGTCTTTACCACCGGCCAGGGGGCGTCGGCTGTTGGTCTTACGGCCTACGTCCAGCGGAATCCCGTGTCCAAGGAATGGACATTAGAAGCCGGAGCGCTGGTTCTGGCCGACAAGTGACTCTGCCTGATTGACGAGTTCGATAAGGTACAAAATATGTGTGTACCGTATAACTTGTGTATAAAGACCACCCAATGGACTAACAAACTGTGGTCTTTACACACAAATGGTCTTCTTATCTAACCATTTCAACTGCATAGAAGATATAGGGCTGGGGCTCTACAAACAATGGTCTTTAGCAACAGAGACCCTTTTTCTCAAAAAATCTTAATTCCACTAGTGATCATTAGCATAGAAAACAATGGTTTCCATGGTGATAGTGAACTTAGGTTCATTGCTAGATTTAAAATTTGTCCAGAAAGTGGTCTTTACATACAGGTGGTCTGCAAAACGGGTTTCACCGTAGTCAGTTAGTCACTGTGGGGAATGGCTGTGGGATAGAAAATATGGTCTGCGGAGACGCTCACGTAGAATAAAAGTTCATTCTACGTATTGGAGTATACCAGGGCTTTGGAAGAGTTCGCCTCAGATTCGTATGCAGCAAAAAAAAAAAAGAATCCTATTTACAAATATGGAGTACCTGAGGTTTAAACCATACTGGGTAAATTGCTTTTAACTACGCTCACATCAGGTCCTAACTTTTGCATGATCGCAGCAGAGAATGCAGCACCAGCTAATAACCGGCGTTAAACCCCCTAAAACGCCGTAATCC
>JAAUYG010294736.1_pt1 | contig 12130 bp, 6 predicted proteins | sample 7278091 | NCBI WGS metagenome assembly JAAUYG01 (sample SAMN14350201, study PRJNA611818) | marine sediment metagenome | isolation source: surface marine sediment (0.6m) | place: French Polynesia: Moorea | collected 2018-08
CCCCCCCCCCCCCCCCCCCCCCCCCCCCCCCCCCCCCCCCCCCCCCCCCCCCCCCCCCCCCCCCCCCCCCCCCCCCCCCCCCCCCCCCCCCGCCCCCCCGCGATTTGGTCCTATACCCATTCCCCAATGGGGTGCGGTTTCTGTGCTATGGGTGACTTTCTGGACAGATTTACAAGGTACCGGTACATGTTCAGTTTGTTCTGCCAAGGAATGGTGGAATTACACATTTCATCTAAGTGAAGATGTGAACATGTACGTATTACAGGGATGTTAGGTGTTCAAATGTGGGTAGAAAATACTCCCCAACACATGGCTAAGAACATCTTTTATTACATATCACCAAGATGAAGACAAAAATAGCGGTGACAATATTTCCTACATGACAAACATCATCTCTCTTTGAAGGAAAGAATCAGTAGCACACCAGTAATTAGACACATAACAGACAAACTTGATGCAGCTTGAAATGTTTAAATGTCCAGCATCGGTCAAGTTAAATTGTAATAGCTCACATTACGCATGATTACACATCTTTGACATGAGAACAGTCTATCTATCACACGTCAATTTTCTTCTTCACGATAGTTTAGCCGAGTTTAAGGTTTAATGTATAGTGTACTAAATAGAGAGCTAAAGGTAAACGTGATGTTATTTTACAGGCTTCATGTGCCACAGGCCATCATTGAGGTAATGGATCAGATCCACTCCAACGCCTTTGTTTACGCTCAGACTGAAAAAGAGAAAGAGCGAAAGGGATTATATGACCTTGTGGCATGTCCTTTAAAACTAGGCACTGTTTGCAGATATATATATATACTAGTATATATATACAGATTTTGCAGGCCGCGAAGCCCGGCATGCACATCTATAACAGATTCGAAATATGTAAAAGCTCTTATAATATCTACAGAATAAGGATGTACAAATATCCTTGGAAAGAAATAGCTTATGAATATGCATTATATGGCATATGAAAATTTGTTATAAACACTATAATTACAGTACAACAACTGCCTTACCATAGCAAATTTACCAGTAACCAAAGGCTCTATAAGACATCCTTGCAAAATAAAACTGACATTGCCTTACTGGATTCTTATATTCCTTTCTGACACCCCAAATGGTTTTAGTACAATATCAGCAATATTATTTAACAGAGTTGTTGCTGATAGAGGTGCAATAAGTAAACTCACATCTTCTCTGTTGTCATCTTTGTAACCCCAATGGCTAATGCATGCTGTTTGCCTTCTGCATGAATCGCCTAAGAGAGAAGAAAACAACAAAAGAATTTTATGTACCTATTGACCTATCCTGGGGTGCCACGTATAACACACGTCCTCACTTGCAGCACCTGCCCATGTTCTTACCATTATATTTTAATGCCCCACTTTCATTTTTTTTAATGCCCCACTCTTGTTTACAAGGTACCACATTAGTCAATGTTGTATCCTGCAAATAACCCTGTCACAACAAAAAGTTTTTGCACAAAGAGACTGTTGTTCGTAACCCTGGATTATAACAGCTTGGCTTCCTCCACCAATCACTTGCAAAATGGCTAGTGCACTAGATGTCCAACTTTGATCTCATGCATAACTAAAACAGTGAGCTACAATTGTTAGTAAAAGGTCTAGTTTCAATTTCTACATGTGTAGTTTCAATTTAGTTTCATTTAGTTCGATTTTTGGTACGTCTTCAGGGTATGAAGTCAGGACATACTTTTGAAGTAGTGTGAACTTATCACTACTGTGCACATCTCTATATCAACTTACCACTACCGTGATGAGCTCTTCATAATTTACTACTACTGTCAGCTTGTGTGAACCTACCACTACTGTCAGCTTGCATGTGAACTTACCACTACTGTCAGCTTGTGTGAACTTACCACTCCTGTCTGCTTGTGTGTGAACTTACCACTACTGTCAACTTGAGTGTGAACTTACCACTACTGTCAACTTGTGTGAACTTACCACTACTGTCAACTTGTGTGTGAACTTACCACTACTGTCATCTTGTGTGAACTTACCACTACTGTCAACTTGTGTGTGAACTTACCACTACTGGCAGCTTGTGTGTGAACTTACCACTACTGTCAACTTGTGTGTGAACTTACCACTACATGTACTGTCAACTTGTGTGTGAACTCACCTCTAGTGTTAGCTTGTGTATGAACTCATCACTACTGTCAGCTTGTGTGTGGGCTTACCACTCCTGCCAGCTTGTGTGTAAACTTATCACTAACGTCAGCTTGTGTGTGAACTTACACTCCTTTCAGCTTATGGGTGAACTTACCCCTATTCTCAGCTTGTGAATGAAGTTACCACTACTGTCAGCTTGTGTGAAATTACCAGTACTGTCAACTTGTGTGTGAAATTACCACTACTGTCAGCTTGTGTGTGAACTTACCACCACTGTCAGCTTGTGTGAACTTACCACTACTGTCAGCTTGTGTGTGAACTCACCTCTAGTGTCAGCTTGTGTGTGAACTTACCACTACTGTCAACTTGTATGTGAACTTACCACTACTGTCAAGTTGTGTGTGAACTTACCACTACTGTCAGCTTGTGTGTGAAGTTACCACTATAGTGTCAGCCACTATGTGAACTTATAAATACCATGTCAGCCTCAGCACAAGTTTATCACTACTGGTGCTCTGATAGTCTGTTTACTCTATATACCCACAATTGTCAAGGCTCTGTATACGGTGTCAGCTACTATCTGAACATACCATTACATACAAACTGTTAACTCCTCTGTAAACATACCATTACTGCGATAATCTCTTAATAACCTCACCACTACTGTCAACCTTTGTATCAAGTTACTTAACATTATTGTGTTCGTGAGTCACTCAACTTTTGTGTTAACTCCCAATACTGTGTGAAAACTGTAAAAAAAAAAACTTACCACGACTGTGTTCGCATCCACCTTAGACATCTTGGCACCCGGGGACGTCAGACCAGGACACATTACATTGGCACCACTCAGAATAAATTTAATGGCCCCTTTGTCTACCTGCATGGGAGGTAGCAAGAAAGGATCTGGAAAGGAAACAGTGGGATAAAGAGGTTTGGAAAATGTAGAGACCTACACATCTTGTATATTTATAGCTTACATATTCAAGTATTTTTACTTGATTCTATGTTGGACCAACATTCTCCTTTCAGTGAAAATCAAGACTTGTAGTGTTTAGGTACAACAGAGATGGCAGAAAAATCGATTCCTGAATTCCCATGTCTCCAGCTTTATACATACATTTGTGCAGGACTCGGAGTGTAGGATAAAATGGACCATCTCTTTGTCTGAAGAACAGCAACTCTCCATCCTTCCCAACCAGTATCTCAATGTGCTCCTGGCTGCAAAAACAAGTGACAAAGGCGTAAAAATTTTGAAACTGGAAATGAATAAATATACCATCAGAATTTAATATGAAGGAACTTAATCACTGTTAACATTGAGCTTACAACATAACATTATACATCTGCCAAGCTGGAAATAATATTAGTGCATAACCAATGCTGTTGCTTCGAATAGCAGGACGCAGTTGCAGGCACCAGGTGCAGGGCAGGCAAGTAACGTCTAGAGTTAGTATTAACTGGTTAAAAGCAGTCAATGCTGGTCAATACTGAAGAATAATGTATCTATATTTTTACATGTGTCAAAATTATGGACAATGAAAACTTTGTGGAAGGTCTGTAGTTTTAAGCGTTGAAGGATACTACTCCAAGTATGTCTAAGCCAGGCTTTGACTGGCCAAACCTAGCCAGTAGATGCATAAGAAAGGATAAATTTAGTTCATTCCAACAGGATAAGAACAAATGAACATGATACAAACCACTTGGCCACTTTCAAATCTTTCTTGGGCACAATTTGATCGAGGTAGTCTTCAATATAGGGATACTGCTCCACCAGTTTGCTTCGAATGCCCTTCTGTACCGATGACTTGACATTGTTCACCCCTGATACCGCTTCTTTATCATCAAACCTGAAGTGAGAACACTTCTGGTACAATACACAATTAGGAAATGAATCATACATGTAAGTAAGATACTTGCACAACAACAAGAGAAAATCAACAACATGAACCAGGATACTGATAGAACCTGTCTGCCCCACTGGCCATAAAAAATGCCTCTCAAAACAGGTGGTCTTTGGTGACAGGTTTAAAATCATTGAAATGTAGGACATTCTACCAGGTATATGTGGTCCTTCAAGACAGGTGGCCTGTCATGGCAGTGGTCTCTCAAGACAGGATTTACAGAATTCAGTGGAAAGATCCTTCAACATGAAAGTTTACCATGGCCAAGGCTAGATAAACTTCTTCAGCTGTTGGTACACTATAGCCTTCTCCAGAGACTTGGAGATGTTTCCAGCTCAAATACAGTTCAACACTTTTTGTAAAATGTGGAAATGTCACCTCCACTATCTCTTTACTTCAGAAATTTACAATTGAACATTAGGTTGAAATTATTTAACAGACGCAAGTGGTCAAACTCTTTTTCAGGGTACAGTCCCAGGACCACACACATGTTCTTATCATGCTTATTGTACATCAACAACCTACCCAGAAGTGTCAACTCTCAGGTACATGTATGCTTATTTGCAGATGATTGTGTCCTGCATGGTTCCATATGTTGGGGGGGGGGGGGGATCAGGCTTAAAGTCAGCATTCAACCTCCAAAGACATAACGCCCACTGCAAGTTAGATTCAGTGGTCTATGTAGCTGTATGTGGGTGTAGGCATGGTGAGTTAAATTGGACCTGTCTTATTGGGCTGAACAATCTATGCTCGGCAGTTTTGGTGTGCCAAACCACGACTCAATTCTGCCTCGGGTGAGCAGAAAGGAATCACTCAGGCTATTATACTGATTCTGAGATGCCCAGTCAGTTGCCTAACTCATTACTACCAAGCGCCAAGCTGTGAAGTGCCAACCTCCAAGTTTTTTGTCTATGGTGTGGCGTGATCAGGGATCAAACCATGGCCTCCCGCACCCTGAGCAGAATCACTAGGCTACAGGGCGGTCCCCTCCATATGCTGAGAGCAGGACTTCTGTGATTGGGCCAAGGCTCCTGTATCGGAATTACCATTGCCAGCACCTTTCAATGGGAGAACCGGATAATTGGTCTCATTGCAAAGGCCAACAGAACACTGGGATTTCTCTGTCTGAACTTGAACACATATTTCCCAGTAACTACACCAACTAGCATACTTAGTTTTACTTTCCAAGAATACGGAACAGTTACACGATTAACAACCATAACGAAAATCCTACGAGGGCATTCAATAAGTGATGCCCTTGACCCACTCCCCATACCAGTAGAGCAACAAAACTTGGCACAGTAATTAGTCTTTCTCAACATAGGAACCACCCAGAGTTACGCATTTCTCCCATTGTTTGATGCAGCTCTGAAGACTTTTTGTAGAACACCCCAGGTTGGTCCTCCAACCACGATGTGACTTCAGAAATTGAGGCTGTATAGTCTAGGAAACGCTTTCCTTTCAGTTTCAAAAACAATTTCATGGCTGGGAACAGGTGAAATTCAGACGGTGTAAGGTCAGGAGAGTCGGGGGATGGGGGAAGGATGTCATAGCCACATGCCTGTGCTTCTGATCGGGTGACATCACTGACATGGGGGTTGTGGACAAGAGCGTTGTCCTGCAGGAGGAGGATGCCTTTGCTGATCTTGCCCCGCCTCTTGATTTTGACAGCTTCTCTTAACTTACTCAAAACTGAAGTATAATAAGCTCCTGAAATGGTGGTACTTTTTGCCAGGAAATCTGTCCTCAGTGTCCAATACTCCGTCCTGGTCCCAGAAGACTGTGAGCATCGCCTTGCCACCAGAGGGCTGCACCCTTGCCTTCTTTGGAGGTGGTGAGTCCAAGTCCTTCCACTGCAATGACTGGGCTTTGGTCTCTGCACCATAGTGATAGACCCAGGTTTCATCCTGTGTGATCAGTCTTTTGAAAAACTTTGGCTCATCTTCTTGGCACATCTCCAAATTCATCCTTGAGCTCTCGACACATTCTCACTTCTGAAAAGGTGTGAGCAACCTGGCAATCAATCTGGCAGACACCTTATGCATATGATCATGAATGATAGTTTCCACAGACCCTGTACTAATCTTGTATCTTCCAAATAGCAGCTACAGTTTGACTGAAACATGCCTCATCAATGGCAGAAGGGGTGGTGATCAGGTCTAGCACCTGTCTCCACAGATGTGTCCGGTCATGTTTGAATTCACGATGCCAGAGTTTTGCAACTTGCAAGGTCATAAGAAAGGTCTTATGCCAAGCAGCCAGGTGTGAATATGGAATTTAGATTAATTTTGATTCCTGTTGATAGATTTTAACAACACGGAATATCTCTGACTTTTATTCTGTCAGGCTCCATTTTGAGCCACAACTGTATAACTTTTGGCTGGAAAGGAGCCTTGCAAGTCCGAATTTCCATGAACTAGTTGCTCGCTGTCAGTCACTAGGTGTTGCGACGGCAAAAATAGCGCTTTCTTAAAACGGTAAGATTCAGCATGTTTTTGTATTAAATATATAGATACCTGCAAGATGGTGTTTATCTAGTACGGGAGACGCTGCTTCAAGAAAGCTACAGTTATTAAATGTGAAACCATACTGTACGATGTAGGTTATAACTGCGACTCTTAAAAAAGTCAAAACCCGGGATTTCGTACAAGACGTATTGGACTCTATATCACGTAGTACAGAAAATCCTACTGGGCTGCAGGCGAGACAGGTATTCCAGCTTTGTTGCAGTTCTCAATATTAAGCACCTCAATTATCGCTCATCCACACCCAAATAAAAACATTATCCGAAGCAACTTATAAACGATTCCCCATTGGAAGGTAACACAATATGAAATTTGACTAACTTTTTAAACATTTTCCGGCCAATTCAGTAGAAAGATTATCTATAAACTACCGGTACACCATAAATTGCATCAACGAAAATTATATAGATCTATCCTGCAGGTGGACAGTGCAAACACCAAATGAGATAATCGACCACGTGGGAAAAATGTCCTCACCAAGTAAAAATGCCCTCACCAAGTAATACTTATAGCACTTCCTATCAGGACTTATCATCTAATTGGTATATAACAAGGCTAAATAAAGGATGGGGGACGGTGTGGCGTTCTGGTTCTGGTTCTGGCTCTTGCTTCATCTGCCTTTAAGTCAATTTCCCTTTTTGGGTGTAGCTGGTGACGTTGCCGATATTGGGGACTCCTTCCCCATTGGGGCATTAATGACTCTACTGCAGGCCGTCCCCTTGTGTGCTCCATAACCCCCAACCCACGGCCACCTATTTTTTTCTGTGGTAGCGGGGCTGAAGTGGCCGACACACAGTGAAGCCAATTAAGCCTCCCGACTTGTGTTGTAGTGTATGCAGTGTGGGTGTGCGGGAGGTTTCTGTTCTGTGCTGCTTGTGTGGAATTTATTAGGTGGCCCACATGAATCAGGGTACATCTATCTGTTTCCCAAGTCATCACCGCTAGCGCAATGTAGCACAGCAATTACATGCACCATCCAGACCCGGCTTTGTCGCGTCCCACTCTGGACAGAGGACTTGTGGGGGGCGTTATGACACGTGAAACCACTTTTCTTTTTTATGTTGGCCCAAGCGGGGATTTAACCTGAGACCTTCAGCGTGAAAGGCAGGCGCTCTACCACTGAGCTATCCCCCTAGGAGAGAGACTTGCCTTTCACTGCTATAGCCTTGTTGGTTCACTTGCAACGCCCAGGGACATAGTAACAATTTCACGTCGGAATCTCAGTCATATGTGAACTTGCTTGCAGTAACCATACTTTTTTCCCTTACTTTTATCAGCTCGTAACCAGGCGTATTACACTGAAGGCAATCATCCTGTGTAGGATAATAAATATGGATTGGATATTGGAAAATATCCGAGGCAATGAACCGTCAAATGCTGGCCAATCTGCCGAAATTATACCAAAACGCAATTTCTATAATTCATAATAATATTTAAAAAAAAAATGGAATGTTACCTACATTTGTTTATGACTCCAAGAATAAAATAAAAAAAAATCCTTATTGTATTACACTGAGCTGCTGCCTCACAGATAGTGCCACTGAAGAGATATTCAGAAATGGACAGTGGATACATTGTGGGTGAGTCGGTGTTGTGCACCACGAAGCTCTTCTAATTATATAAGCAGAAGAGACTTGAGAATAACAAACTTCAAGGTATTGTTTAAAAGCAGTCAAAACCTTGTGAAGGCTATTTATTACATATATATATATAGTCAAATTCCCATAAGGCAGCCTACCGATACAGCAAAGTGCAGAGAGGCCTGAGTACCTTGATACGTACACTGCTTGATAAGAGCAGCAGATGTGGTAATAGAAACATTTCATATATTTTGCATCATACCATGTAACAATTTTGAGACAAATGCACTGAATGACCTAAAATGATGTTGGCAATTTCAAAGTCAAAGGTGCCAAATATTTGTGTTTTGGGCTGACAAATGCAACTCTGTATGATGAGATTTTTTCAATTTATGTGCTATTTTGGCAAGTGCATGGATTGACCACAGTTAAGATCATGGACTTGAAAAATACAGTAAAAAGGTACCCATATATAGATAATATTAGATATACATATATATGCCACTCATGTCCCCAATTACCAATTTTCATTCTGTTTAACTCTATGATCAACTGTATGACCAATTGTATGACCCTTTACACCACAAGCCCAAATTACCCATATACTTGTGTCCAATACTTGTGTCCCCAAGTCCTAAATGTCACTCAGTGTCTTCTAGGACCACCCATTTCAAGTTGCAGGCCATTTGCAGACATCCAAGGAAGATGACAGCAGCGACAATTGAGCACCAAATACCCACAAAATGACCTTGCCTACTACAAGGTCAAAGGTACTCCCATATATGTGTTACTAGTGTCTCTGAGTCCCAGACTTTTCTTCGCTTTGCCCTGTAACCCATGTGTTTCTGGCTTACATGACATTTAATACATCTCCTGTTGGACCTCATATTAACTTTTGCAATAAGCAGCAAGCAAATCACATTAAAATGTATGACCTACAAAATCTAACAAATAAACTTTGGAACACATCCATGTAATAGACTCAGAGGTAAGTGGAACACAATTGACACCCGTGCAGGTGAATGATGGTAGAATTCCAATTTCATGAGCTTTGCTAACACAGTCAAAGGGCTCCACATGGGTTTAGATAATTTATGCTACTCATCACTTTTTATTTTTCCCTATGTCACCTTGTCACTTTTTATAAGACCTTGGCGTCACTTTCTACAGTTTGTATATAAGGCCACGTCGGATTACTACAACTTTTAAAGTGGCTGTGTTACACGTTTTTTACCCACGAGGAGCCCTAGTCAAGCAGAGGTGAAAATGTTTATGAAACTTTAAGAACCAGCTTTTCAATGATGCATGTCTGTAATTAGGTATATATTTGACATGACCAGTCCAGTTTTAATATTTTGAATCCACTTTAATACTTTGTGATTAAATTAAAAGTCAACATAAGCAGAACTTTGATGCAAATCAACATTTTTTAACCTCAGCAATTTAAAATGGTGAGTTGTTTGCATTGTCAAGGGCGCTATTAGTTACAATTGCGTTCCCACCATCATGCAACATATTTTGTAGTCAACAAAGTGAGTGAGTAAATCAGGCTTATAGTCGGCTTTCAACCACTCATGGTCATGGCTTTCAACCACTCATGGTCATATTACCGACTGCAAGTTGGATTCGGTGGTGTATGCAGGTGTATGCGTGGTAATGTGGACCTGTCTTGTTTGGGCCGAACGATCTACGCCTGACAATTTTTGGGTGCCAAGCCACTGATTCAATTCCGCCACAGGTGAGCAGAAAGGAATCACTCAGACCATTTATACTGACTCCGAGCCGCCCTGTCGGATGCCTAACCCATTGACGCCAAACTGAGAAGCGCAAACCTCCCATTTTTACGTCTTTGGTGTGATGCGGTCAGGGATCGAACCCATACACAGTTCGCCTTCAATATTTACAAAAAACCATTGCGCCATTTGTAAATAACCAAAATCATCAAACAAAAAGTGTGAGCGAGTCATGCCAGTTAGCAATTCTACTAGGTATACATATTATCGCCCAGTTCCTAAGTCCTTACATCTTCATTCATTTTGCATCTTCAATCTTTGCTTATTACAAAAATCCACCGTAGCATTCATAAATGCAGCTATCTAAAAACTAATATAGATTTTTAAGGCGCTATGTATAACATATTTCTAAAACAATCCCTGCTATATCGCTCTGTTGCACTGGACTCTACAATCACAATTATCGCGACTGGAACCATGTTTACCAAGCTCAATGCCTTGGTCTCAGAACAAGGTCATGTTGTAGGTGTGCATGCACTGGACCCGTCTTGTGCTAGTCCGACCAGCGGCAAGTCTTTATATAGTGCTAACCCACTGAAACACCACGCCACGGATAGGCAGTGATGTCCCAACCCAGACCATTATTCTACCCCGAGCCGCTCTAACTCAGTTGTGCTGAGCGCTAAGCAGAGCAGCAGAACCTCAAATTTTAACGTCTTTTGTTTGACGCGGCCAGGGATCGAACCACCAATCTCCCGCATGCCAGGCGAACGCTCAACCACTACACGACCCGGTCGTGGTCTTTTACGGAAGACAAGGACGCCGCGCCACGAGAGTAACTGCCGACACAGTCAAGCAGACTTAAACATAAAATCGGCAAAAATAGTTTAAAACCCAAAAAGAGACCCTTGTCAGAAGTGGGATTCGAACCCACGCCTGGAGAACCAGACTGCGACCTGAACGCAGCGCCTTAGACCGCTCGGCCATCCTGACATCTCACGTCTGTGGTAACAATGGTTGGTCGAATGACCTTAGACGTAAGACTGAACAAACTTCTGTAAACAAAACCAAAAGGACCATTATGGCGGCAAAAATTTGAACATTGCCATAAAATTGTAATGCTGCTTATATACATACGGGAACGGTAATACGTTTACAGCTGTAACTTCACACTGGTGTGAAGACAACGGTAAAGAGACTATATCTAATCTTGAAGGTAGCTCTGGAGAAGAATATATCACTAAATTTACATGAAAGGTAGATGCCTAAAACCTGAAAACATCAATTTATATGAATTTAGCTGTTTAGTGGTGTGTGAATTTGTTAATTGTAGTTAAACTTTATGTTGATTCTAACATGGTTGGCACGCATTTATAGCTCATTATGTGGCATATGCTCGTTCCGGGGCCACATTTCTGTGCTCCTTCATGTTCGTACGTACGTGGCCCAGGTAATACACTTAATCATCGAATAAAAATAATGTTGCCGGTGTAAACGTTCGTAGTAATATTAGTAGTAAAGAAGCAGGGTCAGTTTCGCCGGAGCAATAATTTTTGAAGAATGTTAGTCAAAATTGGTAACTTTACCCTATTTCAGTGGCTACACATTTGCACATTATTTACGCATTTCATTTTAGCCTGTATCGTCAAAGGATTGTATGCATGTTCATACTTTCCACATCGAAATTAAACATATTGTCACACAAACCTTTGCAGTAGAGCAGAGCCAATAATACAAGGTGAAATGTAAAGGTATAAGCGTAATGGTAAAATTCCCAATTACACTGAACGATCTGAAAATGACCTTGAATCCTTCAAGTTCAAAAGTACCCCGTATATGATGTACTTGTAGCCGGCCTGAGTCCCAAAGTTTCTTCCGTTTTGCTCTATGAGCCATTTCCAAGATATCTGCTTTTTCATGTTTAAAATGTCAATAAGTAATAGTTGTGAGCACTGTCACAGGGAGCATCAAAATGGTTGGAAAAGAATCAAGGCTGTAGAAGGAGGAGTTTTATTAAAATTTTCATTCCCGTGGGTCCCCACGTTAAGAAAAACTGCCATCTTGTTTTAAGTTTAGATTTGAAATTTTAAAATGCCAATAGGGTTCTTTCACTGCTTACCCGTGGGGCGGTGTTTCAATGGGCTGGCACTATAAAGACTGGCCGCAGGTCGGACTAGTACAAGACGGGTCCAGTACATACACACCAACTTGCAGTCGGTGATATGACCATGAGTGGTTGAAAGCCGACTATAAGCC
>JAAUYG010023850.1_pt1 | contig 12128 bp, 5 predicted proteins | sample 7278091 | NCBI WGS metagenome assembly JAAUYG01 (sample SAMN14350201, study PRJNA611818) | marine sediment metagenome | isolation source: surface marine sediment (0.6m) | place: French Polynesia: Moorea | collected 2018-08
AACTAGTGCACTTTGCAACCTGTGCCTGTTTTGTGTTTTGGTTTGATTTGCTCCTACTAGCTTTTAACTTTTTGTGTATGTGATATACAGGATAGATATCTTGCAGCACATATTAGGCCAAAAACTTCCTTGTGGCATTGAAAAGAAATCTGCCGACTGGTGGAGTTTTCTACAAATTATGGGTAGCTAAGCTTATAAAAACTGATTGTGATCTACATGGCGTGGGCTGGAGTTCTGGAAACTAACCTAAGTCCAAGTTTTGACTTAAGTCACCAATCAGAGCAATGTGATTGGCTAAGAATCTGACTTACCGTAAGTCAGTGACTTAAGTCAAAACTTAAGACTGTAGAATTTTGAACAACTCCACCCCTGTGTGGCTTTGAGACCTGAGCAATACCTGCATGACATGATCTGGTCAATGTATAGCTACTCGGACATTTTGTATATCATGTGTCAGGATAAAACAAAATGCCAAAAAAGAATAAAAAACTAAATCAGAAAAATTGAAAAAAAAAAGCTAACTTTACAGCAGGGTGGGATTAGGTAATAGCTGAAAGGTATTGGATCTCATAGGAAAGTATGATTGACAAAATTGAGTCCTATCGTTTTACGCTGATTTTCATATTTCTATTCCCAGTAGGCAATGATTTAAAATGTCAGCATATGAAGACTTAAATGATTTATTAGGAATTTAATTGATTTAGGGAAACACGAGATAGAGAAAATGTTTTACAGGCAAATTAATCCCTTTTATAACTAATTGCACCAATTGGGTTGTTATGTTACAACATCCATGATTTTCCCCCAAAGAAAAAAATATATGTACAGAAAGGCTAGCTTCAATTTGTAAGGGGAAATCCCCAACATATAATAACCTCAGAGTAGACAAATAAATGTTCAAATAACAAGTCCAACATGGGTTTGAGAGTATGTCACACAGTTCTCTCGTCGAATTGGCAAATGCTTGGATCATGTCAGCAAACGTAAATACATATGTAAAAAAACTGTTACTGCTACGATAAGGAACCACGATCTTACCGGTAGTAACCTTCTTTAGTAACCCCATTAAACCCCTCGTAACCCCATTAAACACGAGGGGTTTAATGGGGTTACTAAAACAGCTATAGCCATGGGTAGTGCACTATACAGGTTAAGCCATTTTTGCACAAGTGAGCTGTCAACTCATGCTATGTGGCAATATTTTGCTTGATGCTGTAAGCTAAACGAAACACAGTTTTGGCCAATTTTACTCAACATAACTGAATGAAAATGTCTGCAACTGAAATACTTTTTCAAACTTCCCAAGGTAAAGAGTATCACTATGTATATGTCTGTGTAGAATATCTGCTCAATCTGAGGAATTTTTACACTACATTTGTACTGCTGGATTAGCTTCATATATATAATAGGTACCCATTTAAGTTGATATTATTTCCACATAGACTTACTGCCTTATTTTAATCATAGATGAAATATCAGCAGGGGTTTATAGACATGCTGGAACCTATGATATTTTTTAGGATCCTGGATGCAGGGCCTTTTATACAATATCTGTCATGATGCAGCTTGGCTGAAAGCAGATTGTGATCCTTCGTGGATATCCCGGCATTCAAGTATATACTGTGGGGTATACCGGGGCCAAACTAATTTGTAAGGGCATGCCAAAGCCTGCCCAGACTGTCTGGAAGGATAGAGGATTGCCGACTGGCCATTGGCGTTTGGTGAAAAGACGTCAGGATTGAAGGTCCGTCGTCCTTTGTGATAAGTGTTATTATAGTCGGTGTAGTGTCATTCCAGATTGGGGATCGGGTGGGTATAGTAATCACTGGCTGGGACGCCGCGTCTGCTGGTTGGACACAATCACTGGGAGACAGACTGTGGCTGGGGTGGGGACAAGTTGGGGGGGGGGCAGTGTCTGGCCAGGGTAGCAGTAAGGGAAGTCACCGTCACTGGAGACACAGCAGTTACTATGCTATCACACTTCGACCAAAGTCCAGTGTGGGATTTAGGACCCTACCGCCCAGCTCTGTGGCAGCTTTATGTCGCTTAGACGGTTTGGTCGCCGAGCACCACCACCGCGCTACTTTGTTGTGAAGTAGGCATTCTCAGGTGTCTCCCCAATGTATTACACTGAGCAATGCTCCGGGCGGGGATGGCACTGCTGCTACCACGACGATGACGATTGTTTCTGCCATCCGGCACGGCTAGCCAGCTCACGCTGGTGGCCAATGCTGCAAAATGCACTGAGGGAATCGCTTTGGCCCCAGTAAATTCTGTGGCTTTGGCATCCGAGGGCAGGACACTGGAGAGCAGGCTGTCTGGGTTAATGCATGGAAATTATTCCCCTCTCCACTGCGATAGGTCCTCACAAACAGGAAATGTGGCCTGTGTCTCTACTAAGTGGCGTGTGATTCAACGGAAATTGTGCAATCAGCTGGTATGCACTAATCCATTTTGTGGTCAACTGGATTATAGCCGGGTCACACAGTTGCACTGTGTGCAGTGACCACAGCACTCGTTCGGGCTAAATCTTATAGATGTTGACAATAAACACCATAAAGTGGACCAAATTTGGTGACACGATTGGAATATAACTCTTTTAGTAGTCCGAGCCTAGATCTGCAGCAGATCACAAACTTCCAATTGCACTGCGCTCTTAAAAGTTTGCAGAGACATATTCACATCGCGTCAAAAGACAATAGCATGAAAAAAGATCCAGAAGATACCTTCCACGGTCCGGAAGATAATAATTCCAGATTAGGCAGATGAAGATGGATAGGACCCATGTCGCCGTCCCGACCTTAAGGCAATATTTCCCAAGAGACTTTATGTATGTTGGATTTCCGCGAGAGGCCCCATTAGAAAGGACACTTTGATGTGGGTGCCCATTCTGGCACTTGCTTCTAAGCGCTGCGGCTTTGCTTTTGCCCCCGAGGTGGCTGTCCTCCTTGTTTTATCAGTGGATAATGTAGTAGCAGCGACATGGAGCCTGACTTAACTTTACTGGTGTTAAGAGACTTGCATCTTCAATAGAGTCGGAGCATGGATACCACACATAATACAGTGCCCGGGGTATTCGTTGGAAGGACATTTAGGAAAGCCACTTCCGTCTCTTTTTCTCCCCGTCATCTCATCCCATGGCTTTGAATCTTGGCTAATCCCTTGTCGAGGAAGGTGTTAGGGTGCATTATGGGTATTAGCCCAACGTGATTTGGGGGAGAATTATTGGCGGATGGAGTTGGAATGTGATCATCATCCCAGTCTGCAGACTTATATTCTCTCCTCCATAATGCTGAACTGTGGCCAACAGGTGCTCACTAATACAACACAAGGGAACTAATCCCACCACACCATGATCAGAGCTTGATGGCAACATGAAAAAAAGACTGCCCCCCCAAAAAAAGAACGATGCCAAAGGGAGAAAAAATTACTGCATACAGAATGGCCAGAGGAAACGCATCATGGAATTAATTCATTCTGACATGATTTTTTTCTGTTTTTAGCATCATGCAATCACAGAGCCGCTAGAATTGATTGTCTTTAATAGACATCTCCAAAAACTACACAAATTGGGTACCGCTACCCAATTGTGTTCAGTTTTTGTTTTGTTTTTTTCTGTTCTTTTTGTAAACCTATATTTTCCAACTTCACATGCTGAATGCTGTTGGATATTTCTGACATTGAGGAACGATCGCCCAAAGGTGCATGATGTTGTAAGCCTATAATTGCTACACTTGCTACCCATGGATGTGCCTAAACTGTTCAATCTGCAGCATAATAGTAATTGGATTATTAATGATTCGTTAATACGTGAACTATTTTTAGCACTTTGGTAACATTATCAGCCATTGCAATCGTTTGTCGAATTTAACATGAGCATCAGATAAGGTTGCTTCTTAAGATTGTGCCTCGGCCAAATTTTTAATTAAATAAGGAGCAAGGATCAACGCCTAACATACAGTTAGAGGATGATGTCGGAAATACCAACTCCGAACTGTTGTACGAAAGGTTCGGCATCTTCTACGCCAGTTGTGGCACAGAAGTCCACACCGTCATCGTCGTTGACGATGGCAGCGACACGGCAGTATAGCAGTCAGGACTCTCAGGACAAGGAGGAGGACGATGACCGGGAAATGCCTTTCATCAGCGAGGTGGTCGGAGACAAGATCTACCCATTTGTAGAATCTGTGCTTGGCTTCTTTGGGCTCGGGTGAGTTATTGTTTGCTCTGGTAATAACTGTAAAGATCACACTTCTCAGTGGTGTTTGATCATTCTGCCCTTGTTTTCAGACACATACAGCACATACTGTACACGTAAAGTGTCTTTGAAACAAATGGCAAGCGATATTTACGTGATTTTAGAACATCAACCAAAGGTCTTTGAGTAAACTTTTTTTCCAGGTTTGGTTTGCTGTGTCAACAGAAGATTCAGATCTCACTTGTAATTTTTAATTTTGGGATTGTAACCATGATTACCAAATGTTACAAATACTCTGGCTGTCAGATGGTGAATAAAAATACTTCACAACATTTACATGTACTGACAATGCTTCTCGTATATAACATGTAAGGGCAAACTAAGTTAGTTTGAAGGTGAGATGTAAGAAAAGTTAAGATTTTCTATATGTGGGTGTAGGTGATGCAAGATCCTTAGAGAAAGTCACGACTCCATGGACTGAGGTTTTACTGCATGTATACTTCATTATCTGTGGCCACACCACGTCCAGCCGTCCCCAGGTGGTCGTCTGTCACTACGGAGACTGCTTTGTGTCTGGTACTGCTAGAGTAGCGTCCTTAGCAGAACGGACAGCTGAGTAAACGAGAATAAGCGGAGTGATAACCTTCCCTAAAACATTGGATCCAAGTTCATTGCTGGAGCTATTCAGGCTTGGGCGAGGGATCAGCGATCCTTGCAATCCCATGCATGGGTATTCATGGGCAGTGCCCAAATATCCGAATAAATCGTCTAATGTTGGGCACAGGGAGTGTGCTGTATGAGACGGATTATGCAGATAGTATACAGAGTGCGGAAATGGGTAGAAGGTTGAGGTCACTGGCCTAGACTAGTTGGTATGTGATAATGGGAGACATTGAAGACATTGCTGCCGCGTTTGGCATCAAACAATGGAAAATGGATCATGGTGTTCATGGTGTTAGTATACCAAGCACTCTTATGTAGTGACTGTGCAAAAACCGACAACTGGGCATTTTATCGAGATTTTGTGTTGCTGCATTGTTTTTGCATGTTTTTTTCTTCGTTAGTGCATGACCGGCCCCAGGCTGATGATATATGAGCTCATGGCACTAAGGACATGAACATGCAACATTGAGACGCTTGGGTAATGCCATTCTTACCATGAAAATTTATTTTCCCATAAAGACTCAAGGCCCGGGACTTCTAATGAATGCTAAACAAGTTTTTGCCTGTGTTTCTCTATGTATTGGGGTGCATATTACATTTAGCTTGCGTAGTGGAAACACGAAGAGAGGCACTCAATCCCTTAGTGCATTTTTATCACAACATTAGAGTAGGGGTTTGCGCGTTGTTAACCTTTTGGGATCCGAGTTCTGAAGGCAATCTGGTAATTAAAATAAGAAGCTCCCAATAAAAAGGGTCACAGATTTTCAGCTACCCTGGCTCCCTGGATACTCACTAGCTTGCATTACTGTTTCCTTAGAGAATCCCCAGTCTAGTGAAAATCCTGATATGGAATAAAAAAGCCCATTCATCCAAGGGACTCCAGGGCTGGAGTTCTTGAAAATACTTAAGTCTAAGTTTTGACTTAAGTCACCAATCTGAGCAATGATTGGCTAAGAATCTGACTTATTAAGTCTGATTAAACTGGGTTGCAGCCCAGTTCATAAATTTACCTGTGCTTCAAATACGGGCACAAACGGTTTTTCCCTTTACAGCTTAGGCAAATCTCACATTCATACAAAATGACCATACCCTTACAGACATATCGTGTTATCTGTATATATAACCAATGTGCATGCAAGGTCTCAGTGCAGAGGTAAGTGCATCCATTACTTTTAATAATGAAGCCCGCTGTCCAGTACTACAAACAAAATACTTAAATTTGTGTATTTACCAGTAGCAATGGCACGGAAACCATGTCGGCCTTGCTTTACAGGGAAACTGTGATTTTCACATGTGCGGTGAAACTGACCCAAATATTGCATCAATTTCACTAATTCCTGGATCATCTTCTGATATATATATATATATCATGCTGTATTATATATCATGCACTTTGTATGAATTTGGCTTTTAGCTTGCGCGGTAAAGTTTGTTACCAGAGGGGGGTACAGAACTATTAGGAGACACTCTTTTATTAGGAATAACGCGGTATATTCTGGAGCACCACACTGTGGATGAGCGTGCATGCAGATGGACCCCTATTGTGCAGTGGCGCCACGTCTCCCTCCACCTGGGTGGACACAGTGGCAGATATATTACAGTAATAGTAGTGGGAGGGTTATACATATATACCAGCTAGTCCCCGATCATTTGTCACTCCGAGCTTTCTCCAGGTTAACGTATGTAGACTGGGTTGACTTAGAGCTTGACATCAGCTGTTAGAGTAGCAGATTGCAGGCCGCAAACAGAAGCCTTGAGGCCTGACATGGAGCCGTTTTGTGAGCACGATTTATGGACAGGGTAGTGAAAGCCGACAGGAAAGGTCCACCACTGCATTAGGATGAGGGATTTTCACCAAAGCTTTTCTGAATAAGGTGTTACAGCCGCCCCACCCACAACAGCACCATCCAGAAAGAGCCATATTGCTGACAAATTTCTTTGTAGGGGAACTGTGCGTGTATGAGTAATATAAGTATGTGATATATTATGGCATGCGAAAATTCCGAAAATTCCGGTGCAAAAATGTGTTTTGAAAGACCAAATTAGTGTTATGGTTGCTCAAAATACAATTTTCAGGCCTATGTTTTGCATGTTGAGGGAGTCTGGGGGTCTGGCAGGCTGAAGTCTGGATGATAAACGAACTGGATTTGGTGTAGTGCCTGGCTGAGAGATGATGGGTTACAGCGGAGAAAGGAGCCGTCGAGGCTGATTGGTTCAATTTCCAGTTCATTATGGTGCGACGAGAGTGTGTCATTTAGGAGTGGAGAAAAACTTTTGGTCCAACATACAGGGCCTGGACTTACAGACACAATTTCTCGGATGTAATCACGAAGCAAGTACCTTCTGACTGGCAGAAAATTTAAAGGGGGAAAAAAAAAAAAATTCAAATTTTATTTTAGTTTTATTTTTCATGAGTCCACAATCTTGGCTTAAATAATAATCACCCAAGTGGCCAGGTTACAGAATCATGACTGAGGCTCCAGGTTGTAATGTGCTAGCCATTGCTACCAGGTTGTAATGCTAGCCATTGCTACCAGGTTGTAATGTGCTAGCCATTGCTACCAGGTTGTAATGTGCTAACCATTGCTACCAGGTTGTAATGTGCTAGCCATTGCTACCAGGTTGTAATGTGTTAGCCATTGGTACCAGGTTGTAATGTGCTAGCCATTGCTACCAGGTTGTAATGGGCAAGCCATTGCTACCACTGGTTGAACCAACATAGGCAGAAATAGCATTTAGATGAGTGCAAAAAAAAAATGTAACCACAGGCATTGAATGGCTTCACAAGGCTCTTAACATTTTGCGGAGCGCATGGTGCAGAATCCCAATTGTGCTGCAGTCCATTAGTGAACTCTATAGTAGAACTTCGGCTGGTAATTATGGAAGGGCGAGTCTTAAATTCCCTTGGTCATTAGTTTTCCTGAGAACTGCAATGTTGGCGCAAGTTAGGATTTAGGCCAGAGTTGTTTTTAGCATCGTTTGTCTGACAGAGCAGTGTGGTGTCATAAGATATTTGATAAGAAATGAGTTAAATTACTTTGTGAAATAATTACAATAACAACACATTATATCATCAGATCTGTAGGCTAAAAGTACATGCATGCATCAGAAAAAAATTCTGCAAGTGTATATTAAAACTTTGTTGTGTTTGGCTTCGATATTATGATTAGTTTCTGCAAAATCAAGTTAATAATAGTTAAATCATGGTCACTGGAAGTAAAGTTTAACTACAATAAAGAGAACATCCTATGGGAATTTTTTATCATAATGCCACTCTATATATTAAATTGGGAAAATCCAAAATATTACAGACACATACAAGTCAATATATTTGAAAACTTCATATTATTTATATATAATAATTCAATATTTTGAACCAATTAATTTTCTCTGCGTCATTTCATTGGTCGGTGCAGAAACAGAAATACAAATTTAAAATGTAAAAAATGTAAAATGTTAAAATGTAATCATCCAAATTTGTCCAAGTAACACTGAGTGGGTTCTCTGCAAACTTCCTGTGTGAGTTACAAGCATTTGAGTGGTCTGAGACAGCCACACAATGACATTCTTTATGTTCGCTGGATGAATTATTCAGTAGAAGAATGTTCAGACTAATCTTTTAGCATCATTTTCTCCCGGCCCAATTGCGAATGAAAGGCATACATTTCACCTTATAAATATCTTGCCATAATATAATATTTTCCAGAGCTGCAAGGGGTTATTATGCATGGGATGGCCAATGATTTACGTACTGCACTCAATATATATGCTTACGCATTAAACGTAAATTGTGTTCAGTTTTCCCTGGTGTCCCAGTCAAATGAGGCAGGCAGCAGCCAAGGGAGATAAGTCCATCAGCGACAGCGAAAGCGGACTGCAGCAACTAATTTACTTTGATCTCATTTCCTACCGACATTCCCGTGCTCAAGCTGGAATAGCAAATTACTGACACCGTCACTGCCAATGTTGTCAGCCAGGATGGGTAATGCAGCTTTTTGAGATTTTTTTATTATTTTAGAAAACCATTTATGATCTCATTACTATGACTTTGATCAGTTATGAAATATGGTCATTATTACAAGAAAAGTGTTTCTTATGGATTTGAGAATTGTCTGTGCCATGTGTATACCAGCTAGGCCACATGCATGCACGACGCATTGCTTTGTATACATGCATGCACATTAGTCTCAGTCAGATTCCTGAAAAGTCTGTGTGCTGCACATAAGTTAATACAGTGGGTTTTGCTCAAAATCACAGCAACAAAAAGTGTCTATAATTTTGCCATTGCATCATTTTCTCCCGGCCCAATTGCGAATCAAAGGCATACATTTCACCTTATAAATATCTTGTGGTAATAGAATATTTTCAAGAGCTGCAAGGGGTTATTATGCATGGCTGATGGGATGGCCAATGATTTACATACTGCACTCAATATATATGCTTACGCATTAAACGTAAATTGTGTTCAGTTGAAGTATAAAGATCATTAATCTTTCAATCAGCAATATTAATTTCAAAGCAGTGAAGATTTAAGCCAATGAAAAATGCAAAATGTATCACATTGTTTTGGCAACTCGACTATCAATAAAAGATTTATAGCAGAACTCAGGTTCTATCTATTGACACCCTGCGCAGCCATTTACAGGCAAGAAATCATTGTTACGATACGTCTCCAGTTATTGCATGATAATGATGCTAACCAGCCTCTGATCTGACTCAGGGTGGATCTTTCCATTGTCTCTGTCTGTCACGGTTTGTGTCAGTGAAGGAGTTCTAGTCTGGCTGGCACAGGATCAACAAGGGTCTGGGCAAATGGCCATTAAATATTGGGGCTGTCAGACATGATACTAAACCATGCCAGACAAACAGATGCTTTAAGCCATGCTATATACATGTACATCTAAATAGGTCAATGTGTCGAACAGGTAAATTGAAAGTTCTCCTTGGCTTGCTTGTGTTGATTAGATGGAGTGAAGGAAATAACAAATGTATTGGTTTCAGAGCCTAGAGTTCCTTCTTTTTGTTCATCTTTAGTGTTCTTCAAAATGACTAGAGATATGCATTGACAGTGTTGTAATCCTGATCTGCTCTGTCCTCTGTACATGTCACTCACTATATGTTCTATTTTACAAAGCAATACATGGAATAGATCAATCAAATATATAATCCTCCCCTCCCCCCCCCCAATAAAACAATAAACAGAACATATTGCACAGTTTTTATAGATCAAAACCCCAGCATAAATAAATGAAAGCATGAATCTTTGGGTTGGAATTCTCAAAAATACTTGAACCTAAGGTTGACTTTAGCAAGGCTCTCAGCCAATCATATTCTCAGATTGGTGACTTAAATTAAATCAAAACTTAACCGGTACACCTAAGTGGCTGGACTTACATGTACAGCACTGGACTTATGATTATAGCATAACACCCCCCCCCCCCCCGGTATATCTGTTGCCACACCAGACGCGGAAACATTCTGCAAGCATATAACTTTGACATGCACTCCTGCTTCAAAGCATATAGACCAAAAAAGCCAATGTGTTATGTCTTGGACATCGTTACTTAACACGCCATACATAAGTACCCTGGTCTTCAGCCAAGCCCAGGGACAAAATGGTCATTGCTAGATAAGCTGTTATGAAAACATTTGCTAAATCACAGCCCGGAGTCCATAGTCTTTCCGTAGATTTACCATTTTCTGTTTTATTGGCTCAGTCGTTTACAAGAAAAAATGAGATTACAAAAACATACCGGTGCATTAAGTGCAACCGATGTGCATGGGCAATTGCAGATCACGCTTAGATCAACTGTCCTGTTTGACAAGCTTATGAAGGAACCGAACATTTTCAGCACTTGCCATAAAGAAATTTATATAATTTTTATTCGCCTTGAATAATACGATCACGGGCATGATTAATTATTTTCTCATGATCGTATCGATATTTATGGTACACAAAAAATGCATCTCTGCACCATTTCTTTCCTTTGAAAATTTTCAAAGAATTGTGTTTTTTTTTTCTTTTTTTTTTCTCTCTTTTCCACATATCCCAGGAATCAATCCTACAGAGAGCAGGTGACTTCTAGCTGTTGTAGAGAAGACTATCACAGTCGGTTGCTCTTGCCGTTGATATCAAGGGGCCAGTATGACAGATGACTTGAAAAAAAATGTGCAATTTATATCTTGCCCTCAACGCAGGATTCTATAATTCATTAGTCACAGGGGACAGGGAGAGAATGATCGATTGGTGTGGTACACAACTAATTCATAGATTGCAGACACCTCCCGATTAAAATTCATTGCTTTAAATGCATCCCGCCAGCATTACTGCATGAGTAACTTGGAAAAAAAATCTTAGCCGTTACCATTGTTAACATAGTTTCTTGTATTTGTGGATGTTCCCTAAAGTGCAGATGCACTCACTCACTGTAGTTCACCTCTAATAGGGGCACTCACCCCTTTTGTCAAACCATTCTGTCCTTATTAGAGAGTTGTCCTTTGAGGAGAGGGAGCGTCACATGCATTCATGGTACTTGCTGGCAATTTCCAGGGGGTGTCCTCTCTATAGAGTGTCCTTTAAGGAAGGGTCACCACCTGAGCTTAAAAATTAAAAGCAAGATGAATATTTAATCAATTAGTCCTTAGTTATGCCGAAGTACATTGTAATCATCTGATCACTGCTATTATTATACTGTCTAGAGCTGCTAGCCACAGAAGGCGACTTGTTACCATATGTACTACAGTTGACTGTTAACATAATTCAGTCATATAACAAATTCAGCCTGAAGATGCATGAGATAGGTTTGGTTAAATTTAGTGCAATCAACAATTGCTGGGTAAGAGGTACATTCCAGTCTTTGTCCTGGGTAACATGTATTGTGCCCATTTTAGTCTACAATTGTCCTGAGTTGCATGTTTTGTTCCCAGTCTTTGGCCTAAGTTGTGTGTTTGTGCCCAACAGTCTTTATCCCGGGTTGTGGTTTGTGTGTCCAACAGTTTTTGTACTGGGTTGCACTTTGCAGTTTGTGTGCCCAACAGTCTCTGTCCTGGGTTGCAGTTTGTGTGTCCAACAGTTTTTGTCTTGGGTTGCATTTTGCAGTTTGTGTGCCCAACAGTCTCTGTCCTGGGTTGCAGTTTTTGTGCTGGGTTGCACTTTGCAGTTTGTGTGCCCAACAGTCTCTGTCCTGGGTTGCGGGTTGTGTGTCCAACAGTTTTTGTCCTGGGTTGCACTTTGCAGTTTGTGTGCCCAACAGTCTCTGTCCTGGGT
>JAAUYG010179855.1_pt1 | contig 12128 bp, 6 predicted proteins | sample 7278091 | NCBI WGS metagenome assembly JAAUYG01 (sample SAMN14350201, study PRJNA611818) | marine sediment metagenome | isolation source: surface marine sediment (0.6m) | place: French Polynesia: Moorea | collected 2018-08
ATAATAATAATAATAATAATAATAATAATAATAATAATAATAATAATAATAATAATAATAATAATAATAATAATAATATTTATTCGTTCCACAAAAGGGGAATGATTGTATTATGTTAAACATGTTAAAATAGTTAAGGTACAACATGTACAAAGTCAAATTTTTGCAATTATCACCATGATGCTGCACATAAATAATTTAAAATAACATTGAACTCATCCTTTTTTTTTTTAAAGATACCTGTTCGCTTTGATACATCCCTGCGAAAAGGTTGGTTACAATTGTACTATCGTCAATTGAAAGATAATTAAAGCCAGTTTATAGTAGTCAATTTGTAGTCATACTCATGAAGTTCAGCTCTTCTCTGTTACCCTGTTACATGACTGTTACACCATGCCGCATTAAAAGTAGTGTGCATAAAGTATCATTTAGTTTTTCTTCATCATGCTGGTACATTTATATCATTTACAATCATTAAAATTGAGGAATTGGAGATAATTTGGGAAATGGCAGTAATAATATTCAGTGTCATTAGCTGTTACTGCTACACATAGCACTGCACTGTCACTACTAAATAGTAATTGTAGTACACGCAATCTATTACTAGCTAGAGTTTGATGGTACAAATGTAGGACAATAATGAATGAACAAGTGAATGACAAAAAAAAGAAAAAAACAAAACAAGAACCAATGAATAAATGACTGAATATAAAAAAAAAACATATACATAATTACATAAATAAATATCATATTAAAATTTTACTGGAATTGGCTGGTGGGAATAAGCAAAAAAGTATTTTAGCAGTATCTTTGAATCAGCTGGTTTACAACAATACTGAGTAACATATGGGACAATGTATTCCATAGATGCATGCTTTAATAACCTATGTGCAGATGACAATTAGTTTAAAACATTTATCATGTTTATCCTTGACATATTGACCCACCAGAGATTGGGATTCCTGTAGACACCAGCATGGAACCATCCTGATACATGTAGCCCTTGACTTCCTCTTCAGTTTCCCTGATAAGGCTGACAGCATTGTTACATTGGCTATATCCAACACAAAAAGATCTTTGAAAGTGATCCAGCCTTCTGCCAAAAATTCTTTGCTTGAAATGCTATATATGGATTTTATATCAAATAGGGTCCTGACTTCAGTGCATATAATGGGCAGGGTGGGCTAGATCATGCACATGGGCCGCATAGGATACCTGATGATAATCTCCTCTTCAAACCAGATAGACAATGGCTGTTTTTATAGACCATGTATAATCAGAAGTTTAGCTTCTGTAAGCAGTGTTGGGTTCAGCCTGCCTCTTCCAAGTTCCACTGGGTCTGCAACATATCAGCAGGGAAGGGAGCTTTGAAGGATTCAGTTTGGTGTGGAGATTAAAGATTTGTATGGAAAGATCAGGTTGTCCAGTTGACCAAACAGCAGAGTGGCTTCTCAGCTAACAAAGCATTTCAGTAAGTGACCATCAGAAGGTGTCACACTGCAGATGTGCTCAGTCAGGATTAACTGTCTGTTGTCCCCTGATTTGTGTCTTGTGACCACTGGGCTAATCTTCAGCTAATCTTCACTGTTCACATCTGCATATGGTAGATATTGGCTGTGTCTCTGTCTTGCTGCTATCCTTGTAAACTGAGACATCTTAAGAAACCAGAATAATTATCTTGATTTTAAAACATCTAAACTATTAAAACAGAAAAAATATCTTATGAATAAACATGATAAAGGAGAATATATTTTGTTGACTTCTCCATTTGTCCCTGTCACATAAATTGTATGACAAAAGTTTCAGACATAAGGTCTATTTGGTGATGAAGCCCTGACTCAGTAAATTAATGAAACAAATTGAAATTTTTAACTCAGGGATAGTTTTCACATGTATATGGGGTACCTAATTGACATTTTAGTGTTTAAGGTCATTCAGTAAACCTGTTTTAAAATGGCCTGCAATTCGAAATGGCTGGCTGTGGAGGGGGGGGGGGACAGATTGAAATTTGGGAGTCAAGGGTAGTTGTAACATGAAGTTCTTAAAATTTGTGATTGCTGAAGCACATGAATAATGTCTTGAAGATACTTTGTTGAACATCAAGCTATACATTTCAAAAACTAGGAGGATGAACTTTATTTCTATACAGTACTAGGCTGGATGCCAGACAGTGAAACTGGCAGGACTGGAGTGATGTAGTTAACAATTTAGATCTATTGAAATATTTACTGTTTAATGCAGATGACTGTAAAAGAAGATTTAAATTAAAATAAAAATAAACATTTTAAACCCACAAATTTTCTCAATGTTACATGGGCTGGTGGGAGCCCACTTGTTTTAGCAAACACTTTTGCTGGGTTTACTTCAAGTGACTTCTGCCTCAACCATTCCTGACCTGAAGTCACACCCCCCTCAAAGTGATTCACAGCTGTTCCAATATCACCAAATTGCTGGAATTATAGAGAGGACTCTTCACCATAAAAATGATAGCTATACGCCTTGCAGATAGAGATGTTTTGCAAAGTGTTGCCTTGTATATCCTGCAGAGAGCTGGTCCTAGAACTGACCCTTGTGGGATATTGCACTGGAACTATCTTGCCTCTTAAGTAATGTTGCTATATATTACAACTATGAATGGAAATACATGTAGTTCAATATGTCTTACTAAAAAAGTGGAGAATAAACGTTGAAAAAATCTCAATATGAAAGCTTCTCAACTTTTCATTTACTCAGAGAGCTCACACTTTGGGTTCATACGTACCCAGTGTAAGCAAAATTTTATTAATCATATTATAAAAGTATCTGGTGTCTCTGCACTTGTGTTTGTTCTGCTGTAACCCTGCTATAATAATGTGTCTACATGTATATTAATAGATGGTTTCATTCAGAAATGTATATAATATTTTTGTGCACTTTGATAGGGATGCAATGGATAATACCTAGAGAATACTAAATTAGAGTAAATGCCGAGTTGTTTGTGTGCTGCAATAGAGTAATTTAAGAAGAAAAACACCAAAAAAAAAAAATAGACTGAGGGCAGATGAAAATGTTCTATGAATGAAAAGTTGGAATAGCATGTTAAATGTAGAATATATAATATGCTAGGTATTATCTAGTTGTTCATAGCAAATTAATATGATTAACATGGTATTTCTAGTTTTAAACTAAGTATACTGGCCATTATGCATGAAACTTAACTTGATGTCATATGGCAAGTGGCTAAGCACCACAAGCAGAGTGATAAGGCCCATGGGCCTCTTGTTTTCAACTGGGAGGCTCACTTGCATTGTGTTTATTTGTCAATTGTGGAGTGACAAAAATGTTTGATTATTGTTTGACAGCTGTTGTCGTCATGTAACCCTAGTGACCCGAATAATAACAGGGAGTTACGTGACGACAACGCGGAAACCTGAGTCAGTTTTCTGAAGAAGACCCGTGGAGTCGGGTCGAAAGCTCAAAATTTCGCCCGATGTTCGCTGGTGTCAACGTGAGTTTCCATCTATATTGATTATTGTTGTTTTTTTCTCCTGTAACCCTCAGATGTCCATCTTGAGCTGGAGAAGATCTTAGCCCAGTTTATGGGTTGTGAGGAGGCCATCGTCTACTCCTATGGTTTTGCTACCATTGCCAGTGCAATACCGGCCTACTCCAAAAGAGGGGATGTCATTTTCTGGTAAGGATATTTCTGGTAAGGTATAATATACATTACCAGTACATTATTTATGTGGCGAAGTAAAGAGGTGGGAGGTGGGGTGGGTGTAAAAAAAATTGAGTTCAATATTTGAGGTATCTAGCATACTTTTGCCAATATTAGGTATTGCTCTTCTCATACCAAATTCTGACTTTCGGAGAAAAAAAAATTAATACTGTAGCAGTTGGCTGCCAGGCATGGGGCCCTCAATGGATGGGCTTACCAATCGATGGTCTAGGGAATTTGCCGACATCAATCATTCGCTGATGCATCAATTATTGACTCATTACATTTGTAGAAAATACATGTAGATAGGTCTCTAAAATAGGAAATTGTCCTTCTACTCACTGCGTCTATTTTTGAAGCTTATAAAGTAGCTCATAATGCACATATTGTCATTGTGTTTTTTTGCCAGTGATGAGGGCGTTCACTTCGCTCTACAACAAGGGGTTCTTGCCAGTCGTAGCAAAGTGAAGTATTTCAAGCACAATGACATGGATGACCTAGAAAGGCTGCTGAAGGAGCAGGCAGTTGAAGACAAGAAGGTCAGAAAGTAATCATAGTAAGAACTCAATACTAGTAACTTAATAAAGTAAGAACTCTCTGCCTCCATGCATAAAGAAGTGTAAAACATTGGACACTTTTAAACAACTGAAAACTTGACAAGGGAACTAATCCACCATTCAAATTGCCGAAGCTAGAAATCAAATTTCTGCTTGACTTAGTTTTTGGTAGTTTGACTTTGAATTTAATCACAGTATGCTAGAAGTGGATTCAAAATATTAAAAGCTGAACTGGTCATATAGACCTTATTAAAGACATATAATGTATGTACATCATTCAAAAGCTGGTCTTAAAATGGTCAGTGTGGCTGCTAAGGGCTTTCTCCTGTCAACAGAATACAGACGGACAGCACCGCTGGCAGAAGTCTACAGAAACTTATTATGAGTCACTCGAATTCCCATTGCTTCTGTTTCAAACTTTTAGTTGTATTTTGTGCCTACGTCTACATTTGGACATCTACGTTTACTAGCATGCAGTGGTTTTGGGATTTTCTTTATCTATAGATAGATTACAGGATAGAAAAAACTGGTATCTTACAGGTACTAGATTCTGTATTGACAATAAAATAATGGGTCATAGGGTCATTATGGGTAGAATCTGTCTAAAGTATTGAATGCTATAAGATAAGAAGTTGACTACATTCAGTAGTTACCTATATATGTTTTAACATCCAGAACCCCAAAAAGGCCAAAGCAACACGTCGCTTCCTGTTGGTGGAAGGACTGTACATGAAATATGGCGACTTGTGTCCATTACCTAAACTGGTCAGTTACTGCTTTCTTATTACACTGCATATATGTATCAGGTTTATGGCAAGACATAAATTTAATATTTTCAGGGCTGCCTCTATATATACACCATGGTCCCTCTATTTTAAATAGAGGGTTGTATAATAGAGGAACTACTGCATTGTATTTGTGGGAATATATTTAGAACATAATATGTAAGCTGTAAAGAGCTCTGTTTCTGTTATATGGTGTACCTGGCCAGTAAAAGTATTTGTTCTTTATGACGGTTCAGAAGGGCAGCATTCCAGTGTGTAATGTACCTCTGTTTACTGCTGTATAAAGGTACCTGTACATTAGGGCTAATTGAGGTCTTAGCTGGCTTTGTTAAATACAGATTATAAATTTTTAATGCATAGATGAAGGACATAAAAATGCAGATAGCTTTAACCAAATTCTGCATTCATTGTCTTTGCTTCAGTAGTGTTATTTGTTCTTTTTTTTTTTTTGCATATTTGGTACTAATAAAGTGATGTTCTAATATATTTCAATGTTTCTACCAAATTATTTCAAACCCTTTCAGGTTGAATTGAAGTGGAAATACAAAGTGCGAATATTTATGGATGAAAGCATCTCATTTGGCACCATTGGGAGAACAGGGAAAGGTGTGACCGAACACTATGGCATTTCAGTAAGGGACTATACTATGCGTACCTCCTTTTTTTCTCTGTCAGTGATTACTGGAAACCCCTTACTTTTCATGTGCCCTTCATTTGACATAATTCACATCCAGTCATACATGTGTGTCGCTGCTATGGCGCATAAACTGAAACTAAGATATCTTTTAATAGCAGAAGATATCTTTTAATAGCAGAAGTAATTGCAAAAGTGGTATGCGCAGGTCCTCTGTATATCATGTCTCCCTGAAATTGACTTGCGTGACTGTTGAATAATGTTGCCAATTTTAAAATGAATAAAAATATACCAAAAGTAACTTTGTCTTCTGGTAAAAGCTTTAAATTTTGCCTGAACAGGTTAAAGTCATTACATATTTTTGTCCATATCTAAATGGTTACATGTAGCATTGATTTTTTTTTACAATGTGTGTATTTGGACATTGGTATTTTGTACTGCTGATATATTAAGCTGTTTTACCATGTTTACTCCAGGTATGTGTGGAAGCCCTGTAGTTGTTTCCTGTAATTGCAGATAGATGAGGTAGACCTGCTGGCAGCCTCCCTGGAGAATGCCCTGGGAGCTACTGGGGGCTTCTGCTGTGGTAAAGCCTATGTTGTGGATCATCAGGTCAGTGTGTATGCAAGGGATAAGGTAAACCTGTAAAGTGAGTTATAGACACCAGTTACCACCCTATTCATGCTATTTATAGCATCATTTGCGGTTATGTGTACATGAAATCATGCTACAACGTAGTGATGCAGGACATGGATCTTGTATTTACTGGCTTTTTACCGTCTTTGTGAATGAAGGAAGGAATCAATGAAGGCAAGACAGAAGGCATGAGCAAGCTGAAAAATGAAGAATATATAAATTTATAACAAAATACTTGTATATATGTATGTATGATTTATGAATGAATGTACCTATAGGTAGCATTTTCTGAAATATTCAAAATTATATCTCTCCATGTTATATTGCATCCACAGTGACTGTGAAAGCCTGTGTGAGTTGCATCTATACATGTATGTTTTGCCTTTCCAGCGGCTGTCTGGCCTTGGCTACTGTTTCTCTGCCTCCACCCCTCCAATGTTATCCCAGGCTGCCATTACGGCATTGGGGATTCTTCAGGAAACACCAGGTAGGTAGCCTAAGTACAGGGCCAACCTCAGGTCCTTGCCTATATCGTATAGCACACCGGCAGCAAATGGTTACTGTTAAGTGACTAATATACAGATTCAAACTCACAGCAACTTTGTTCATCCAATGGTCATGAAAAACATTATCAGGTTGGACAGAATAAGACCCTGAACATGATGATCATGTACTGCTTTACATATGTTTTTCCTTACCAACCTTGGTTGTTTCAGAGCTGCTAGATCGTTTGCAAGTCAACACAAAATACCTCCACAGGAAGCTTTCACAGTAAGTTTAAAGTGTATCATGTGTAGAGTGTATAAAAATAGTGATATACCGGTATGTATGAAATGAATCTGACGAGTGGAGCTGAATACTTTGCTCAAGCACGCAAGTCAGTGTGGGGTAGATTTGGATACTGCTCGGAAAATGAGGACATACAAGTTTTGGTAGAACTACATGTACATATGTTGGAAATTACTGTAAATTCATTAATGTTTGCGAGGGATTTATTTGGCGAATTTCGCGAATATAAATACCCGCAAACATGATTCATGTTTACCGAGATAATTAACAAGACCTGAGCTAACCGCAAATATTAATCCCCACAAACATGGTCTTGTCTCAAAAACGCAAACATTAATCCCCGTGAACATTAATGAATTTACAGTAATTAATATATTATATCCCCGAACTATGGATTTGACACAGTTCTAACACTGCCACCACAAACTGATCTTGTGAGTGCATCCCAGGTACAACTCTTATTTATTAACAACCCCATCCCCTTCCCCCCCATAAAACCTCATATGCATGGTGTGGTCCAATTTAGCCAACCTTCGCATTATGCAGAAAAGGGGCCTAACAGATCGTTCCGTTTCCCATACACATGTACACATAATTTTATTTTCCTCAGACCTTTATTATATTGTAGTACAGTGTTTAGGCATAGCCCACTAGTGTGCAGAACATTTCCCAATTGTCGGCCATGAATTAACAAGGTCACAGAATTTCCTTTTGCCCCCCTAAGCTCAGCCTTTCCTTTGGATCTATTTTATATTTTAACCTTGGCTAGTATGAAGAACATGCCCCAATATGACTACCGGTAGATAATATGCTAATTACCCTGGTAATACATAAATTAAGACCCCAAAATCAGCTTTTGGTCTCTTAAGCAAAGAAGTATGGTAGTACATCATGTACATGTACATGTATTAGCTGTAACTCAGTAATAAGAAGCATGCCTCAATTAATGTAATGAGCCTTCTACCTTTCCATATTATACAGTAAGGCCACTGTATTTTCTGGGAAATTGTGGCCACATTAGAAAGGTGGCCTTTGGTGAGGGAGAGAACTAAATGTATTTATAGTGGTAGTGGCAAGCTGTTTGCTACTACCACTATGAATTGGGGCTGGCATATGTACAGTGGTCCAGATTCTCTTAGTGGCCACTCCATCCTCTGGTTAGAGTGGCTACTAAGAGAGGGACCACTATACATATACCAGCCCCAATATTTGTTAAGGCGTCTGCTTGGGTGTGGGAGGCCAGGGCTTAATCCCTGACCATTTCAATCCAACGGCTGTTGAGGGCATAGCCTGGGGAAATCCAGAGACCCATTGATATTTTAATATGCTGAGAGATTGAAGTATACCGCTATTATTCATCATATAGGCATTAAGGCTCTCAGAATATATCCAACATGTATATTATTTGTTACTGATTTTGTGATGTATGTTCAGTGAAATGTCTGTTTTGGATTTGAATAAACATGTATATATGTATATGATCTTTATCGGTCCAACACCGATGAGAAGCGTTATTCACTCATTCACATGTTCAGTCCACCCTAACATAAGTAATCTGCTAATTAACATACAAATAGGGAGATGGTATTTAAAACCCCCTTGGTGGGAAAATGTCGCAAAGATACCTGAAAGAAGGGAAAAGGAGTGCCCATTCCTGGTTGGTCAAAGCTTTCATGTGGCCTGATATGATTGGCTAAAAGACTTTGGTATATGATGACATTGGGTAATTTGGCTTGCAAATGAAATTGAACGAGTATTCATGCTGCGATTTAGTGATATGAACTACTTCCTAATAAGACCAACCCTTTGGTATGTTGGGTTAGTCATACGTAATGTATATCTACTGTATGTGCATTATTTGTGTCTTTGCCATCTAGAATTGCAGGCCTGCGGGTGCAGGGCGACATCGTGTCTCCAATTGTCTTCCTGCAGTTAGCGAAGTCGACTGGTAACAGGGAGAAAGATGAAGCCACTCTGCGTCAGATTGTACAGGAGGTAACTACCGTGATAGCAGAACATAAAGGAATCGTCAGGGGTAGACATTAGGCGAACAGTTCCACGGACCCTATCTGCATATCCATGTTATATATTCATCAGGGAACCCTGGGGTATATCAGAGATTGGTCATTGAATTTTAATGATCTTCTGTTTTGTTACTAACTTAAGGTGAAATTTCAAAGGAGTCGCCAAGCTTCCTTGGTGCTCAGACAGGGAGCCCTGAAGGTGATGTAAGACATGCCAGCCTCTGTCTGGGTCAGCCACCATTTGTACAGCCACAAATCTAATGATTGATTGTACCCCTGTAATAATATGGCTAAGCTATACCGTAGTCGCTGTCTAATATATCCAAACTATTTCCCACAAGTAATGGCCACATTAGAGGTGACCATTGGAGAGAGAGAAAACTGATATAAATACATTTGGCAATAGTAGGAGCGAAAGATTTTTTGTCACATTAAGTAAGGTGGTGTCAATTGAGAGTGGCTACATAGAGAGGGACAATTGTAGATGTACTAATGTTGCAACTTTCTTGTATGTATGGAAATTGTAGGAAAAGTCTTACTATACACATGTACCAGTGGTTAATGTATACAAATGTACATCCTGTTTTGGATTGGAATGGCATTCCATTGTTGCATATCCCTTGTGTTTTGTAGCACTTCATACATAATGGGAAAAGATTTAACTACCGGTAGGTTTTGCCTTAAGTTGGGTTTAAATATTTTGATGATAATATTGAACAAATTAATTCCTGATCAGTTTTGCTTATCTATGTAAACTTTATGATATTGTTTAAAAGAATCTGTCCTCTGACACCCCTTTTGCTTTGATCTCCAGGCAGAAGACTGCGGTGTGGCATTGACCCTGGCTGCTTGCTTAGATCTGGAACATATATTGCCTCCCCCCAGGTAGGTAGGAGTGGCTTAGATCTGGAGCATATACTGCTCCCCCTAGGTAGGTACAGTACTGCTCTGGCCAAAGTATTACAGCAAAATTGGCAGACACATGAATGTGGGCACCACAGACAGACTAATTCAAACATGAAGGGATCTAGCCAAGGTGAATTTTGGCTGACCAGCCCCGTAAAGCGAGAGCACAGGCTCTGTCCACCCAGTGACAGCGGGCATGTTTTGAAAATGGCAGCCATCAATGCAAACTGGCGGTAACTAAAAGACAAGTAAACCGGTGCTCGACCCAGCTGGCATGGCTGTAGTCAGCTGCAGCAGAAGCACACCCGAGTTGGCTAGCCAGTTTAAGATGGCTCAAGCCCTGCCACGTCCTAGCTGGCCAGTTGACTATGGTTCGAGCCTTGGCTAGCTTACAACCAAATGTTGGCAAGGCTAGCTGTAATGCATTGTTGTTGTTGTTGTAATGCATTGTTGTTGTTTATTTTCTGAATAATTGAAATGGACATACAGTGAATATATAATTATTTTCATGGGGTACAATTCTTGGTCATTCCGTCTGGGCTGAGTGGTCTGAACAAAGTATATAATAAAAGCATCTAAGCATATAGGCGATGTAAGCTAAAGGCCAGAGCAGTACTGCAGGAATGGCCCAGTGTTTACATGTTTAAAACCATGGGATAGCATTACACACACCCTTTGTGTGAAATATTGTCTGTGGGTTAAATTTAACCTGTAGAAAGGTGTTGAGATAGATATTTCTCATTCGAACAAAAGGTGTGGACTGGAGGTACTGGCCTTCGAATGTCTGTGAAGAAGTTATTATGATTATGACTATTTTTGTCTAAAACGAGAAATCTTCCGCTGTTGTACATTACAGTAGTAGTAGTATTTATTCGTATCTAAAAAAGTTGATACAATAGAGTTGAGACAATACAAACATGATAAAAGATTGAATACATATTCATTCAAGCTAAAAAAAAGCCTCACAGTGGCAGACTAAAGATGTGTTGAATGGTTTCATTAGTATTTATTTATCACTTGGCTAAGCGTAAGTCATATTTGTATCATTTTCAGTGTCCGCATCTCAGTGTGTTGCGAGTTGGAGCAAGATGAAATGGACAAAGTGATATCCGTCATAACAGCTGTCACAGAGAACGTCCTTGGTTTGTGATAAATATCTGGTCACTTGACAATGTATAGTATGACTGAGATATATTAATAACAGTGCAGTTGTTATGTGACGCAGTTTGTTATGTGATATCACACAAATTCTTATGATGCCACCTTTGCCAGTGTGCAGATATGGTAAATGCCAATTGATGCGTATATTATGCTTGTCGATTAGAATAATGGTCAATAAATTGGAGACAACTTGCAACAGCAGCCTGTGTGTCAGGAACTAGGCACTGCTACGGCATAGTACAGTAAAAAGGTTTTATATTCTGTGCATGTCTGGTGAAACAAACACCTAATACTGACTGAAAGGCTTTTCAAGGCGGAAACTGTTCTCATATATTAAGTTTTATTATGTTTATCCCATATATGATTTTCCATAAACACTTTTGTACTTTTTACCTTGTGGTTGTCTGAGCAGGTGCATCATGTACATGTACATGTATACCAGTACTCTATAAATGTGTAATTCCTCTATGAGGATGAGGGGAGTGTGGAGGCTTATCAGTTGCTTTAGGAGAATGAAATGTACAGTGAAACCTCCTCTAAAGACCACCTGTATATAAAGACCATCTGCTTACAAAGACATTTTACAGGTCCCAGGGTTATAAATTTCATGTTATTGAACCTGCACATCAAGACCACCTATGTATAAGGACCGGGTTTTGTTGGCCCTAGGATGGTCCTTATAGAAGTTTCACTGTATTTTGGAACATCTGTAAACCAACTATATTTGATTCATGTAACTTAGATCTGGGATGGAGGGCGGAGCTCTTTGATGATTAGTGTAAATTCATTAACGTTTGTGAGGGATTTATTTGACGATTTTCACGACCACATTAAAGTCCATCTCCCACCTAAAAACAAATTTTTGACAATTAAATCTTTGGATTCTGGAATACCAGAAAAGTGGTGTCATTCTTTTGTTCTCACTCTCATTATTGAATA
>JAAUYG010186552.1_pt1 | contig 12128 bp, 6 predicted proteins | sample 7278091 | NCBI WGS metagenome assembly JAAUYG01 (sample SAMN14350201, study PRJNA611818) | marine sediment metagenome | isolation source: surface marine sediment (0.6m) | place: French Polynesia: Moorea | collected 2018-08
TGAAAATAAGCTCAATTTCAACCCCTGGGGTAGAAAGGGAGCATATGTGGAACTTTGGCAAATGGCCAAGTTGGTTCTCAAGCAGAGCGTCAAGGCCTATGGGCCTCTTGTTACAGACTTTATTGTCGCTCTGCCTCTTTAGTCCACTAAGTGAAAACTGTAGCAGATTCAAATTTGAAAGAGTTACATCTCTGTCTCTTTGGTCGTTCAGGTGAAGAATGTGGCAGATTCAAATTTGAATGTGCCAATATAAAGAACCCAATGGCAGATCCACAGTGTATTGCCGTTTACGACCGCTGTGATGGCACGGTACAGTGTAGTGATGGCTCAGACGAGATGGATTGTGATGGTAAGCTTTTATTCAAAAGTAATTAAAAGTTTTACTTACCTGTATATAAAAGCTATTATCATGATTAATGTATAAAGTTTCAAGGACTAATTATGCTTTTAGTTAAATTATCAACACCTATATTGGTATTGGGGATTTTGTGGGGCGTATCAAGAATTTGGTTGCAGATTTTCTTTCAGAACCTTATGCATGGATTCATGTGGTGAACATTAGTCCACTTTTACCATGTTTACTCATAATGTAACAAAGTGTTTTACAACAATCATGTTAATATTGCAAGTTTTTTCAGGAATGTTAATGTCTTTGCTACTGCGAATGGCAAACTTTGAACCTGACGTGCTCATCAAGATTGCCACTTTCTTGGATATTTGCAATGAATTAACACATTATAGGTTGAATGGAATTAACCAATTATTTGTCTATGAGTGAATCTTGCCTTGAACGATGGTTGGTTTTTCTACTAACTGGCTGGCAGTGGCTGCATAATTAACCACGTTAACCGAGTGTGCTTGTTCTTTGTTAACTACTCCCTCCTCCCACAGGGAACCCTCCCCAGTCTTCTGGCAGCAGAGCAGGTTCCAGCACTTACAACAACCTTCCCAGTAAGGCAGGGTATGGCAACCCGGTCCCTGCAGGGGTTCAGCCAGTGCAGGGTTACAACTCCCAACCACAGCCTCCGGTGGCTCTCTCTCCCCAGTCATACAACACCATGGTCCAGAGTTACGTCCCGGCAGGTTCCCAGCAGCAGTCAGTGTGGCAGGCCCAGCCAGTGGTACAGCAATCCCAACCTGTTGTACAGCCAGGTACTGTGCTGCAGCCTTACCCTGTTCAACCCCAGCAGCCGGTACAGGTCGTCCAGCAGGCAACTCCGGTCCAATCCCAGCTGATTCCACAGCAGCTGTATAACCCAGCAGTGCAGCAGCCCCGTGGGCCTGTAGTGCAGCAACACCAGCAGCAGCCGGTACAAGTTGTGGGAGTCCCTGGAGCTGCGATAGTCCCACCCCAACATGTGGATCCACAGAGGGTGTCTGGGGGCTACATCCCCGGCCAGTCGCAACTCTACCAACAGAATGCTGACATCCCCCCACCTGCCCAACCCACAGGTAGCTTCACTAATGACAACAGATGGGGAGAGGAGCCTTACAGCGCCCCAGGACTTGACCAGAAACCGTCACACACTCAACGCAAACCTGGAAATTCACTGGGCAACAATTCAGAGGGGGGAAGGACGTCCGAACTAAAATCAAAGCAGCCACGACCAGCATTTGAGGCTCAGCCGCAACCTGTACAGAAAGCAAACTCCGGAAGAAAACTGGGCGTCTCTTCAGTGAAAAATGAGAAACCTGGTGGCAGCAGAAACCCCGGAAACAGGGAAAAAGATCAAAGCAAACCTATTCAGACAGACGCTCACATGAACCGGCATCCCAGTAAAGCTAATGAGAAACTTTCATCCAAATCAGATGATAAGCCAGAGGAGGGCAAACACGCCGCGAGTGCTCCAGCCAAAGCCAGCAATGTCCAGTTGGCGGGTTTGACGTCGTCAATACCCGACCGAGATATGACAACATGGAGATATGGCAGCACCCATGAAAACAGTTACAACAACTACGATACGGACCGCGGTAGGCTCATGGATTCAGATGCCAGGAAATACGGCGGAAGACCTTATTACGACTATGGTGTTCAGTCCAAGAACCGATATCACAATGCAGGCTACCAGCCTGGTTACTATGGTAACATGGGTAATGGAGGCTACTACCGTAATCCTTACGGGGGCGATCTCAAAAACACCAAGATGGGAGGCGCTCAGTATGGAAATTATGACTACTTTGAGAGGAATTATGGGGATCCAGCGCCAAGTGATTTTGACTACTATGAGGACACAGGTAACATATGTAGTCAGTACTTCGCTGTTCGTCCATCAATATGTCGCTGTTTAATATCTTAGCTCAGTGTCTTTAAATTGATGTCAGTGTGACGTGTATCGCAGATCGGTGTTTTTTGCAGCCCCAAATTATATGTGGATGTGTAAAGATAAACAATGGAATAATTGTTATATTATCCAATCTTGTTACAAATTAGCATTTTTCATGATGTTTGAAATTTAGTATTACCTGTTTAACCGTCTTTAACCTGGAAGCCTGTAAAGTACATTTTTCATGTTGCTTTCAGTGTCTGCTTTATGTGTAAATGTATGTAATGTTACAATACGTTGCCATTTCCAAATTTCTTATCCCGTGGGGGCCAGATCAAATAAATGTACATGTGTGTGTTTTATCTTGATGTCTAGCTCCAGTATACTAGAGATAGTTGGATCGGAGGTTTATAAATGTGTTTAAATATGCTTGTCACCTGAAGGCTTCCATAGCTTAGGCCGTAGTGGAATGTTATCTGCCTTGCCCTATCCCTCAGTAGGCCGGCTGGCCGCGGGGGTAGGCCGCACATGATTGGTGTTGTGCTGATAATGCCTGCAGTTCTGTTATACAGTAGTCCCCCTCTTATAAGGACACCCTTTCTTCCAAACAATTCTGTCCTTTATATTAAGAGAGGTGTCCTTTTGTGATTGGGAGCATTATACACATTCAAGGTATTTCCTGCCAAGAATGTGTGTCCTCTCTAGAGAAGTGTCCTCTCTAGAGAGTGTTGTTTAAGAGAGGGACCACTGTACACCATTACTTTTGTGCTGACTATTTCTTATTGTACTACTTTACACATTGTAGACAAGATAATAGCTATTTCACAGGTTTTGATTCACTTTCATCATAAAGAAATCGTTTGCTTGGTAACTTTGTCTAGTCACAGCTCTTTCTTGTTCTTGTGATGTGCATATTTGTATCTAAGAACATATATTGTGAATATTTAATGACATTCTGGATATGTTTTGTCTATTATTATTTAGCCTGGAGATACTCTACTCTGATCACATTGCTTGATAAGTCGAGTCACAGTAATAAATCTATAAAGTCCATGATGCTTCGAGTAAACACCATTGGATAAGTCCTTGCGGTATCATATTCACACATCTATTGTCAGACTACTTCACTAGTTGAAAAACTGCATGCCATATGTCTTATATTACAAGTTGCGTGCTCTTTGTTTCTATGCATGCATTTATTTTGCAGCTTTAATCCTTATTGTATGATGCGCCTATTTTGTTTAGCAGTGTTATCGGTTTACTTAGTATGTGTGTCCTATCCAGTACCACTGTTTTCTGACTTAGAGAATACTAAAGTATATGAATCTGTTCCTTGCAGGAAACCTGGAATGCTTCACTACTGCTTTCCGTATCTTTCTTATCATCTTATTTACTGCATACTTTTTGCCATGTTAAGCTTAAGAAGAATTTGCAGAGAACATGACAAGATATACCGCCATATATAACATGCGTAAGACTAACTCGAGTGCTTTACTTATTGCCAGCACTGCCTAGCAGTTACTCGTGTTATGGATTTCTTATCCGATAGTATTAAAGTACTGTTCTAGGCATGACACATATTCTAAACTTGGTAACTTAGATTTTTCGGAAGCAAATTACTTTGTTATAAAAGTCAACAAATAAACTAAACCTCTATATATATTGATGCCAGAGTTACGAAACTGAATTTCATGAAATGACACTTACTTACCGCCATCACCGCCATGTTAATTGTTGTTCTTTATGCGATTTCAGAGGCTGACAGAGCTCAGACAAACAAGCACGACACCCAGTCTGAAGATTCTCAGTCAGGTATGGGGTGTACCGAAGTAAATATTCTTCTTTTACAAATTGTTTAATGTTTTTAAAAGGTTGGATGTCCTTAACGTTGGGGATCAGATGGTAGATCAGATATAGTAGCAGATTCAATAAGCAGCCAGTCTGCAGTGAGTGCTGGTATTCTTTGTTAGAGTCTGCATAATAATATGCAGTTCTGCATAATAAAAATGAATTAGCATTTTACTTGATATCTGAAGCTGGGGGGAGGGGGTGGGGGTAGTGATAGTATGTGATCTGTTGACTCTGCGACTGTATGTTAATGTATACAGGTATAATAGCTTTATACATCTTGTTTAGAATTGGTTCAAAGATTTTTCAGGAAAGCAGAATATGGGAATAACTTAGTCTTGTCTGTGCTTGAAATGTATAAGATCTAAATCTGGAGGTGATGGCGCCAGTTCTGTGAGCTCTTCTGTACCAGGCATAATACAGTGGTCCTTGCATTTTAAGACCTCTCCTTCAGCCACAAAATTTTGGTCTTTAAATTGGAGGTGGTCTTAAAATGGAGGGATATTTGTGTTGAAAATATAAGAATTGTGTGACACTAATAGGTGGTCTTAAAATGAGGGAATTGTTATATGGACATGATGGAGGGGTCTTAAATCACAGGGACCAATGTATTGAATGTAAATGAATAATGTAGTGTATGGAAAATACTGTAACATGTCCCCGTTGTTACAGACAAGAGTAGGAAACCCAGCGATGAAGAGAGAGAGGAAACCCTGCACCACGCCTGGAGCAACGACAAGGAAACCCTAGGTAATGAATTTGTAAACATTTGTAGCAAGGGAAAATGGGTTTATGTGTACTCAGACTGGGGTCAACGGATTGGTCAAATTGGAACACCTATGGTTTAAATGTCATTGGTTATAGTGCATAAAACAGTAGTAACTAATGGTCTATTATTTATATTCCCAACAACAGCATTTTAACAGTTCTGGGAAGATTTCTCCCTCCTGTTTGGTAGAACTTTGATTATTGGGAGATTTGCAGCTTTGACTTTAATTTGTAATCATTGCCATTCTTTGTCAGATGAAGATGACAAATCCTCCGATGGAGCCAATACTGAGGTTCAACATACAGGGAGTGAGGACTCTTCAGAGATTAATCAGAAACCAGGAGACAGTCAGAAGGAAAAATCATCATCATCATCATCGTCAGAAGAGGAAGAAACGAAAGAAGAGAAAGAAGAAGAGGTGGAGAAAGATGAAGAGGAGAAAAGCTCCGAGAGTCCATCAGAAGAGGAACCGTCTGAAGTTAAGACAAAGTCTGAGGATGAGAACAGTGAACCCAAGAAGACTGATGGGGAAACAAGGGAGGAGAATGATACAAAGAAGAGTTCTGATGAAGGATCGGAAAAATCGGAAGAGAAGGGGCAGGAGAGTGAAGAGGAAGAAAGTTCGGAGGACTCCTCGTCAGAGCAGTCAGATTCTTCATCTGGTGTTGAGTCAGGTGCAAATGAGGGTGTAGTAAAAGTTAAACTCTCACAGACTGACGATTCATCATTCTATGCATCCAACAAAGGAGCTGTGGTGGCGCTGTCCTTGGGACTTGCTATCACCGCCCTCCTGCTCGTATTCGTAGGCTGCCGTTTACGGAATGTAAGAAAAAGACTCCGTAAAGGCAGGCCAATGAATTCCAATGAGGCTGACTATTTGATAAATGGAATGTATTTGTAACAGAGGGAACAGCGAGATAACCATTTCAGCCTAACTCCTTTCGGCGGATGACTGTGTAGACTTGGGCACCCCAGCACTGCGTCGGACAACGCAAGGGAGTGTGCGGTGTAGGAATTGGTTTCTTTGAAACACCAGTTTGGAATCTTTTCTTTCAGATGCAGCACTGCCTGTGACTGAGACAGGGAGTGGATGTCTTTTAGTTAAGGACATATGTTCTTGAATCTTTCCAAGTCAATTTGCTTTTGTGTTCAGTAACTGTGTGTTGAATATGTCAGTAATGCATGAACCTTAGATTTACCTTTGGTCTGTTACAATGTGCATGCGTATGTTTCGGGGGTAATCCTGTAAAAATTATATAATTACCTCTGGATTACTTTTGTTCCTACCAAGTATGATGCCAACAAATATTGTTTTCAGGCAAAGAGAGGGTCTCATATTGCAAAACACTAAGTAGTTTGTAAATATTGTAATTAATTTGGTCAAGAGCCATTTTCATCGACATCAAGTCCCAGGTTAGTGCCTCTGGACATATGTGTTAAGGGTTTTTAGGAGGAATGAAAATCAACAAACAGGCCCAGTCTACTTGTGTCAAAATTCAAACTTTTTTTAATTGCGATGCTTCACTGAAGTGGCGGCAAAAAGCTCGGTATATTTGAACTAGGAAAAATGCTTGTTTCAGGTTTTGATTTGCCATAGCAATTTGCAAGTGTTTTAATATAATTCCAGTATTGCTCACAACTTAGTATAATGTTAAATTATGCAGTTGTGCACAAGTCCCATCCGGGAAATAGCTTTTGAACATCTCTGAAAGTGTAACCCACCTGTGCCAGGTTTGCTTACAGAACGATATGTCGGGGACAGTGTCGGTAACTTGCATCACTACATGTAAATGGTCCAATGGAGTGGTGGCATTACATTCCAAATTATGTGTCAGAAATTGATTTATAGTCATAGATAATTAACTTTTACCTATTACTGTAGCTATGTTATTTATGGATGTGTGATTAACAATCTAGATTAAACCCAATTGCTGAACTTTATCCTTTGAATAACTCACAGTTTCGACCAGCCAAATATTTGTATATTTATGAGTATGTATACGAATGGGAGCTTGTACTTTATTTCATTTCCCTCGGTAACAATTGTGTCACTGGTTGACTTTATACAAATGTTTTCTCTCTGCGTTCTTCAGAGTTGTTCTTCAGGATGACGGTAATGTTCACTGGAAATCATAGCTTGAGAATGTCTACAAATGTGTATACAAAAACTGTATAAAGATGTTTACAACTGTACAGATCTGTGATATACGGCGTGCATGGGGATATGTCTGTGTTGGATGGATGTGTACTGAGGTATATGTCAAAGACCTGTATAATCAAATCTTTACACGATACTTCAAACATTTATATTGAACACTTTGCTCTCCTTTGTACTTTAATACCACGTTTACATTCAATGTGTACATTTTAGCTGCGTATTGAGAACAACTAACAGGAGCCAAATCAAACAAACGGTGCTTCTGTGAGTTCCCTCTTTTGCTCGTTTCATTGGAACATGATATATACCTCGAAAAAACCCTGTGAGTGCTACGGAAATGGAATAATCAAATTTTCTTATGTGTAAGATATGCTCTTTGCACCTGGTGTGAACTTTGTTGAATTGTGTCTGCCATGCTTAATGCCTGCTACCACTTTCTCATTAAAAACAAGCCCAAGATAAATATATAAGAAATTCCATTCCCATGTCTTGAGAAAGCACTAAGACCATGCATGGTCCCGGTCAAATGGTCTTCATACATTGGTCGAGCAAGAAGTAGTCTTAATGCTATGGTGGTCTTATACAGTGGGGGAGGGGGGGGGGGGTAAGGCTGTGTTTCACCGCACTATATTTTGCACTTCTATAATGTTGCTAGGTAATATTGCAAGTATTATTTGACAAATGTATAAAATGCTGCGACGGATCATGTGCAAGATTATTTGCGCCGAGTGGCGTCATATTTTGCTTGAATCAAATATCCCGTCGTTTGAAGTTGGCCACAAGTGGCTGGTATTAATGTATCGTCTGCTTGTAATGGTCAATGTCAAGTTGTCAATGAAACGATGTGTTTGGCATAACATGTTTGTGTGGTATGTATGGTATTCGATGCTTGTCTGCCTGTGTTTAGAATGTTAATCGAGACGTTGATCATGCCCCTCCAGTACCACCTTTTGTTTTGTATCGTTGTTGTGAATCAAGGTCACCATGAATGTTGAACCAAAATGAAATTCAAGATTAAAATAAAAAGTGTTATTTAATTATACTGGGGCCTCTTGTTTTACTGACAAGTACAGTAGAATCTGTCTTGAAAAAACACCCCATTGGCTGCAAAAAATGTGATGTCAAAACTGGTGGTCTGTAGTGACAGGTACAGTTATATTGAAATGTAGGTCCTATTGCCAAAAATGTGCAGTCTGTCAAGACAGGTTGTCTGTCATGGCCATGGTCTCGCAAGACCGGTTTCACTGTATATTGATCCAGAAGATCACATGTTCAGGTTATTTCTTACACAACTTTTTGGGAGAGAGAGATTAGAAAAGACAATGCCTCACATGGATGAGCTGCATGTACATTGGCATATGAATGCTGTACCAGAGGAAAAGCAAGGAAAATTACAGCTCAGAATGAGGAAAGAAGATTAAGAAAACATGATTAAATACTGCATCTGCTCAAAGACATCAAGGCTACTCCGGGCTGGCATCTCAACTTAAATTTGAGAGGTACATGGGTGTTTGTATCACTAGGTTTCAGTTTGGGTTGTGGGAGACTGGGTTGAATGTCCAGCTGTGTTAAGCCAAGAAGCTCTCTGTTGCTTAATATAAAGTAACCCTAAGGTCAAGATATACCCACTTTGTGCAACAGTGACATGGTCAACTTTCCAATTGACTGGCATTCCAGACAGTCAAACTGAGGACCATACTACCTGTTCCTTTTTGAAGCCTACTTAAGGAAAAGCACTTCGTATCAACTGTCATCTCAGTGACGGAATATTTGAATGTTTCGAATCTCCATCTATATCAAACCATATATACATACGTACATATATATAATAAGTTCGACTACAAGACTTATGTAAACTTGGTTTTATTTCCCAACTATTGTCTTGGGCAACACACCACGGGAAATAATTTGATGCCATGGAGTAACCAACATCATGATGGCATCAGTGAGATATAAAAGCTTGTGCAGTCTTAACAAATAATGACTTGAGTGACTCCGCTTGGAGTATGCAGATATAGGAAGCCTACTTCAGAAAGCCGACATCAGCTGGCCAGGTTGTCTGATGTCTTTTTGGCTATTCCCAAAGTACCTCCAGGCCGTTTCGGTAAAAATATTCTTCATGCAAATTCTATAACAACGAGGGCCTCAAACTGTGAACCTTTAATTAATTAACACCTGCATGACACACCTGTAATTAATTCACACCTGTATGAGACACATTTTAATTAACCTGTATAATACATCAGCAGTTAAGCAGCTTCCTATACAATAAAGCCTAACCCATAGAACAGAATATCCAGTTGGACAAAACGGTTTCTGAGGTTTGCCTGTGCGTGTACAAGTATCCAGTAAATAAGTAAAATCAGGACTGGTAGCATATGCCATGTATACAACTTCCACAAAGACAAAGAGGCTGTGGAAAAATAAACACCACGTTTAACCTGGTATTGATATCCTGAATATTCCCATCTGAAAAGGAAGAAGCTCTCCAATGGTAACAATCCCAGTAACAATCATCAAATGCATAATGTTTCCTGCAAGGCAGCAGTTTTATAAGAGCCTGTTTTTTTTTTTTTTTTGTTTACTGCAATTTCAAACCTTGACTGATTGCTTGTCATGTTACCATAACACAATTGAAGATTCATACATAAAATCAATACCTGGATAGCTTGCGAAAAGCTGAAAGCACGAATTAAATTCTAATTCTAACGTTCCAGAAAATAAAGTCTGGAAAACCGAATAGCAGCTACAAAGTTGTCTTTCCAAACAATGAGATGCATGCTAATGCCTTATCTAAAACAAAATGCTGTATAAACAACATAAATTATCACGCCAAATGCCTTCATATATATATACATATATATTCACAAAAATATGGCACACTATACAACTATACACCAGAATATACAAGTGATAATATACATGCACATCGTAACAAATCATTGAGTAGATAACATGACCAAGTGCATTACAAAATCTAGCACCCCACAAAATTTACAGCAGTATTTGTCTCTAAAAAGTTCTTTCTTCTTTTCCTGTACAACTGCTTTGTTTTAATACAGAACAAGAATACAGTTGCTGCATGAGTAAAACTCAAATTTTTACTTCGTCTTCTCTTTACCAAAGCACTGAAAGACAACCTACTGATACTAGTGCTTTATAATTTGTGGCTTAGAATCATCAATTTCCGACTTCCAGTCTTTAGTTAGTCGTTCATCTAAGCAAATTCTTACAGTGCATAAAGGGATACAGTACACATAACAAAGCACAACAGAATGATTTCATGTGTAACACGAGTCAATTTGGAGTCAAAAGATTGCACAATACTTAAATGATTTTGCCATTGCACAATACATAGTTAATTGATCTTGCCATGAGGGGCAATACCCTACAGACTACATATTCGAGTCCAGTGACCTACATTACCTACACAATACTCAGGTCCAGCTAGCTGATATCACAACTCCTAGAAAACAAGGAAACAAAACGTCCTGGTAAAACAAAATGCCTCTCTATGGCTGCCATTAGTGAGATGTGCTGCACGTTTATATATTCTGCTAAACGTTGCATAACTGAACGGTTTACTGTACATGTAAAAGCAAACCCACATCTTCTATATAACCTGTGGAAACAAGCCTTTGGAAATGCCACACATCAAAAGAAGTTAGCATAATATCTAAATCGCAAGTATTACCATCCTCCCTCAGGCTCCCTGTGTAGAAATATCTAATAAATTAAGTTATTCTATAGCTGTACAACATTCATTCTACAATGTTGTCTATTGGAGGTATTACATTTTAGACTGATGTCTCCCCCCCCCCCCCCCCCAATCTATGGACTTACTGACAACAATATGGCCCACGTATTATTTATTTGTACATAATGACCAGAACGATCAATATACTGGTATCACATGTATTCCATCCTAAACATATGTATCAGCTAAATGCTGGATCACAGGAAGTGAGTTTGAAGATACCCTTCATATAAACCAATTGTTGGTTCAACTCGTCATGTAACGCACTACTTTCCAATGGCACACAATGGTGAATTCATATAAATTAATGCCGATTTGAATTTCCAAATGAAAATTCCGCATATTTCTTAATGGAATTTGCAATGCGTGAAGAGAGAAAATATATATGTACATTCTCTGGGGTAGGAGGGGGCAATGAAGTGAAGGATAACTTTTGTGGAGCCTAATACATTTGCACAATTGTTGCAATTACCTGCCAGCAAATGTATGGATTGAACTAAACACAAACTGTAAAATCAATACAAATACACACACACATAAAAAAAACAAACAATTCAAAGAAGTATGGGGGATGTTCATTCTAAAGATCGTCATGGGTTCTACGTGACCTGAAAAAAAAAAGAATGCAAAGGCTAAATGTATAGGCAGTCAAACATAAAACATTGATATAGCTTTTCATTTCACACTAAGATGGTGCTACAGATTGTGGGGTTTCTGGATTAGTCTAAATCATGGAGAGATACTACCATGAAAGACTATTTACATAGACCCAAATTTTTGAACCTACAAACTAAACTTGAAAGTAAGAACCTTTGCTTTATGACGATAGTTGGTATAAGTTGCACAGTGTAGGAATCGGATTGTACTCAAAAAAGAGTGTTGTGCCCCCCAAAAGTATAATGATTAACTACAACGATAAATACTGTACATACTATTGATTATAATAAGTGTTGTCGGTAGTCTGGGGCACAACTGTCCACTGTGCCCATTTGGTAAGGAACTAGCTCTTTCTGGTATTCATGTCAGCTATATGTAATTTATACAGGGTTACAGGGTACTGCCATCCAGCACATTAGGACTACTCGTCTTGTTTAAATGAATAGTTAATTATTATCGAGTTATTATTGTGGGTTTTTAAATTATAATTGTTAATGGTGTTTGAAACTTCCATGCTGCGCAAGAAATGGCTAACAAGACACTAGGGGTGTTCTCCAAAAAAAGATGCCCGGGAATATGGGTTATTGGGGGGGGGGGGGGGGGGGGGAAACCATAAATTCCCAAGTAATAATAAAAATTAACCCAGAGTAATTTATATTGTAAAAAAAAAAAAAA
>JAAUYG010200193.1_pt1 | contig 12126 bp, 9 predicted proteins | sample 7278091 | NCBI WGS metagenome assembly JAAUYG01 (sample SAMN14350201, study PRJNA611818) | marine sediment metagenome | isolation source: surface marine sediment (0.6m) | place: French Polynesia: Moorea | collected 2018-08
AAAAGTATTGTGGACAAATATTAGAAAAATGAAGAAAACTACCGACATACCTGTCTTGCCGCCATTCTGAGGAGGGGATTTAACTGAGAGAGATTTTTGTACTCCGCTTGAGTTCTTTGCTTTACCGTAAGAGTCAAAATCGCACACACACCGTGAAAACTAATAGTGATGCTACCGCCTGTAAACGTTTAGTATCTTGTACATAGGTATTAATACAAACATTTCTGATCAAGATAGAGCTTTGTGTGGTATCTTGCACAATTTTAACATACTGTCAGGTCGCCTCCCGTCGTAAGTAAAGATGACTTTATCAGTTAATAACGCCCGACAGAAGAGCGTCACCTCGTTTATGTATGTATCTTCGCATATCCGATGGTCAGGACTTCTGAATGACAGCCTACCAAGACGCATTTCAATCGCCTTAACCAAATCCCACCAAGACGCATTTCAATCGCCTGAATCATAGCCTACTAAGACGCATTTCAATAGACTAAAATTCAAAAATTTAAATTTTCTGGAAATAACTTTTGCAGGGACGATCTCAGAAGTATATATGAATTTTAGAGGTTTGGGAGATGACGTCGTTTAAACTTTTTTCACATCATACAGTTCCATTTGGAAGTAAACAAAAATTCTCTAAAAATATCCTATCATTCAAATTTTCAACGGGCCGAGAAAGCGGCACTAAATATTAAAATACACTTTAAAACCTTAGCTACGCCCAACACGGACGGACGAATCGATACGCGCCTCAAACCCCATATTAACCTGATGAGTTCTGATAAGATTTGTTGTGGTAAAACATCCGCAACCACTACATTATACATGGTTCACTAGTGTCGCTGCCTCAGGCAGAGCATGAATGGTTATTAATGTACGGTAGCTGCGTCTATCAGCATGGAACCGCTGTTCAGTTGATTATCATCGATAATTTAAGTCACCGCTGCCACTCTTCCCTGCTTGTTTGACGTCTGTGGGTTTATCCTCCATTGATGATCTTTGACAAATCTTGAATATTTGAATACTGACATGGCGTTATCATGGTTAGTGCATGTACTTTTCTTTATGAGGTACGTAACGTCTGTTTAGACGTTGGCTTCCTAGATTCAATAAAGTATGTTTGGACCATACACCAGCGTCCAGTGGTACTGATGACTGGGCTCAGGGCAGCACCCTGGCGCCTTACAAGTGAGTCATGTTGATAAATTACTTCCATATGCATTTACATGTAGGCAGGAAAAAGTACGGTGGCATCCATCGTTCTTTTTAATTTGAATATCGTTATCTCAAGACAACGAGACTGCACCTCGCAGCATGCTTCAAGGACTGACGTCGAAATCTCGAGATAATGATCTCGGGATTCTTGACATATCGAGATAGTGTATATTATGTATTATTGTAAAATGTCTTTATACTGGACTTGTCAATTACATTGCTGTATTCCCAGTTAGCGTCTAGGTAAAAAGCATATACAATAAACGTCGACATTAAACAATACACTTGACCGTAACATGGTACATCCTTGTCTTATACTGTTGGCCTTCCCGTGCATTGTTTTAGAACATGCCATAGAGATTCTCAGACTTAATGGTATCTCAAGATCTCGACATCCTGTCTTGAGGTGTATCTCGTTATCTTGAGATACAAATATTAAAAATAATATCGCATGTCCTAAATCAACCACCGTAAGTTTGCACGTCCCCGGTTTGAAGTTCTTTAAGTGGTGTTGCCTCAAAAGTAGATAGAGTACTGTCTCGTCTGTAAATATAAACACACATTCTACATGGTGACTATGAGGGTAATGCAGTGTCTATAAACATAGGCCAGTAAATGTTCCTGCTAGAACGGATTCTCTTTCTTTATACAATTCAACAATTTCAATTTCTTCGCGTTTTGTGAAGTTCGTTTTTCGTATATCCGCCATCTCTGCAGATAAGACGTAGACGCAATGTGTCGTCTGCACCTCTTCCGTAAACCAACGTAACGCGATTGCGCTGCTCTAAACACATTATCGATTTTCTCAATCGCGTACACAGCCACGCAAAAATGAAGCAAATTTTGTTTTCCTGTGTAATGGACAAGATTGACAGACGAAAACAATTACTTTTATTACTGTTTTTTTTTTCAGTACGATTGCTTATGACAACAACAAATCAAAGACGGCTATGTTAAGTCTAGTCAAATCTGCGTTGCTGAAAAGGGTAAAGTCGACTAACCCAGTAGCCAACTTATCGTAGCCCAAAATCCGATTTCTTAGCCTTAATCCTAAAGTCACTTTTGCTGAAACGGAGGCCAGGTACATTACATGGGCTGCATGGTTACAGATGAAACTGATACAGTTGATTACCCATGACCGCCTTATGTATCCTCTGGTCACCCCCAACATCTCCAGCGTAAAACCCGATCACCCTAATCTCCTCCATCAGAATCCGGGCAACTGCAGCAGATAAGTCTCATCTCCTCATATGGTAGGATAATGGACACGTGGGATGAGTATGGTGAGTTGGGTATTGAGGTGGGGTGGAATCTAGATAAACGTGTGATTGTGGATAAGGGGTGTACCGTATAGGGGAGGGGCTGGGTGATGGTGGTAATATTATAACGTTATTGGTTTGTTTACCTGGATAATGGCGAATATAAGATCTACATGTATTTGAGCGAGCCACGGAGAGGCCAAATAGGTCCTTACAGGAGAAAGGCTGTCTGGCTTGCAACGCACATACATGTATATAGTGAGACTAGTGTGCCACTTAGGGCTAAGACATCTACGGCCGTTTAGGCTATACCTTATATAGCAGGCATCGGAATCGTAATACCATACTTTGACTAAGCTCTCCATCCATCTGTAAGCTCGTTTTCTTGGAAACCATCCAACAGATTAAAGCCCAATTTTGGGAGAGGTCACTATCCACCTTACATGCATTTCCATGCCATTTTTTTCCAAAATTTTAATTTTCGATTGTCGAATTTTAACGATTTGCGTTTTCGGTTTCTTGAAGATCGGACCTATGTGAGTAACCACTTTAAATTTCTACCCTTCTACCTTCTACAATTCTTATGCCACTGCAAAAATGGGATGCTTGCGTAATTTGACCAAATAGGGAGAGATTTACAAAACCACACTCCTCCTACAGTTATGATTCTTTTTACAAACTTACCTGTGACAGTCCATACAAAGGTTATTCGAATTTCGACATTTAGTTTCTTAAAGATTGAAATTCACCATTGTGGCCAATGCGAAAATAAAGAGGTGCAATTGTCTAGAGAATACTTTCTCGTAGCGCGAAATGGACGAAAATTGTGGGCCTCCAGAGAAAGTAAATCACCTACATATTGGGTACTTTTGACTTTTCCATTCAATGTGCTTATTCACTTGCCAGATAGGAACAACTTGGTTTATACACAACAGCCATGTAGTTACTAGTTATGCAGCCGAGTTGGCTAATCCTAATTTTGAAAAGTGAAGCCCCAAATCATCTCGGTTAGACAAAGAATGAAAATGTACTCGATAGTGACATTTGAGGTATTAGGGTACCCCATGTAGTATCGTGTTCTAGTGTTCCGGAGTCCATAATATCAATCCGTTTCGTTCTACGACCAACCGGTTTCGAGTTACAGGCCATTTCGAAGCAATTGCACCGGACGACCCTAAATGACCTTGAACACTGCAAGTAGTTGGACTATATATGTGTTACTAGTATCCCCTATCCTTCAGCCCGTTATGCTCTACGACCAGCCCCTTTCGAGTTGCAAGACATGTTCGTGCACCGAAGGATTCTCAAAATGACACTGAGCATTACAAGGTTAAATAAACACTATATATATGTGTGTTACTAGTCTCCCCGAGCATCAAATTTCAGTCCGTTTTCGCTATATGACCAGTCGTTTTGGAGTTACAGGCCATTTTGAGATAAATGCACCAACGACCACCAAAAAAACCTTGAACACTACAAGGTCAAAGTTACGCCATATATGTTACTAGTGTTTGAGTCGCCAAATTTCTCTCCATTCGTTCTACGACCAGCCATTTTGGAGTTACAGGCCATTTTGAGACAAGTGCACCGAATGACCCCTAATAACCTAGAACACTATAAGGTCAAAGGTACCCCATGTATGTATTACTGTTGTCCAAAAGTCAAAAGTACCCTATATACACTTAGTGGTTGTCCATGAGGCGCAAATCTTGGTCAGTCGTTCTTAAGATATCGTACATTTTAGAATTCCCCATTCATTTGATTGAATACCATATTAAACGGTCAAAAAGAGCAACACAAAATTGCCAGAAATTCAAAATTTCACAATTCTTTTAACAACTTTGGTAGGCAATTCCTATCAGTATACATTAATGTGAGGAGTGAATCACATGTGTACTTTCAGGGAAGATGTCGTTTGAAACATTCACTCCCATATGGTCCTATGTTAACAAAAACAAAAAACAAAACAAAAAAACAAATCAAGAATAGTCCAAAATTTGAAATTTCACAATTCTCTGACCAACTTTGGTAGAGACCCTCCTTAGGAGCATGTATGAATTTTGGGAGTGAATCTGTTGGGCACTTTCAGAGATGTTTGATTTTTCTCCCATATGGCCCAATGTTAACGAAAAGGGAAAAAAATCGAAAAAAAAAATTAAAATATTGAAAAACAGAAAAATAGTCTGGAGATATGGAGGCTAGGTACCTTTCCCTAAAATTTGGCCTTAATTCATTCAGTAGTGCCTGAGAAAACGTGCCATGACAGTACAGTAACTCTGCTGCGCAGTAGCTTAAAGCAAATCTAAAAACGAAAACTAGACATGTAATGTGTCAATAATCAGAGGTTTTATTGTCCAGTACACTGCTGATACAGCAATCAAATGTACCAATCTACCTGTTCGAAAAATATAAGTAAATCTCGGTTACAGTTATTTAAAATATGTCACAGCTGCTTTTATGTATAATATATCACAGTCTGAGTCAACATGAATATGTCTCCTAAAGCTGATGCTTTCGGGAAAATGTTTTAAAAAAAAAACTTTCACCTCAGGCTAAGATGATTAACCACAACTCCGTGAAACACGTAAAAGCGCCATCGAATGTTATTGCACATTCCACAGTACAAGCACGAGCCAAATACCAACAAAGCCTTGTGTTACAGAAATACACAACTTCTTCCGCAGCTGAAGAGGCAGATTCATTTTTCGCCCGCTGCACATGGACCCCCACAATCCATGTGTGGCAGAAGGTGCGTAATTCTGTTTAATGCAAAGTCTGCATTCGACCCTATGTGATCACAACCGTGTGCCGATACTATGGAACATTGGCAAGACCCTCATGTAATAAATACGTGCAAAGATTACAGAAAATATATCTGGGAAGACCTTCATATACATTTGGTAACAAGCTATTTTCCACATGAATTCGCAATCCGTGGATCATACACGATCCGGTAGGCACAAAGGGAATGGCAAGACAATGTTATAACAAAAATGATGTATATAAGACCCTCTGGCTATATGAATACAAAAACAACCTTGGTCTTGGGAATACAGTATTGCACATCTCCGATTTAAAACACACGCACACACACACACACACACACACACACACACCAAAAGACCAGCTTTTGCGTAGCTAATCCCGAGTCTCTCATTTGTGTTAAGCTGGACTCGAGAGGGAGAAGATCCTGGAAGCACACGCCACACCCTTCAGTCCAGTGAAACTCTATCATGTGCCGCGACTCCTCTCAACGCCAGGATCTGAAATGTGAAGGGAGCTTAATATAAAATATTACGCTTTAGTAACTTGCTAGTACTTCAAGACAAACGAAGAATACACCAGTTAGGACAACAGAAAACCCCACCCGCCCATACATCCTTTTAAGTGACATCGAATTCACATCTAGTAATCTACGCTACCAGAACCTACGCGTATAGTGCACAGATCTAACTTTCAAAATCTGAGAAAATTTGAACTTGGCCTTTCAATCTCATCCAATTTCAAATCTGATGGTGCGAAACATAAGCCCTAGCTCTGTTGCTTTTTGGGATATAGGGGTCAGAAATATATAAGTGACGGTAGTGACCTTGCACTTGACCTTCCAAAGTCAATCGAGGTCACATCTAATCATATAGTCTCCCCATAATAACTTCCTATTAGTGTTAACAGCAACATAATGCCTAATTCAGATCGTTTATGACATAAGCCTTTAAAATTTCAGTGACCTTGACTTTGACCATTCATATTCACTCGATTTCAAATCTAATGGTGCAGTTTTACTCCCACATACGACTTCCTATTGATGTTTAATAATAATGTAGGCTCTAACTCTGATCTTTTACGAGATATGGGGCTTCAAAAATGAGCTACCTTGAATTTGAGCCTTCAAGGTCACTCAAAGTCAAAGGTTATGGCACTGTTGAACACCCTATATATGACTTCAAATTTACTATTGGTGTTTAATAGATATGCATGGCTTAATTCTGCTCCTCTGCGAGATATTAAGCTGATAAATGTGTGACGTTGAATTTAATTTTAAAGGTCAAGGTCATATATAATGGTGCGGCTGGACTCCCAATATATGACTTCCTGTGAGTGTTTAATCGAAACATATGTTCCCATTATAGTGCTTTCTGAGATAGACGGGTTTGAAAATGAGTGATCATAAAATTTGTCATTCAAGATCGCTCAATGTATAATTGAATTACACATTTGAACTACCCACATATGACTTCCTATTAGTGTTTAATAGTAATCACATATGTATTTCTCGCCTTTTAGCTATTATCTCTTGTATCACTGGGGGAAAATTGTGGACCTTATCCCCCACGTCTTTTTTTTTCCAAAATCGATTCACCTCTTCTTTGAGGCAGAGGGAGCTCCCCACCGAAGAATGGACTGATATAATACAGTTTGAGATATACCCTGCACCCAGACATACACACATTACGCACATAGACAAACACATAGGAGCATGACAATAAACCCTGCAAACCTGGGACAGAGTTTAATAAAAACACATGTGGTACATTATCTAAGTAACAGATCACTGTATATTAATATGGCTTACAATCAGTCAGCAAATATTAAACTACGCACTCAGAACAGTTTACACACTCAGAGCAGTTTCGTAGCATGGTGTCATAAAACGTTCCCTATCATTACAAGGGTTTCACAGAAAATTTACACAGAACGCATGGTGGATTTATAAATAAAGCATATCATGTTAGAAACATAAGTTAGGAAAATATATTTCAGAAAAATAGTATTCATACTGTTACTGTGTCCTCTTTTATACATTCTTTTTCAATTTTCGACTTTAGATACAACGCCATATCAAAACCGCAATATAGTGTTACTTTACTGTACCTTGTCTGTCCGGCCGTTGTGGTCCTGCAGCTTCGACACTTTAACCGCCAGAATCCTGGCTCGCCTTTCGGTCGCTAATCCAAGCTGACTTCGTAATCTGTTCACAAGGTCGTCGTGTTTCTGCTGTTGGAACTAAAAGAGGACAAGGACGCTTAATACATACCCCAATCATGATAACAAAAAAGAATTAGTAATATTTCCAGCCAATGCCCATCGATCATACAAGATAAAGTCACATGTCACCATCTGGGTACATTTTACTATTCACTACTCTTTTGGGGGCTTTTTCTAACCTATGATAGTACTGAGCAGTAAGGTCTTCCTTTTTAAAGACATATTTAAGTTTATTTTGGTTTCGTTTTGTGACTAAATGCTGTATAGTATACATGTAGCCCCCGCACCTTCCACCATATCCAATGACACCAGTCCAGCACAAAATACTATATTGATCTTATAGTGTTTTTCACTCGGTTGGGTAATTTGGGTATACTTCCAGTAGCGGAAGATTCATGACAGATAAGAACACTGGTGGTGGTCGCGACACTACATTATATTCGAGTGGTAACTTAGGGAGTTGAACCTGTGTATTTTACCTGCTTGACCTGTGCACGTCCCCACGATGCACTCAGCAGGCGGCTTATCTGGTTCTGTGTCATCCGAGAACGGTTGTCGGCAGCTCGCTGTTGTTTGATTCGAATTTTGGCGTCCGCGACCAGCGACTTGATCTCTTCCGGTGATCGCTCTGCTGCCTGAAGAATTGATTAAATATCATGATTTTTTTTACCATGGGCATGTTAAGATACAAATTATATGCTACGGAAGGTCCAGACTTAGCCGTTGATGAAAACAATGACAATTCGATGTTCCAGTTAAAAGGTTATAACATCGCGGCTTGTTATGAGTATGAGGGTCGTGTTCAGCACACTTTGTGCACATTAAATGTACAGCTTATATACAATGTTTATTACCAGCAGAAACCTAAGCCAAGGAGACCTTGTACGTAAAAGGGTCTGGAGTCGGTACGACATGCTGACATAATAAAAGATCAGGGAATTAGGAAGCAATTCGCCTCAAGATTTAGGAAGGTTTCATGAGCTCCATCCACAACTGTAAGTCAGCTATTTAACGTTACTGTACCTGTTCGCCACTGCTGTGGGCAATGAACATTTTGTAAAATTCGTTTTGTCCTTCCAAAGCAAGTTTCTGCCATTCCTCCAGTCGCTCGGGTGGATGGAGGAGATTCTGCTGGTGTTTGGGAACGATCTCCCATGCGCAGCTGCCCGTGCGTTTCTTAGCCATACGACAAGGTAGGAGATGCGCCTCGTGGAGGAGGATCTGGCGGGAAACATCGTCTGCCTCCAGTGTCATTTCCTGCTGACCCAGTGGAGGCCAGATACGGCGCCCTACGGGAATATTTAGTACATAGATGAGAATGTATTGTAAATGTGCTAGTATAAAAAATCGATGTTGGTGTTTTGTATCACTTTGACAATTGATATTTAGTTAGTATAACGGATATCCTCAGAGCATTCATCAGAAAATAAAATGTAGAGTCAAAAATCGAAACCTTTAACATCTACTATGACGTTACATAGAACCTATAATTTAGCAATAAATTTAACAATAGTAATTAGCAGATGTTAGATTTTCCTTATTTCTTTAAATTCTAAAGAATAGCAGAATTACAAAACAGAATTTGCGAAATACTTATAAATCAACACAAGCAGTGCAGTTCATGGGAAATATTACAAAAATAAGTACAGGCATTCACATAATAGGATGCATTATAAATAAATACGACATAAAGGTGACTACATCATGATATAAAGGCGACTATAAATCGGCAGCAGTTAATTCCAAAAGTCAAGTTCTTTTCCTCAGTATCTGCCATGTTCGGGTACAAACGTCATTTAGTGTCAAGTAAATTAAATGCGCTAAGTAGATACATTTTAAGAATTCTATTTACCACTAATCACAAGGTTATCCAAATCAAAGTCGGTACTGTCCCGTGCGGAGCGGCTATTGAGCGCTGCCTGGGACATATAATCTTCTACGTCTACGTCCTCAAGAAAGTCGGGGCCTTCCTGGAGGTCCTCAGGTAGGTCTGGGAGGTCCCTGCAGGACAGCAGTTGGGTGTGTCGGATCAGCTGACCGTTCTGTCCTCTCACATAGCACAACTTGGGGTGGGCATCACTAAATTGAAACTCTTTGGGGGGGGGGGGGGAGAGAACATATGTGGAAATATGACGAAAGTGACGACATTCTGTTTCGAATATAAGGAGGTCGAGTTTCCCATTTATAAGTTTTTGCAACTCAAAACTACCGTAGTCCTATGATTCGCGGCAAGCAAGCAATGAAACAACCCAGCTTTTAAAAGTTCACGCCGTATTCTGCTGTTTTGTCAACAATTGGTTCGACAAGAGACCCAAATAAAGCCCTCAAACATTTATAGTTTTTCATAAAGTTTTCAATATGTCCTGATTGTTCGTCAGTTTTAATATCTCGAAAACGAGAAGCTCGGCCTCTTACAGCTGCATTAATTTGCCATTTGCAAGTGTGTTAAAGCATAATACCAGGATGTAGTACATGCATTCAAACAGCATGGGCTAGATAAATATAATTATAAAACTTATAACATATAATGATGCAATAAACGATTTTGCTTAACTTTAATCTGATAGAATAGTAAAAGTAAGTTGTAGGGCATACTATTCTGTAGCATAATATACTCTATACAGCCAGAGATATCGTAACGATTTTGTCCAAGTTTTCTAAGACCATTTATAGTGTGATGTGTTATATTGTGCGTACGTTTATAATGTAGGCTTAGGTAATATGTAACAGCTACCCAAAGTTAATGGGCTATTCCACAACCGTTTCTAGATATTCATATGTGACTGTTGTCTAGATTTTCTGCTCCTCTCATGGTAACATTTCAACTCTACATCTATAAAAAAATAAGTGAAAGGTAAATACATGGAATTTGTTCTTACTGGTTTGGGGGTTTATAAGGACAGGTTCCCACGACTCAGGTGCAGCCTCCCGCTTACTCGCTGCTCCGGGGCTGTACATATATCTGTACAGGGCAGGGTTTTTCGAACGCAGAGGTGTCCGTAACCGTGACCCGTTCTCCAGAAAAAAGCTCAACATCGACACAGGCTTCTCTGCTGCAACAAAAAATATATAATTTTTCCCATGCTATTCCTACTAGATTATGCAATGATGATTGTGGCCAGACAAAGTTGAAACCCAATGGAATAACATTACTAGTATACTTTTGTATAAATCATCTGTAAGTGTGCGTATAATTTTGTCTGGCTATATCTGTCACACGTGGCTTTCACTTATAGCATTATAACACAATATTATCGTATCAATAGTATCTACTGTCTCCTAACCACTAGTTTCTGTAAAAGCTGAAGGTAACATTTCTAGCATTACATTTAGGCCTAGATGTGTTCAAACACACATAAAATAAACGAATGTATGTATGTTTATTTGAATCTTAGACATCTAAATTTATATTTATAAACTATCAGTATAATAAACAAGCATTTTGTGATCAGATCCAGACTTACATGTACCTCTGTTTCATAAGAACAAGAGGCCCAGGGGCCTGTATGATCTGCTTGGCGACTTGCTAGACGGGATCAACTTAGATTTATTTCTAACAGCCATGTAACTGAGGTGACTAATCCTAATTTTCACATTGGAAGGGAAAAAATGACTTTGGTTAAACAAGTAAATGTACACTATCTATTGACACTCGAGACACAAAGGTATCACATGTATGTTGCACTAGTGTCACTGAATCCCAAACTTCATTCTGTTTCACTCTACGACCACTCGTTTTCGAGTTAGAGGGCATTTGAACACAAGGTCCAACGTACACCATATACATGTGTGTGTTGCTATAATCCCTAAGCTCCAGATTTCACACTGTTTTGCACCACGACTAACTGTTTTCGTTGAAAATCAGAAATGCACGCAATGATCTCTGACTGGCATTCAACACTTAATCGTCAAAGTTTCCTGTTTACACCCCAAGTCCAAATTTTGGTCCGCTGCTCTTTACGACAGCCGTTTGCGAAACACAAGGTTGTCGAAAATCGGAAATGTAACGAATGAGTCAGAGTGACCTTGAAGAGTTAACGGTAAAAATACCCTTATATACTTAAGTACGTACTTACACCTGGACCCTAAATTTTGGCCCGTTTTGTTCTAGCGCCAGCGGTGTTCGAGATACAAGGTTGACGAAAATCGGAAATGCACTGAATGAACTCAGAGTTACCTTGAACACTTAATGATACCTTGCATATCATGTGCACTTACCTCCCACAATTTTGGCCACGACCAGCCGTTTTCGAGATACAAGGTTGTCCAAAATCTTAATTCACCGAATGATCTCAGAATTATCTTGAACACATAACGGTCAAAAGTACCCGGTAACCTAAGTAATTACTGAGGCCCAAATTTTGGTCCCTTCCCCTCTACGAGCGTTTTTCGAGATATAGGGTTGTTGAAAATCAGAAATACACCAAGAGACATCAGACTGACCTTGAACACTTAACTGTCAAAAGTACACTGTATACACAGGGGAGCCTTGGCTATCTTCCCAGGTGCTCAGCCCACAGAGCAACCCAGGCGCGACCCAGGTGGCGGATAGGGGAATGACCTTTAGCTAAAGGTTAGCCAGCTACTTTAGCTGGCCGCGGACCATAGTGGGCATTACCTTGTTCATTGCTAGACTTTTTTCAAGATGTGACTTGACAGTTTAGAC
>JAAUYG010070858.1_pt1 | contig 12125 bp, 11 predicted proteins | sample 7278091 | NCBI WGS metagenome assembly JAAUYG01 (sample SAMN14350201, study PRJNA611818) | marine sediment metagenome | isolation source: surface marine sediment (0.6m) | place: French Polynesia: Moorea | collected 2018-08
AGGGCTTGGTTGCATTCAAAGTTCTGATGTGATAATGCTTGAAGCAGAAGATAAAATGTGGTTAGAAGGCATTTTGGGAGAAGACAATCCTAAGCAATTGTTAGATACAATAGTCTTTCTCCTTGGTATTCATTGTGCACTTCAAGGTGGGGAAGAACACAGAAAATTGCATAGACCAGGATTTCATCCCCAACTTGAATTATCAAAGGATGGTGATGGGCATGATTGTCTCATTTATCATGCTGACCCTAGGTCAAAGACAAACTAGGGTGGACTGACTGGATGAGATACTGGTTTGAAAACTGTGCACATATACCCAGCCCCTGACAGCAAAAGGTGCCCTGTGTGTCTGTTTCTCAAGTACACATCTCTTTTGCCAAAGAATGGAAAGCATGAAGAATTGTACTTGCATGCAATGACAAAGGTGACCCCCACTCAGTGGTATTCTGACAGACCTATGGGAATTAATAGTCTCAGAGATATGGTGAAGCATCTAGCTTGCACTGCTGGTCTTCAAGGCAAATTCATGAATTACAGTTTGAGGGCAACTTCTGCCACAAGGATGTATGATGCTGGTGTCCCTGAGAAACATATCAAAGAGGTGCCAGGTCATAAGAGTGATGCTGTATGCACTTATGAGAGAACCAGTGAGAAAATGAAGTGCAAAGTGTCTGCAACATTGTCAAAGCCAACAGAGATTGATCTCAGTGAAAGTCCGCACAAGGAGAAAATCACCTCATACAAGAAACTCAAACCAAATGAACACCCTTTGTTGCAATGTCTACAGTCATCTGGTATTCAAGAGTATGTGGAAAGTGTCCTGAAAGAAAGTGTCAAGTCTGTCAAAGTACACATTGAAATTGAATGTCATGATAAGTAAGGTCAGTGAGGTCAGAAAGTGCATGAAAATTAGTGTGGAATTCATGTCTCTGTTACATTGAAATGTTGGTTCTGTCTGCTTGTTCAAACTCTTGTTTACCAGATTCATTGTTCTATGTTTGGTGCTTTTGTACTTTCTGAATTGGTCATTAAATTTTCAGCCGCATTCGTATGGTTTGTTATGGTCGAAATTATCAGGATAATCACAATGAAACATCAAGGATAATGTGAAATTATCGTGTAGGTAATTTAACAGAAGAACAAAAGAAAAAACACCATTCATCGAATACATAACCATTGAAACTGTGTGGGGTAGCAAAAAAGAATTCTTCTCTCGGCTCTGCCTCGAGAAGAATTCTTTTTTGATAACTCGGACAGTTTCAATGGTTATATACATCGTCACCCATGCCGAACACAGACACTGGAAAAACGTTCCCTTTGGGACAGTTTTCCATGGATCCGTACAGGCGTTGTTGGGACAAAAAGGAAATTCAGTTTCACTGCTTAGAGCATGCGATGTCCACACGGCAGGTTCAAACTTTTGTCATCAATGAGTGTGTGAGTAAAGTTTAACTGGCGCTCCGAATCAGAATCCCTGCTGGAAGTTGACTTTCATTTTTTGGCCGCGTCTAAAAGCGGAGCGACCCAGGCTTTGCGTCTCCCTGCCGTTGTTGTTGTACACACCCACCCAGGAAAATTTAACTGTTATGTCTCGTGTTGTTGAAACTTCCTTTTGAAGAGTCGTGTTTTGAGCTCAGCATGGAATCATGTTTTGAAAACAGCGGGGAAGAAAAACACTGATCATTCAGTCATGCTTGTTTCCTGTTGTGAACCAAATCGTGGCTTCTCACAAGCAGAAAGCTCAGTCGCCAAGACTCAAGAGAAAAACATGTAAACATTTTAGGCCGCGGCCTTGTGGAGTCAAGGATGTCGTCGTTGTGGGAGGCCCCTGCCTGCACAAGTTTCATCTATTTCAAACGTTCGCAGAGGCTGCAAGGGAAATTAAAACCTGGTTTCAGTCATTCTCTGTCTGATTTTTGTCTTGTTGGTTGGAATTGGTCGCGTTCGTTGACGCCGTTTTTCGAATCCTTTTCAGAAAGCAATCTCCGGAATCGAATATCTTGTTCCCAGTTGGTGTGGAACCCCTCATCGGTACAGGGGGCGCATTTCTTCGTGCGCGTGAGGGGCTGGCAGAGGCTTGTTGAGTCGTACACTGTCCTGTTTTGAAGGGCAGCGGAGAAACAATGTCCCGTCGACAACAGAATTTTAGCCTCAATGACAGACGACGTCATCAGACTTTGCTTTGAAACTCTTCACGAATTGTGACCATTTTGATTGAACCTCTTGACAAAAGTGTGACCAATTTGGAACAAATACTTGAAAAACAAAAGACAAAATGACATTCTAGGGATGTGGGATGGGGGCATTGCTTTTGAGTCAACCACTTGGGGACACTGCCACGGCACCTCAAGACTTGTCCAAAAATGGACGAAATTCGAGCCAGAAAACAGCAAAAAATTGTTTCTGCGATTCAGGCAACTGCTGCAAAACATGTTTACGTGCAGATCTGGTGTCTTCAAGGAAGCAGGTACCGGTATATGATTTCGTGGTGACATTGTTGCAGTTTTAAATTTGTTGATGTTGTAGTGGTGGTTCTTGTCCGAGGTAACAAATGGACTTGTCAGAACGAGTCTTGCTGTCTCCAGTGGTCTGCAACAGGAGTCTTTCTCTGACTTATTATCTTTGCAAGGTTGTTTTCAAGAACGAAGAATTTTCTTTGCAATGTTATTTCTCATGAACCAAAATCCCCCCAGCACTCCTTCAAAATCATCAGTGGCCGCACACCGTCACCCCCCCCCCCTCAATCGAAAAGCCAGGCGATTGAAGTCAGTAGTTGACGGAATCTGACTTGCGTTTCGCGGTCCTTTTATCCGAACAGCAAGTCAAAGTCCGAAGACGTGTGCGCTTTGGAACAGACCACTGTTGGTCAGTGCTTATGTCCATAGAAGGGAATCTGATGCAACCACATTTGTGTGTGCAGTAAGGAATCGCAGCTTGTCTTGACAAGCACGAGAACAGTCATAAACCAAATGTCGCATGAATTTTAGGGCCCCGAGATAAATTAGACGCGGAAAATGCGGTCAACGATTTTGTTGACGACTGTCGAGGTATTTCGTTGTATAATTGCTGGTGCAAGAAATGGTGCCGCCTTGAGATGGACACCTTGGCTGGATAGATGCGCTTTGTACCTCCTGACCTCTTCTTGACCCCGAGCCCCCGGGTCATGCTGGGTTGCCCGTCAATAAACACGGCGCAGACGTAAACAACACATGGTCTGTCTGGGTCGCTGCGGACCTTGGACGCAGCACAAAAATCGTGCAAATTTGCTATGCGCAGTTCTCGTGACGGTTGTTCTGTGAAAGAGGTTTTCTGTACTCTGGATATTAGTTTTGGGTCGCCCGTGCTGCTATGTCCGCAAAGAGCGGCTTCTCCTGTCACTGTCCTGTCAGAGAAAATGAAAGTCCAACACTTCACACACCAACAAGAGAACCAAGTTTGCTCACCAACAAGACAACCAAGTTTGATCAAATTGGAAGCCAAAAATCAACTGAAAAACAACAACACTGAATTAGTTTGCTTTCCAAAAAGACAGCTTTGTTGAGTGATCACTGCAAACCAATCACACAGCAGTTACCAAGCTGTTGTTTCTGAACATTCACCGCAGCCTGTGCTACTGTTCACCCCTGGACATTACCTCTACAGACAGACATGCTGACCAAACAATGCCACCGAGCATCTTGATTTTACTTCAAAAATAGTGGTTATTTTTGGGGGTCAAAAATGGTCCATGTGAAATGTGAAAGCAGTCAAAAGACGTGAGGACGACTGAAAGCCTTATCTGAAGAGGTTGTGACACCAGACAGTCTCAGCGAATGAAAAGCGTTTCCGTTTTGGTGTTCAACATGCTTGCTCCCGGGTTCCGAGCCATTTTCGGTGCGCCACCAGGGGGAGCACGTGACAGTGGATGCAAACTTGGCCCAAAACGAGAACTTTGTCTGAAAGGAAACACAATCGAAAGGCGAATCTGTGCCGTCACATGTCTGTTACCTGCTCGCAATTTCTAAAGACCGCAAGTAAATCGTTCTCATTGAGGAAGAAGCGCGGTGAACTGGCCACGTCATGCAGCAGGTCTCTGAGCTCACCTTCCTGTGACCTGATGACGAATTGACGAATGCGGATTTTGCGCCAAAAAGCTTCAGGAAATATGTCTCAGGGACAAGGGACTTTTCATGCAAAACCACATATTGAGAGCGCGAGTGTTTGGAGCGCAAGGCGGCTCAGCATCGACAAGACGTTTGGCGTCCTCCGTCCTCCAGGCGAAAAGCACGCAACAATTGACAAAGCATTTGTGACCAACTCAGTCTCTTGGACGTTCTTGTTCGGCGCATCTGTGTTCACAGTAGAGCGCCGAATGGACTCTTGACAATGGTCCTAGATAGCGGCTGGACGGAGTTCCAATTCAAAAAGCTATGACTGCGTGTGAGGGTCTTTTTATGATGGAGGATGGAAACAAAGAGACACAGAACACAGTACACACACACAGACACAGTATTTCATACTGGCACAGAACAGACATTTATTTGCACAGATGCGATTGAAATGACCAACTGGACACACTGGCCTTCCAAAAGAGAACGGTTTCAGGTGACGCTCCTGTTTGCACAGGCAGGTGTTGAAAAGTGGACTACGGGCACATTTTCTGGTTCAAGCAAATATTTCTTTTCCACTGACACACAAGAAGAAACGTTTTTGTAGCAGTGTTTTGTTTTGCGTTTCGTCTTTCGGTCACAGAGGACAGTGCTGCGAGGTTTTCCTTCGACGAGAAAGCAGGTTGTTAGCTTTGGGTACATTGCAATGTCTACAGTGTACTGGCGTGTTTTGCTTTGATCTCAGCTTGTTGAACGACTATGTATGGCTTGCGCAGTCGTGTTGACAAAAACATGGGCAGCCAGGCTGTAATCTGATCGAGATAAGTGATCTATTCTGCACTTCTAAGAAAGGGGAAGAAAAACATCTCTTGACATCCTTATCTTCATTGTACTCACAGGACCTCTGGTGCCAAGAGAACGAACTTCAACTCAGCAAAAAGTCGAACAAGCGATTTATGGCCAAGTCCTTAACAAGCTCGTGACAATTCGACTGGATATGGATTGGAAAGATCCCTTTCTTTCCCCTGTGACCCGTCTTTGGCCAAATGACCTGTTCTCAAAGTTCCGAAAAGTGGTCCGAAATAACTGCCAACAATTGGTTTGCTGTTTCTGTTCTCTGCCCCTCTGTTGTGAGTTCCTGTGGCAATTGTTAAGTTTTGCACTTTCTGTTTGTTTTCTTCCTGTTTGTGTGGAATTCGTCCCGGGGTCCACTGGCAAGCATTTTTGATGGCGAAATTTCTCTCTTCTACGAAAGGAGTAAGACGTCCTTACAGCTGCATTACTGCCATGAGCAACGGAAAAGCAAAACAGTCCGATTCCAACGCTCTTTTGTCACAAAACAAATGTTGACATTTGTCTGTTTTGCGTTTTGTTGTGGAGATAACTTTGCAATAATCGATATTTACGGTTTGTTTTGAAGAACAGCTTGATGAAATCATCAGAAAATGGTGTGTGAAGCCGACTGATTGTGATGTCATGTGAGGTGGGGGTGGGGGCCGTGAAAGATAGGCATTGCAGAAAGAACGATTCCGGGGGTCTTTTTTATTTGGTGACTGAAATGTGGACAAAAATTTTCTTTTCTGCAACTGAATCAACCCATATTCTCTCAGCCTTTCAATGTCTGCCTATTTAGCTGGGAACTGGAGTGTTTCTTTTGTTTTTGATTGTTTGGAATGAGCCTTTCGTTCCGTTGCCCCCCTGGCAAACTAATGAAATGGTCAGTTGCAAAATCAATGTTGACAGTTTCTCCGTGTTATGTATTTGCAGTGTGCGGCAGTACGGACGTGCGTAATACGGTGGACAGATTCAAGTTGCTGGTGAACTGCACGGTGATAGAAGGCTCCCTGCAGATCCTGCTCATCGACTATGCCGATCCGAGTCAGTACGACGACCTCTCCTTCCCGAGCCTGGTCGAGATTACAGACTTCTTGCTCCTGTACCGCGTCTACGGCCTCAAGACCCTGGCGCAGCTCTTCCCGAATCTGTCGGTCATCCGCGGCCGGTCGCTCTTCTACAACTACGCACTGGTCGCGTTCGAGATGCCCGACCTGGAAGAAGTCGGGCTGTTCGGGCTGCGTAAAATTGAACGCGGCGCGATCCGTTTGGAGAAGAACCCGAAGCTCTGCTACGTGAATACGGTTCTCTGGAACGCACTGACGGATGAGAGCATCAAGAAGGACGACAACTTTATCGTCGGCAACAAGGATCCTGACGAGTGCGTCGACGTGTGCCCGACGAGAGCGGACACGGACAGGTCGTACTGCCCGCAGGTGACCATCCACTCGGATACGAACGGCGACGTTCTGAGGAAGCAGTCCCTGTGCTGGAATGCCGACAACTGCCAGCCACGTGAGTTTCATTCTCTCACTTCCTTTTTAAGCCGCGCGCTGCAAAGCAGAGCAGCCTATTTGAACCCTTGTCGTCATGTCGTCATTGTCGTGGACAGAGACTCCCTGCCCAACCGCAATGTACTGGCCACCTGTCAGTCAAACCTCATGCACCCTCATGAGGCGATCACCTCTCATAAAGTCATCACGTGATGCCGGCGCTGCCTCGACGCCGATAAGCGCCCTTGTTTGATTGCATTTTCCGCAAAAAAAAAAAAAAATACGAAATTGACGAGTCTTGCGCAAATTTACTTTCCGGAAAACCTGCAATTTGCGTTTGACAGCTGTTTTTTCCTTCAATCCAATGCAGCATTTTAATTTCTGGGAAAATTGCAAAATTAGGAATGCCCGCAGTTAAGCTGTCACAGCTCTTCAAGTCCTGATGCGTTATCTGAAAATTGGAAAAGAAGAAAAACATGGAAAAAGTTTCAGCGAATATTCAGAGATAAAGATGGGAAGTGTCTTTCCCTCCAGTGAAACGCTTTTCATGTCCGTCTCATTTGATCAGTTGAAAACAATGGAGGTAGAGCTGTTTTGGTGTGAAAACATAGAATTCAGTTTCGTTGGGGCAGAATAACGAGTGCACAGTACAGTACGAAACACGCGTTGGGCAGAATCTTGGGCAACAAAAGAATTGCGACGAAGACATAAGAAACGACTAAAATGCATCGAAAGCATCTGTTTCCGAACGCGCAAGTGTGTCGTCGAACTGAAGCCTTGTGGAAATCGATTTGCTGGAAGGGGATATCGGGGAGTATGCATTTCCTAAACGGAAGACAGAGCCAGAAAGATGTTGACTCGTTTTGCCTTCCATTCATTTGCAAAGGCAAAAGCAGATCTCTGCCTCGAGATTGCAACAATTGCGTCACAGTCAGGGGAAGATTTAACACTGGCCTGCTGGCCAATGGCCAGTAGAAATTGCTCCGGGCCAGTGAAAAAAAACGTTACTGGCCCGGCTTGGCCAGTGACATTTTAAAGTACCCTGTCATTGTCTTTGTTCTGGGCCAGTAAGATTCAGGGGTTACTGGCCCGGATGGTCCAGTAACTTTATCTGCTTGAGGCTCAGTCTGACAGTGCAGTGACGTTCACCAGAAACTGAAGTGAGACCTGAAAGGCTGTGACAATGTATGCAGAGGGTGATGCTTGGATACGTCTCGTCCCATCCTAAATCAGGAGCCGTGGGTCACTGACCGTGAAAACCTCTTGTTACTCTCCATCAGAAAACAAGAGCGTCTTCAGAAAAGCGTGTAAACAAGTAAAAAGATGAGCATGAGCACCAGAATAACATTGGCATATTTACAGCATGAATAAAGTGGATGGTACTAAGATAGCAACATTTGTAATCCAACCGCGCCGAGGCACATTCGTCAGTGCATCGGGAGTATGTGTTTTTTTGCGCGATCTGTTGGCAACGAAGGAAGTTGTGAAAACAAAGAAGGATGCCTGGGGGGCTTCGCCGTCGCTGATGTTGCCCTGGGCTGAACAGGAACCCTGTAACGATCAGGGCTGACGTTTTCAAGAACAAACTGAAGGGAGTTTCAACAGAAATGAGATTGGCCACAAAGGTCAAGCCAAGCTGCCGTGTTGCCGGGGGTGGGGTGACACTTCCAACTCTGGGGGGAACCAAAGCTCTCGTGCGGCCATGCACTCCAAATACACTCAGCGAATGAAACAGGAGACAGGATTTTTGCCAATCAGTTGCCCGACGGTGGTGAAATCGCCTTGGTCACTCAATCTTCAATTTTGCGTGTTGGTTATGGCCAGCCCGCGGGCATCGGCCTGGAGACGTGACATGTCTCTTCGTTTTCCGTTTACAGTCGAGGAAAACAGATACGCGTGTGACATTTTACCCGTGACATGCTCACCAGTCATCTGGCGACTTCACACAGGAGGTTTTTATCGTTGCGAAATTATTTTTTGAAACAGGAAGGCGTTGTGTTCGTGTCGCGTGATGCTGTTTGTTTTGCACAAGACGAGCACAGGTGTTGTTTCGTTGTGTCATGCACAGATCAATATGACTCTGCAAGACAAAACGCGAGGAAGAATGAAGTCTGCAGCAGTCCCTATTCGTATCTGATACAACACATCCAGATGATGTTCAGTCGAACATTTCAGCAGAAGAAAACAGAAGGTGTGCATTGACGAGATAGCCTTTTTTGGTCTGAAACAATCAAAAAAGAAAAAGAAGCAGAAAAATCTTGATGAAAGATAGCGTTGGATGTTTGTTCCTCCCACCTTCTCATCCACCCACAGTTGCGAATTGAGATTTCAGATGTACTTTTGCCAATTCCAAGACTGGGTAAACAACACAAATTTTCTTGTTTCGTGCAGATTGCCAGAAGCAGGAATGGATGTCAGTGTTATGGAAGGACACAGACGGAAGAGTCTGGACTTTCCATTTACGGGGAAGGGGTGTCGCTGCTTGGATGACAAAGAAATTATCGCACGCCTCTTGAAAACATCCCCAAATAAGCACGTGCGTGGTAAAGGGGCTGGCGTCATGGCCACAGAAGGGAAGCCAATTGACGCCTTGTGGATTTCGGCAGCTCCGGCGGTGTTGAACAAATCTGGATGTCACTTGCTCCGGAGAGAAGTAAAATGCAGCATTCCTGTGATAAATCTTTTTCCTTTGTTGCGTTCCTCTCTGAACCAGAGTTTAGAATGGCCAGTTTGCACTGCGCAGTATCGAAACACACGAAAAAGAGCAGAAAAACAGAGTCAAGCAGAATGCCTGGAACGCCGATAACAAAGCCCTTGCCGAAAGAAGCCAGCGATCGATAGGAGCCAAAAGTGGTAAACAACTTGTTGGGTCTCTGCCAACTGCAGCAAACTCTGTTCCGTATTTAGCAAGGTCAGGTCATAAATTTCTGTTTTCCTCAGGAAATCATTTCAGTGATCATGGAGGGCAAGTTCTGCACATGAGAAGCTTGTTGACGCAAACCTTTTCAACTCATAAAGTGAAACTGGCCAAAAAAATAATTTCTTTGAAACAAGACAAGAAGTCACTGTGCCGTCTTCGCTCCTTTTCGCAGTCTTCCAAGTTTCTGCAGTCACTGTTGTCAATGTGACAAAGGAGATACACAAATTGAGTTCCATCAGAACGAACAAATATCCCAGGTGGAGAAAGAAAAGAGAGGGATGGTGATGATCTGTAGTTGATGCCCTTTTGATTTGTCCAGGCTGTTTCCTGCGACCGAGATTCGTGCAATTTACAGCTGGCAAACTCAGCTGGGCAGCGCCAGTTTTCCTTGTGTTGAGGCCTGAAAAACAACAACAACATCTGGGTGTGGTCTAAGATGGATTTGTTCCCAAGTTACAAGTGTTTTCACTTGTTTGGACAGTGACCTCAGGAAAAAGGTTACGTGGCTAAATATTACTTGCAGCGAAAACGTACAGGTGAGACGTATTCGCTTGTGAGGTGCTGGCGACATCTTTCACACGTAGTGCGCAACAGATGTTCTGAATTCCAAGAAACCAGCAAAATCGTTCAGCTCTTTGTGTTCAAAATCCCGCACAGTGAAACGAACGCGACTAGTTCGATCTCGGTACAGAAAGCCGTGATCGGGAACATCAGGACTGTCTATTTGCTGATCAATAAAATCCCCAATTTGGATATGTACATTGTTTGCCCGCATTCGTGTCATGGAAAGCTGTTCATTTGCAATTTGCGCAAATGTAGACCAAAACAGAACCTGATCCAAACATCCGGTGTCACTGCCCAAGCCAAGATGCTCTTATTGGCGGTCCTACGCCTTACCAAACCAGGACATCCTGCTCGAAAAGGAAGTGGGCCTTTGATGGCCTGCAATCTTTCTGCCATGAGGCCGGTGGGTGAATCGCTTTTGTAAAAGCAACCATAAGTCGTGCCTGCAGCTTGTGTGTAGGTGCGAGGAAATGTCATCCACTGCTTCCAGGAACTGGATGGATCGGCAACAGTTCACGGCAAAATTATTAGGTTGATTTACTGCGTCCAATTTGCCATTCTGAACAAGAAGCTGCTCATCAGATTTGGCAGATGGGTAATGGGGTATGTTTTGAACACTTCTGCGCAAGAGCAGAGGATCTGTGTCTGGTTTCGGAGAAATTACAGAGAGATCTGGGAAAGGGTTATTTATGTCATTGTTATCCTTGTTTACGCTGTACCATGTGAACCATGTAGCAATAGTCCAGACCTACTTGAGATTAGCTCGGGATCCGTTTCGTAGTTGTTTGTGGTGTCAACTTTTGTCGCGCGTTGTGGTGACGCATTACCATTTGTCACCAATTCCATTTGTCAGTGAATGCCTGTTTGGGCGTTCCCTGTTGGCCAGACGTATCGACCCGATTCTGGGCGTCCCTGATTTTTGAAGGCGCTTAGTTTTTGCCGATCTGCGCAACAGGGGTTGGGAGTGTAAACAACATCTGTTTCACAAGAAAGGAAAATGGGCACGCTGGTGCTTTTGACACATCCTGAAATCATAGCGCTACGAAGTCGCGACGGCCTTGTGGAGTGGAGTCACGTCTGCGTCATCGTCGTGGACTTGGGGGGGGGGACCCCTAGCCTATGGGGGAGGGGTCAGCCAGTGGGAGGGGTGTCAGCCCAGAGAGGGGTCCGGCATTACATTGTCATGTGACAATATCACGTGATTACGTGACGTGACGGCAGCAGGCTTACGCTGACGAAGCGTACTTGTTCTGGTGGGGTGCCTGGCGCAATCAATGCACCAGATTCTGGTAAGTCGGCCTTCAAGTGGAGAGATGCATGGTAAAAACTGCACAAAAGAACAGTAGAGATAAAAGAGAAAAAGAAAAGAAGAACTCGACCTTCAAGTTAAAATGCGACCCAGAAGGTGGGGACAAAAAAACCTCGGCAGTTCTTCTTTGGCTCTGAAATCTGCGTGGTTGAGAGAACGAAAAGCTTTCTTGATCGTCGGGAAACACCAAAAGCATTGTCGAAAACGTCATGTGTGGGTTGGACAGGTGGCACTATCTGATTCTGATTGTCCACAACAACATGCTCGTCGACCTTGCCACAAAGGTGGCGCCAATTTTACGCCAACCTGAAAGCCTTGGAGAAGTGAAGTGCTTCGAAGTGCTCTTCCTTTTTCACGTGTTTCTGCATGTGTAATGTGTAGAAGAGGCCATCTTGTTGTTTTGATAGCAGCACTGCAAATTACGGAAGGATTGCTTTCCGCTTCTGTCGTAATTTACGGGAATCAAGAAGGGGGAAAAGGAAGCGTCCTGGCGACTCGGAACGACGAAGTTGAACGGGAGCGCAGCAGGGCTGCGGCAACCAAGTGGTTGTTTACAAGTTTCTGGGCACAAATCTATTATGGCGGCTATTGATCGTAGTTGGCATCTGGCCTCCTCGCTTCACTGTGAAGCTGTTTTTCGCCGTGTTTTTCCCTTCTCGCTCTGTTCCTATTGGCTCCCTGGATGTTGTTTGTGCACGGTTCTAAATGCGATCGGCTCTTTCCTTTCCAATTTGTCATCTGAGATTTTTCGCCGTGTGTGTGATACGCTTGCTTTCCTCCGTGCCAATCTGACCTTTACAAATCAGAAATCAGAGAAACTGAGGGAATCTTCGCGGGCACGGTGCGATCCATGGAAAACAACATTGACGCCCACTTGGGCTTCCTGAGCACTTGCGGAAGAGGAAACCCCTGGACAG
>JAAUYG010041979.1_pt1 | contig 12124 bp, 8 predicted proteins | sample 7278091 | NCBI WGS metagenome assembly JAAUYG01 (sample SAMN14350201, study PRJNA611818) | marine sediment metagenome | isolation source: surface marine sediment (0.6m) | place: French Polynesia: Moorea | collected 2018-08
CTCACCTATTCACCCTATTAACCGCCCCCGCATTGGATAGTGGTTAGAGAGTCCGCTCGGGGTGCGGGAGGTTTGTGCTTCTCAGCTTGGCGCTTGACACTAATGAGTTAGGCATCCGACTGGACGGCTCGGAGTCAGTATAAATAGTCTGACTGGTTCCTTTCTGCTCACCTGTGGCAGAATTGAATCGGAAGCTTCGTACCCAAATTTACCGGGCGTAGATCGTTTGTCCCAAACAAGACAGGTCCACATTAAATCACCACGCGCACATCTGCATACACCACCGAATCCAACTTGCAGTCGGTGATATGGCCATGAGTGTTTGAAAGCCGATTATAAGCCTGATCCCCCCCCCTCACCTACTATGCTAAATCAGACTATCTTTGTAGACAAAGCAGAGCAAGCAGAGTGATATGTAATAATTAGTTTCGAGAGTGCTTTAACACGCTAGCACTTGTGTCTACCTTTCGGGTAAACCAATGAGTCGCCATAATTCCAAGATGACCGTGTTTCTGACCTAGTTTTATTAGGGCGAGTTCAACTGTAGGGATCAAATGGGACTACAGGCCTGCACAGCGCGTGGTTAACAAACACACATTGTTCAAATGTGTAGATATACATGGTAGAAATATGCTATTACAATGGAAGACACAATTTGAATAGAAATGTGCTATTACCATGTACAGGCACAATTTAAAAAGAACTATACTTTTCCTTGGAAAGACACAATTTAAATATAAATATGCCAGTACCATGCATAAACACAATTTAAATAGAAATATGCTATTACCATGAACAGACACAAGTTAAAGCGCCATACACAGCATTCTAGGACCCTACATCTGTAACGTTACCCATTGCTTTCCTAGTAAATTATATACTCCATGTGCATGCCCTGAAACAACTGGCATTATTTTATATTGCAATCATACATCATATTAACCATCCGTTCATAGACATTTATTGGCGGCGGTAAACATCGGCGTCCTCGTACAGAGCCTGATGAAAAACGAGCGACATTAGCTTATGTCGTAAAAACGTAGAAAAATAGGCACTTGATTGTGTTGTCGTGTACCCCCCCCCCCCCCGCCCCCAAAATGCTGGAGTCTGAAAGTGGTCTAAACAGAGAACACGCCAATGGTTGGTAAAGTAATTCTACACTTATTGATGGAGTTCTCGAAAGTCGATTTCAGTCTAAGGTTTTGACTTTAAAAATGTAACTTTTTTAACCAATCGCATTTACCCAAATTGTTGACTGCATGAAGTCCAACCTTAAGTATTTTCAAACCCAGATGAAGGACATATTATTGTTACGGTGTAGTCTGCCAAAATAATGTGGTGGATATTGTCAAAGACGCTGGGACGAATCTGAGAAAAAAATGGCTCGAAAATTTTAGACAACTGAACGTCAGTCATAGAGCAAATGATTCTTCTTGAGACTTTTTTGAGATTTGGTCACATTGGCTATGGACTATTTTGACAACAAAAGGGTTAAATCTCTTTGCCAACCCCGTTTGCAAACCGCAGTGCAGTTAAAAAAATCGTCGGATAATAATACATTGTGCTAATGTATTTTGTTACCACAACCTACCGACATTAAACATCTTTTTCTATTCTATTCTATTCTATTCTATTCTATTCTATTCTATTCTATTCTATTCTATTCTATTCTATTCTATTCTATTCTATTCTATTCTAGTTCAAGAACGCCTAGCCATCGCTTTCAGACCCATGCTAGGGAAAACATGAAAACCATTCGGTTATCACTTCCTATGGCTAATTACAATTTACAGCTGGCATGTTGACTGAGTGTAACCTGTGTTTGAACAAGGCTACTACAGGGCGGGATTTATTCCACTCGTGTTTCTCCTCCAAAGCCCTGATTAATTCTTGCTGGGATGGAGAATTTCCATGGATGTTTTGCTAGAAGCGACAACTGAGCGATGTATCCAAAGCCGTAAGCCGTTATGTTTTTCCTCAATTCACTTGTCTGCTTGGACTCTGAATGAAACTCCACGGCCTAAGACAACCGATTCCCCAGATACAATGCCAATATAGGCTGGGTAGACATACGTGTACGCGGAGGTTTTCTGTAAAAGAAAGGACGCTACCAGCCCGTGCTACAAACCCGTGGGCAACAAAAACATTCGCTGTTGCATATACATGTACTGCCGTCGCTACTACAGCCGCGGCTCGCCAGCTGCAAACCTTTGAAAAGCACTACGCCGGAATATATTAAGGCAACAAGGCCCATCTGGATTAATAGGATTAGTCGATTTAATCCGCTGTCACTACACGAATAGTAGACAAAGCGGCTAAGTGGACACTCATGCCCTGATGAACAGCAAGGTCCCATCAGAGTCTTTGGAGTCGACTTTAACTGAATTACGTTTTCTGGTAGTTAAGAAGGTTCGTCCTTTTCCCTGAGGCCATCCTAGCATGCATGGCTGATTGTGGAAACGTACAGGACATGATTATCTGCCTCGACGGAGTGTCGAGCTGCTGTGGAAGAGATGCAGTCGGGTGTTGTGTCTGGGGTAGCGTCGTCACAAAGGGAAATCCCCTTTCCAGGGCCCTATTCACACCGCACCAATCGGCGTTGAACTTCGTCCAGAATCCGAAGATTACCGAAAGGGTCCGTGGGTGTATTTCCGGTACGGCCTGTGTGAATATAAATAAGCCTTGGACATCACTACAGCGTATCACTACAGTCGTGTGCTCCGTTAATTTGGAACTACTTTACTGTATCTTTATGCATAGACAGAAATTAATAGTTACGCTCCTTAAAATGGCCCAGAAACTAGGCGTCAGTGGACATGTTCTCAAAAGTCTTAAGTCCAGTAGTGATCTTAAGTATAGAATGGACAATTGTTTCCATGGTAATTACTGACCTTAAATCCCTTTGAATACTTAAGGAGATTTTTGTTCTAGGTTTCAGATGGTCACAGGGATAACACTTAGCCAGTTGTTTAATGGTGTACTAGATAGGAATACATAAAAAAGAGGCCAAGGGTAGTAATTCTCTGTATGAATACTTTGCACGTTAGACCAAATGCACTGAGGTCCTACAGAGTTTTCTGAGATCCAGGTCAATTTACAGAGGTTACTGAGATCCATGTCAATTTACGGAGGTTTCTGAGATACAGGTCAATTTACAAAGATTCTGAGATACAGGTCAATTTACAGAGGTTTCTGAGATCCAGGTCAATTTACAGAGGTTTCTGAGATCCAGATCAATACACAGAGTTTCTAAGATACAGGTCAATTTGCAGAGGTTCTGAGATCCAGGTCAATTTACAAAGGTTTTTGAGATCCAGGTCAATATACAAAGGTTTCTGGGATCCAGGTCAATTTACAGAGGTACTGATTCAAGGGTCAATTTACAGAGGTTTCTGAGATCCAGGTCAATTTACAGAGGTTTCTGAGATCAGGTCAATTTACAGAGGATTCTGAGATTCAGGTCAATTTACACAGGTTCTCAGATACACTGTCAAATTTACAGAGGTTTCTGAGATCCAGGTCAATGTACAGAGGTTTCTGAAATCCAGAGATTTCTGAGATCCAGGTCAATATACAGAGATTCTGAGATCCAGGTCAATTTACAGAGGTTTCTGAGATACAGGTCAATTTACAGAGATTTCTGAGATCCAAGTCAATTTACAGAGGTTTCTGAGATCCAGATAAATTTACAGAGGTTTCTGAGATCCCAGTCAATTTACAGAGGTTTCTGAGATCCAGGTCAATTTACAGAGTTTCTGAGATCCAGATCAATTTACAGAGGTTCTGAGATCCAGGTCAATTTACAGATTTTTATGAGATCCAGGTCAATTTACAGAGGTTTCTGAGATCCAGGTCAATATACAGAGGTTCTGAGATATAGGTCAATGTACAGAGGTTCTGAGATCCAGGTCAATCTACAGCGGTTGATGCGATCCAGGTCAATTTACAGAGGTTTCTGACATCCAGAGATCCACGTCAATTTACAGAGGTTTTTGAGATCCAGGTCAATCTACAGAGGTTTCTGGGATCCCAATCAATTTACAGAGGTTTCTGAGATGCAGGTCAATTTACAAATTAATGCCAAACGATATAGCTTGGAAAAAAACCTATGTATATAGTCATTAAGTCCGTGAGCTGAAATTCCCAGCTGCTTCACACTACAATTAGCTATTTTGGAGGAATTCCAGATAGTAGGGTTTCACAATGACGCCGATGTTAAAATTTCAAAGTACCATATTATTAATAAAGTAGGAACTAAATATTCACCTGCACAATTATTGCCCCCCGAGCCCTAGACTGCAGTTATTCTCGCTTACGTTTTCGAATCCCATTCCATTTTGAGACAGGCGCACTGGGTGATTCCGAAATAACCTTAAATACCGTTAGGTCAAATGTATCGCATATATTTTTACTACCGTCATTTGGGTACCAGAATGTCACACCATTTGTCTCTACCAGCAGCAGTTTTGTCTTGTGAATTATTTTGAGACCAGTGGACAGAATGACCCCCAGATGACCTTGAACCACTGAAGAAACAGGCATTTTGAAAACAAAAATGCCACTGCTTCTGCAGTCATTATTCGCTTTCACCCATACTTTTCATAGATGGTCGTGTATCAGCCCTACTAAATGTTGCTGCTCGGTGTTTCGACAGTTAACGCCAACAAAAAGATTGTCATTTATAATTTTGACCAGTGGAAATGACAATTACGAATATCTTGGAAACTGACAATCGTAAAGCAAAACGGAGTAAAATTTGGGTCTCCGGGAAAATTTATACATATATATGGGGTAATTTTGACCTTCAGTGATATTCAGTGGAATATTATATAAGTGCATCGTTTGACCCCAAAACGACATCGAAGCATTGGGTGTCTAAAGTATCCATACGCATGTGTAACTTATCCCCATAGCCCAAAATTTCCCTTCTCTCTGCCCCATAATTAGCCGTTTCCAAGATATTTGCAATTTCTCATTTTCCCATTTGCCTCATATTAAGTTAATTTTAAATATGCTTGAGAGCAAAGCTTTGCATTTCATAGTGGCAAGGAGCAATATTTACGTGGGTTGGTCCAGGGAACATCTATGAACAGTCTGGTTGAAAACATTTCCATTGTCCAACATATCAAATGACAATCTTTTTTTGTTAATTTTTGAAAGACCGAACAGAAACATTAGTGAGGCCGATATAGGAGCAGCTGTGAAACGTATGCCTGCAGAAGCAGTAGCATTTTGAATAGGATATTGTCGGGAATATTATCAGAGTATGCATCGTATGACCCCAAAATCATACACGTAAAAGGCGTAGGGTTTGGACAATCTCCTTTTTTTGGGGGGGGGGGGGGGGGCTGCAATTGCACAAAATGCCCTCAAGATGGCATTGAAGCAGTAAAGGTTAAAATTACCCAGTATATATGTACACTTTACCCCCGGAGGCCCACAATTACTTGCGTTTCACTCTTTGATTAGCCGTTTTCAATATATTTGTATTGCTTTTCATTTTCTATTTTTCCGGAAGGTAAAATTTCATCGTTTCTCATTTTGTTTAGTTTCAAAAAATAGCAAGAAATACTTTGAAGTAATAGAAAAAATGGCTTCAAAATTATAACTGTAGAAGTTGTGTAATATTTTGGAAATCGTTGTTTCGTATAAATCGCAAGGGCACCCAATGTTCCCAAAATTACATACAATTACGCTTTATGTTAGAATCCCCAAAATTACCTCACAATTACGCTTTATATATTAGCACACCCCCCCCCCCCCCAAATTACCTCACAATTACGGTTTATATATTAGAATCCCCAATTTCACCATTTTTGCTGTATGACCAGCCGTGGTTGAGAAACGAAAATACTTAACTTCGTAAATGCACGGAATGATCTCAGAATAACATATGTGAGGACAACTGGGATAAAATTTCAAGGGCGGTTTCAAATTTTTCAAATGTGATTTGTAGGAAGAGGGATTTGATTTTTCGCTCCTATAGGGTTCCATGCTAACGAAAAAGACAAAAGAGTGAAAATTAGCACAAAGAACTCTGCTTTCAACATTTAGGATAAACATCCATGCGTTTTGTTCAGGTAACCAACATCTAAAATTTGAAAGGAAGCCATGCATCAGATTTCAGAAACAATCGATGTCACGGACGGAGATCGGATGAATTTCGATATCATCAGCTCTGATGGCACAGTCAAGAAGAACTAACAAGACACACCACTACATTGCTATAACTATGCAATACTCCGCTGGAAGTTTTTTAACATTACATATTTTTTATGATTTCCGCCATTATTGCACCACTAGAAAAAACATTAGATTGCATTTAATGTTATAATTGTCACCATCTAAGTTTTCAAAATGATCTTTACTGTTAACACAATTTAAACATCTGTTAACTTGGTTAAAAAATAAAAAAAGGTTAGATTTATAGCATTTTCTTTGTGTATTCGTTACTCCCACGCAGAAAATGTTCCCAGGCCATGCAATGTAACCCTGGCAACAGGTGAGAGTGACACTTTGTAGCATTGTCTTTGTGTCGAGACAAGGGATTATCTGTCGATAATCCCTGGTTCCAAAGATAGCCAAGAATTCCAGACGTGTTCGGTATGCTAGGTTTGGCAGGTTTGTTTCAAGACACTTCAACCGACATCGGAAGAGGAGGCAAAGTTTACTGGCTCAATGACCTAGCAGACTGCAAACTAGAATAATGCAGCCGGCCACGGCATGTCTGAATCTATGGGATCCACATATTAAGCGATATTTACGATACTGTCGATCATCCAGCACGCCCATAAAAGTACGGTGTAGCATATAGTTGAATCAGTCTTTATGTGTTACATGCGAGAAACCAGATTCTGGAAAAATCGTATTCTGAAGTCTAGAAATGGCTCACTCATCACGTTGGCAACCATTGTCTCTTTCATGCTTAATATCACCAGTGAACTTGAGATTATTTTGAGAAACGGGCCCCTTAATTCAGCCCCTTTCCCCATTCAATAAATGGTGGTCCCTGTGATCACCACCAGAGTCTACAACTTAATGAAACGCTATGATACTAATATTGTAATGCATTATTTGCCCAGTGTATATTTACTCTGGCGGAGGGAGGGGGGGGGGGGGGTCTACAACAGCGGTCCTCCTTTCTCTAACAAGGATGGCAGAGAGTCTAAGACAACTTTTGTCAAATTAATCTATGTGTGGATAGACTACCTTAGTATAGACACGTCACATAAGCCGTAATGAAATCTATGTGCAGTCTGTCTGGGACACAGCTCTGGCGCTGACTTATTGCATCCTGGCATAGAGTAACTACTGCGAGACACATCGATGTGCGAAATAACATTTAACTTTTTTGTCGTCTTAGTGCTGATAGCCTTACTGTTTCTAGTTTACACCAGACAGCCTGTCCTGCAAATATCCGCGATGTGAGGATTCGTAAAACTGTGTCTGGAAATAACTGGTATATCTGTGTCAGATAAAAAGTACTATAAAAAACCTCTTTTGGATTATTCGGAAAGAGCCAGAAAATTTCTTGATAAAATATATCACCGAACGGGTAATTGAAAAAGAATTTTTGACAAATGTCTAGTGCACCTAGCAGATGCATCATTATTTCTTTATCCAAGAATCTCTGAATAAAGTGGCACCCCAGACAAGAAGGCCCGAACATTATTGAAATGGTAGTAATGCCAAGTTCGTGACAAATGAAACATTTTACCGGTTCGGTCAGGTTGTGACTTACATACACCCCATGCCAAGGGGTTGGCCATACCCCATTTATAGCGGTAGCCACTAAGTAGATATAAATGCAAAAGAAGTCACATTCATTTCTGGAACCGCCCAACAAAGAAGGTAAAATTATCATTTCGCATAAGGCGGCTACATAAACAGTCAGATATATCGTTAGGAATAAGACAGAATAGGAAAGGATAAAAAGATATATAAGAAACATTATAACATTATTGACCGACATGATACTTTGATGAAATGAGAGTGAGTTGAAGTGCCATCTGCATTGACATATCTGTGTAAACTGACACGAATTTACAGTTGTAAAACAAATTGAGTACAATAAGAGCATTGATCAACACTGTTTCTAAAACTTTACAGCTGTCCCTCTATTTTACAACCCTCTATTTTAAGACCACCCTTGATTATAAGACCGCTTGGTTTGGTCCCAAGGGGCAATATTCTGTGTTAAATGACCTTTATTTTAAGACCACCTGCAATATAAGACCACATTTTCTTGGTCCCATGGGTGGTTTTAAAATAGAGGGACCACTGTACATCGATGTTATCACCGGCTCTATGGATACTTCGGTCACTGTGGAAGTGAGTGATGGCAATGAGGGCAAAATAACTCTTTTGGTACTTTACTGGTTATTTCTGGCTCACGAAAAAGACTTGTGGAGTAGTAGTAAACGCCAATGATTTCGATGAAAGTGAAATTTTCTTTTGCTTATTTGCATCACTTCGGTCCCTATTTCTCAAGCAGGAATTATGGAGTAAACGTTTCGGGTCCAGAAAATGATCAACAGACATCTTGGAAAATGGCGGTCAAGTGAACGCGTCTTCTGCAGGAGAAGCAGCGACTGATTTGTCGGTGGCTCAAAATATACATATATGTAGGCCCAAGATATCGTTCCAATGGTAATCTTGACATCTGTTTGCAGAAGTACTGGTGTGGTGCCAAGTTCTCGTTAGCCGGAGGCAACTCTCAAGATGACGGCTCAAGATGACGGCTAAGAACAGATGGTATGCAATGATAACCACACAGCGCTGGTCTATCGGGATTAGACTGGGATTGGTGTAATCTTGTAATTTTAATATCCGTTTTTTCAACTCAAGCATTAATTTCTTTACCGAGGTTTTCAACATACATGCAAAAATGTATTATAATGGTTACCTCACATACACAGTGGCAGAGAGCAGACTTCCATACGGTCGAAATCTAACTTGCTTCTCTCTTACATACATGCTTCCAAAAATCAAATAATCTTCTGTCTAGAACAAAAGATCACACAGGTTTCACAAGGCCTTGGGCTATAGTTTGGCGGTGCGTTCCTCAGAAAGACTGGCTAGCTTGTTTGGAAACACTGGCTAGATTGTTTGAAAACAATGGCTAGATAGCTTACTTAAATCTAGAAAGGGTATCATGATTGCAATCTTGATAATTTTTGCTCACCGCCAACAATTAAGACAAGAGTAACGGTGTAAGCTTCCGCGAGGCGTACTGCTGGGAGTTAGAGATACGATTAGTGATTATTACTCTTTTTTTGAAAATCTTTATTATACTTTGGTTAATGTACAATATGCTTTGCTCTTTTAAACGTGTTCTCACTGCGTTTATCTGCTAAATATGTTCTGGAACTAAAGGTGCATTTAATAATCCTACTGATACAGTTTGATTATTTTTTTCGTTTGGGGGTTCACTACTTGCGTTGATGCGTTCAGTTATCTAGACAGTTTACAAATGGTTGAGTTATCATATTAGACGAAGAATAAACATCATTTAAAAATATTAATCAAAATATTCTCTAAATGCCTAGTCATTTCGTTGAAGAATGCTTCTCTGCTTTAAGTCATTGTAAGAACGAATTTACACTGTAGTTGATAGAAGCTGAAAGTGCGATTTATCAAGAATCTATTTCCGTGGCACTTGCAGCAGCGTCTATCGTATGTTTTCCAAAGGTTGATAACATAGGTCTAACTGAACTCAGTAACGGGACCTGGTGTAATTGCAACTACCCCTGACTAATTAAAAAAGTTCTAATCCAGGCAAAACAAATGAACTAGCCTGCATCTTCGTGAAATCGAAACCGAGCAAGTGTACCTGAAAATGAATTAAAGATTAATTTATACGCAGCCGAACTGCTGCACAATGAATAAGCAATCAACTCCCTCCATGGGGGCATTGACGAAGCTGTCGATGTTTATCATTTGGCAGAGAAACCGGCAGATTATACTGTTCCTAAGGGTGTAATGTGTACAATGTTGTTAAATTTCACGAGTGATGCAAAAATTGTTACAGTTGTCACAATTATAGCCAGTGATTCAGCGTTAGGTTTTACAGCAACTAAAGCTTTAGTTTACGTTCTCTTTTTTTAGACTGGAGATTTTAGTTATTGTATTTGAATACAAATATTATCTCTTGTCTGAAAATCCATGACTTTGTGTAACTGGGACTGTATTTGTAGAAAGTTCTTAAAGTTACGTTTTTACTTTAAGTCGGCGTCTTAGTTAAGATTGTCCAGATTATATTTAGTGAAAATTTACACCTGAGTATTGGTATTAAATGCTTTTGTCTGAAAAGGTGCTCGACTCATTCACTATGCACTGTTGTCCGAAAGAGCCAAATACTATGATCGCTGGTTGTGCTCTGTGCTAAAGAAACTTCAGCGCTCCAACCAAACACCTAGAAAGGTGTTAAAAGTGGAAACAAGCTCACAAATAACTTTTGTAGCTTAGTCTCGTCTAAGTTGAAGGTCAGTTTTTGTATTTAAGGTTTCTATTGATTCCTTTGATTCCTTCCAATTTTAAAGATAAGTCCAATTTATGGTGTAGCAAAGTTTAAGAATTTTTGATACATTCCCAGCAAAGGTGCAATGTCAGGTCAATGATTAGCCAGTTGTATATATCCAACGAAAGATCTCTTTTTTGATATACGTCATCGCCATTACGTGAAACCAGGCAACAGTACACTGTAACTGTTACTGGTGTTTATTTTTTATATGTAACGACGTTAAATACAGTTTTTTCCTACTTAGTGGCTTGCTTAATTGTGGTAACGACTTTCGCAAAAGTGGATGAAATAGCGATTGCCTTGGAAAGTCGAAGGGCATGTCCTTTTCCATTTAGGACCTCCCCTTACGGCTATTGCCCGGTATATTGGTCGTCTTGGAGACCTTGTGACAGCGGTGACATTTCCCCCTCGGGGCCACCCTCAAGAGCTACGACGCAATTCCTTCAGGTGAAACGAGCTTTTCGTCAATTTGGCGGCCGTTAGGGTGATGGCCCCCTGGGCGGGGAGACGGGAAAATTGTCGGAACTCACGGGAGCAAGACGCAGTTCCTCAACAAGAAGGCATCTGGCACAACAAAAAGATATTGGCAACACAGACAGTAAATAAGATAAATAATGCACAGTGCTGCACAAATTGCTCATACAGACTTCGGGCTTTAATAATTATTTTTATGGCGAGTCGCTGGGTCATGGAAACAACTGGTATAAATCTGTATTTTTGGAAGAACCCGAGATTGTACAATGCAGGTAAAAAATTATAGAGGATGCAGAAGATATCCTGGAAGCAATGGGATTGCTGAAAAGTGGTAGCTGTTGGTTTACACCACCACCAACATCACCACTATTACTACAACCAACACTACAACAACAAAAATAACAAATACTACTAGTACTACTACTACTACTACTACTACTACTACTACTACTACTACTACTACTACTACTACGACTACTACTACTACTACTACTACTGCTACTACTACTACTACTACGACTACTACTACTACTACTACTACTACTACTACTACTACTACTACTACTACTACTACTACTACTACTACTACTACTACTATCACCGCTGCTGCTGCCGCCATGACTGCAAACCAACAAAAACTACAACAAATACTACTACTACTACTACTACTACTACTACTACTACTACTACAAAATAAAAAAACACTGTCCACAGTACGTAAAGTCCAGAAGCCTGTGTGTGGTCTTCGGCCGAGGATTTGTTCGCTGACAGCCAGGCATTATCTTCCTACTGGCCAACAACATATGTTGAACATCAGGCCAGGTAACTGTGCGGCATCCCAGAAGACCTGTAGGATATGCCAGGGTGAACGCCGAAATTTCTTTCTCTTCTGTGTTCTTATTTGGCGAACTTGACGTCTTAAAAGCCGATGAGAGAGAGAGAGAGCGCGCGCGAGAGAGAGAGAGAGAGAGAGAGAGAGAGAGAGGGAGAGGGAGATAGAGAGAGAGAGAAAGAAAGAGAGAGAATAAGATAAATATAAAGAGATGGAGTAGGGAGGGAGGGGGAGCAAAGAGAGAAAGAAAGAGGATGGACAGCTGAGAGGTGGGAGTAGGAGCGGTTAAAAGAGAG
>JAAUYG010043400.1_pt1 | contig 12124 bp, 12 predicted proteins | sample 7278091 | NCBI WGS metagenome assembly JAAUYG01 (sample SAMN14350201, study PRJNA611818) | marine sediment metagenome | isolation source: surface marine sediment (0.6m) | place: French Polynesia: Moorea | collected 2018-08
GTACAGATGTTAACCTTGTTCATCCTCGCTAGACAGACCATCTATTTCCTCTTCATCGCCACCAATGGCTCGCCAAAATTGTATGGCCACCTATACAAAACAGCAATTTTGTTTGTTGGTTTCTTGTCCCAAACAGAAATTGTTGGTGCAACAGAATTGGCGGCATGTTTCCATTTCGTGTTCCGAGGATCGTTGTTTACATCTATACATCGCACCAAACAGAAGCCATGCGTAAATCACAAGTTTGAGTTTTACCTTTTCGGCGTATTGTTTCCGCTGTTGTGGAGGTAAATTTTCTGCACGTTCTGTAAGAACAAGATCACCCCGCTGAGTTAAGTTAATCATTTGTTGCGTTTTCAGTTGAAATAGAAGCCAAGTTCACTTTCAAAATTCGTAAACAATGTGTGATCGAGAAAACCACGGAAAGTTACATCTTTTTCTGATTTATGGTAAACAGGCCACCTTTCATCAATCGCATCTTCTCGAAGAGTTGCTCAAAGGACTCTTCTGCTGGATCTTCATTCCCCAGTGCGGCAAACAGCGCCATATCGCTGTCTGGGACCATAGAATCTGTGCAAACATCACAAATGATCACTGCAGTGCTTTCTAACGTCCCTGCTTCTTCACATTCAAAGGAAGGAAACCAAGATGGAAACCTTCATGCCACTTTTCATTGTTACAAAGACAAATACGCTTAGTCAGCGCAAAGGCCGAGCGCCCCAACCATCCATGGGGGGGGGCAGCCAGCCAGTGGGGTCAGCCAACAAGGGGGCGGCGTCAGCCAGCCAGCCAGCAGGGGGGGGGAATCAGCCAGCCAGGGGGGTGGGAGGTGGGGGGTCCTCCACGACAACGACACATACCGTAAAATTTTGTGTATACCACGATTCATGTATAACACGACCCCCAAGCTTAGCCTTTGAAAAACAGGATAAAATTTTTGTCTCTTGTATAACACTACCCCCAAGTTCAGGACTAAGAGGAGGCTTTATTTTGAACATACTATAAAATCTCATGCAGAATACGAGCAATTTTCGACTTAAGTTTTCACACCTCTGTACTTCAATCAAAAGTTTTAAACAGACTCCAACAACAAAATAGCTTTAACACTTGTAAACTGCAAAGACAAAAAGTCAAATTACTTGTCATATCAAATAGGGTGTATTTACACTTCTTGGTGGAAACTAACCTTCACAAATGAGCCAAAAAAAATTATTTTCTTTTTGGTCTCATGTATAACACTACCCCCTGGTTCAAAGGTAGAAAAATGGTCTAAAATTACTCGTGTTATACACGAGATTTTACGGTACATGACTCCATAAGGCTGATTCGACTTACAGTCGCGCTAGGCCTAAAAAATTGATGTGACGACCGGATATTCACAACTGTAGAAAGCATAAATTTACTGGATGAAAGTTCCTCGGAAAACACATCGTGATCTAAATGACTGCAGGTGGGTACAACGCGAGAATGTAAGGTGAGTATGAAACATGAAAACTTGATAAACTCACCTATTATTTCTATCCCTGATTTCTTTTGCTGGTTTTTCTTGTCCTTTTCTGCCTTTGTATCAGACATTCTGCTGGAAGCACCTGGGTTTGCAGTTGCACCTTCCAATGTTGCTTCAGGCAAGCCTGCAGCATTGTCAGTTTGTGCGTTTGCGCTGTCAGCAGCACAAGACAAGTCACTCTGGTTATTTGGCACAGCAGGGTGGGTGGAATCGTTGATGCTTATGGAATGTAAACTTGCTGCCAATGAACTCACATCCCCTGCAGCAGCAGATGCTTCGTTTGAGCTGTTACTTTCCCCTGAGTTTCGGGACTGTACGGCAATCTGCTCCCTGGCCGAGTCCATCATCATTTGCGTCATATATGGACTCCGAAACGTAGGCTTATCTGCACGAGAAAACAAGTCACGTGTTGAGAAAGAAAGACACCACTGAGACACAAACTCCGTGCATATGACGGGTTTTCCATTTAGTACGACAACCAACCTTTCATGACTAGATTTGGCCAGGTGTGCGCATGCAATGCCTGCACAATTCGCTGGACACCAGTCGTTTCCTGGAAATCATCTAAAAGAAACAAACTTTTCAAATACACAGCACAACGAACAGTTTTCATTTCTTCTTGCCCATTTTTATGGAACTGAAAATGGCCACTTACCCTCTTCACTATCGCTGCTGTCCTGTTCTGGGTTCAGCTCAACAAGTTCAAATCCATTTTCCAGGCACCACTTCTGAGATTCCAACTTCGTTATCACTGTGAATGCAATTATTGACATTGTCCATTTGGGACTGGTATGCCAAAACTATATATTTTTTTTTTTATGAAAAAAAACAAAACAAAAAAAAACACACGTTTGGAACAAACCTCCATTCTGCAAGCATCTCTCGCAAACAAGAATCTGGACAGCAGGTTCCATTTCTTTGACAAACGGCAGCCAAAACCCGATCTTTTGCAGTCCATTTTCCTGCACAAAAGAAAATCAATCTCGTTGGACGATGTCTGATTTCAACAAAGAACAAAGATTCTAAGACAGAGAAACGAAACAGAATCTGACTCAACGAAAAGTGACCAGCAGAAAAGAAAGAGGTGCACCAACCTCCGAGGCGTCGAAGTATAACACAAATCCTTGCACATTCTCAGCAAATTCTTCGTTTCCAATCGTTCTTGTTGGAGTTGTGCAGATGTTTATGTCAGCTGTGTAATATTTGGTATCGATGTGCCAAGGGTAAGCTTCAATCTGTTCCAAAACTGGTTTAGCGGTTGGCAGACCTGGAGTTCCAAGCATTTCTGCAAAAATACAATGTCATAGTTTTTGGCAGACCAATCCGAAATCAGGAGCTTCTTTCCTGTTCTTGGGACATCGCTGGGTCATCTTTGACGAGAGGGTGGTGCACTGATGGGGCGGCCCGATTAGGGACGACAGAAGGATAGACAAGGGTACGCACCGGGGTAGCGTTGTCAAGTAGCTCCCCCTCAGCACATTTTGGGCTTTTTCTCAGCAACCCATAGGTTTCCATTGGTCTTGGTGTGCACAACAGGTATACATCAGGAATGTGCAACTCATTCCAGTAAGGTTTATATTACACAGGCTTACAACCCCAATAGGTATTGAGAAATGGCCTGACGAGTGGTAAGGGGGGCCATTTCATACATGTACACATGAGACAGCCCCTTCATCTCTTTATACATAGGATAGGGGGGTCATCCCATGAGGGGGCTATCTGAAAACAACAAATCAGACAAATCTGATTCATTTTGGCTTGGCGCTGTCAAACTCGCAGGTGGCACTGGACAGGCTGTGAATTTGTCCAGGGTTGGAAAGAGATGTCACTTGCACTGTGTTGTTTTTAAATGTTACGTGGTGATTTTAGAAATCCAACGTGGCTGTGTGTACGGGCGCTAAATCAAAAACGTAGTCCTGCTTGGCAGGTAACGAGGGAGGATTGCCATTCAAAAACCTGTATTATCGCTCACAGAACCACAGTTGATCAAGGAGCTTGCAGATTTCCCTGTACAATTCAAGGCCGTTTTCGTCTTTTACTGACCGTATGTCGATGTGATTTTTCAAATAAATTCGACAAACTTACGTTTCACCAGCTCTTTTGGATCAAAATCAGTAGTACTGGCGATCAAAACACAAGGAGAATCCATAGTTTCCTTTCTAAAATTTTGAAACTGATCTGTCTTTTAGTAAAAATCATGTGCACGGGTTTTGCAACGTCACACTTTTTGGTTGTGTACTTGTAACCAAGCACATTTCCTTTGCACTCCTTGTAAAGAGAAATTTTCATGGCATCATGTCAGTTGCAGTCCGCTCTGAACGCAGTCCCCAAAATGTTGGAGAAATACTTATTCAGGTAGATCGAGACCTGTATAGGTCTGGACCAGTTGCAAAGCTTGCATTCTGCATTCAGCGGAATTGGGGGCGGGAGTGGTCAGCAGGTTCTCGCGGTTTGCTGTTTTCTCTGCACACCTGCTGGGACATCCATGCATTTCTGTTCGTGTGTAGTGTAGGTGCGTTTTGTATATAATGGCTGCCGCTTCAGTGGCACCCCATGCCATGGTGGGTGTTTTCACCTGGCAGGGCATCCCCACGTTGCCACAGGAACAGCCCCCCCCCCCGGGAATTGTTCCCCTTGTCATTTCTTCTCAAAAACAGTGCAATGCATTTCTGATTGCTCTTGCGTTCAGGTTCAAGATGACTTACTGGAGCTGAAGCGACAGCTGTGTGCTGATCAGGACCTGCAAAATGTTGACTTGAGTTCTTTGGAAAGTGCCATTTCAAAGACAGAGAATGGCCTGAAGGCAAGAATTCCACACTTGAGTGATGTTCTTCTTCCATTTTAAAATTCCCATTCAGCAACAGGAATGCGCTGTAAAATGAATCAGGAATGTTCACCAATCTTCTTTCGTCCAAGGGTCACACAGAGGTGCTATTCCGTCGTCTAAACGACCAGGTGAATATCCTGCCAACAACGCAGGATGAAAAGCCAAAAACTCCATCATCTGGAGAACTTGTTCCAACGCAGCAGGAAACAAGATCAGGGTGAGTCAGGTCATCAGACCACATTGCTTTGCCGTCCAGACAAGTCTGAGCAAAGATCAGGGACACTGTCTGAAATTTCACTCTTCTTTTTCAGAAGAGCCTTGTGTCAGCGCAGAGCACTGCAGCAAGAATTGAGACGCTTAACGCCAGGAGAACAAGTGAACTTTCATTTTCGGGCCGCGCAGCTGAAAGCAGAGTGGCCTATTTTTGCCATGTTTGTCTTCGTTGTTGTCGTTGTGGACAGAGACCCCTCTTCCCCAAAACAGCAGCGCGGCCTCGACACTGACAAACTCCCTTGTTCTTTCTGAGGAGACATATCTGTAAGAAAGCAAAATGAAACGACCTATTTACTCGCATTTTCCGGCATTTATCTTCGTGATCTGAATTTTTCAGCTGAGGGAAAAGATTTCCGTCAAGGCTATCGATAATCCTCACAACGCGAAGAACCGAGAAGTGCTGAACAAAAGTTATGGAATTCAATTGCCTCTCATTGAAAAGAGGACAAGCAATGTAAGTGAAATGCGGGAAATGCGTCGTAACTCCTTGAATTGTTTCTCTGTGTCCCAGATTGAAACACACACACGCACACAATCTGATTGTTTTTGTCCTTTCAGCCAAACACCTTCAAAGTTATGAAAGGGACAGTGGTGGAACCATTGACTGTTCTTCCAAGAGTTCATAGGGAAAATCCACAGGTTTGAGCAGATTTTCCCAAAACTGCAAAAAGCAAAATTTAACTTTTTTTGGACAAACGGGCTGTCTGTCCCACATGCACGTATAAAGTGGCAGACTTGTCTTTAATTTTCAGCTTCAACAAAAAGTTGCATTAATTGGCCACATAGAACAGCATCTGCCATAACGTCGCATTATTTCAGCTGGTGCCGCCACAAATAACGGAGAAAGATGCGCAGAAGGGATTGATGAGTCTGATCAACAGAGGCTTCATTCCGCCGAAAGCGAAAATCATTCTTCAGCCATCACCTGTCAGACACTCCACAGCAATACTGCACAATCCCAGTGAAAAACTGGCGCTGAAACTGAAGTCAGGGACCGCAGGTATCTCTGAAAACCACACAACTTTTGGACAAGCACTTACGAAGGACCTTTTTGGGCTGCGCAGCTGAAAGCGGAGTGGACCAAATGAGGCGCCCTGCCGACGCCGTTTTCACTGTGACTTCGGTGCTGATAAGCGCTCTTGTTGATGTCGCTGTCTTGAATGAGTTTCTTTTGTTTTCCGTTCAGATGGTCTCGGCTCTATAAAATTTGACTCTTTTGCTGATGACGAGAAACGACCGAGACCACCGTCTGTTGCCTCCCGAAGTGTGAAGAGTGCCACATGCTCAACTCGCAATACCTTCATCACCGAGTTAAAGGTTCCGCTTGCCTACAAAAACTTGGATCTACATCCCATGGTGAGACATGACTGATGCAGTCTTAATTTGTGTGGATCGTGGACAGAGACTCTGTTTGCAGTTCTTTTTCCAACAGCTGAAATCCCTCAGTTTTCGTTGTGCTTGTAGCCGCCTCCTACAACTCCAGCCATCGATAGCGAGCTGCCAAAAAGACAGACTCACAGATTCCCAATTCAGAAGGGCAAAACTCGAGAAGACTTGAAGGAATTTTTGGCCTTCAAAGAACATTACTGCCTGTCGTGGGGAAGGTAAAAAAATGTTGCTTTGGGATGGACCCCAGCCCGTCTTTTACTGTTTCCCTTGCGTTTTAGTTTGGAATAGTGTGAACTTTTGTTGATTACGGGACATGTTTTGATTGATTTGTTTTCAGTATTGTGTCAACATTGAAACATCTGGAGAAGATGTTGACCACCTATGCTGTTCCCATAGCTTTTGTGAATGGAGACAAGTAAGTTGGTTTGTGTCTTGGACCGTTGTTTTTTGTATCATTTCGTCATGTGTTGTGAATCTTTGGATGAGTTTTTATTCCATTTCGTCTTCTTAAAAATGTGTTGATGTTGAAAAATTCCAGGAGCAACCCCTTATCCTTTGACAAAGGTGAATCTTTTTTCACGACATGGGTTCTTTGTTGTAGATTGGCAGATTTGTCGCTGGAATTTGAAATGGAGACACCTTCCACAGAAGCTCTTCTCTCGTGCATTGTTAACAGGGAAGACGTTGAAAAATTCATGTGCCAACCAGTACGTGAATGCCAGTTCTTTGCCAGACACGAGACCCGTGATGGATTCCTGTGTTTATTGTCAGTGTTTACTTTGTTTCAGGGTCGGAGATTCTGTGGGCCTCAGGGACAGAACATCGCAGCTGCCAAAATACAAGCAACATGGCGAATGTACAAGGACAGAGACAGATACCTGAAATACAGAAAGAAGAAGATTGCAGCTGGAATTATCTGTATCTCGTGGGTGCTGAGCATGAAGTTGTCCAAAGTGCGAAAACAACTGGCTGCAAGTCGACTCGACCAACTGGAAACCTTCCGGCGGGAAGCCAAGGTGAGTTCTGAGATGCCTTTGTTCAGAGAACAGCGGAGCAGTGGCCCAATGACTTGTTGGGCTTCATTTCATGGTGTTCCGTGGGGTTTCCTGGTCCGGAAGAAACAAGGGCGGTTATCAGCGTTGAAGGTACGTAGCCAGTCTTGTTCCAGTTTATTTGGCGGGTCTTGCCATGATGACGACGACGACAGGGTGACGAGAAAAAAGACTGCAGCACCAAAATACAGGACTTCAGAACGTGTGTGATTTCGTTTCAGATTTTCTCCAAGAACTGGGACAGGATCAAGCATTCCCGTCGTACTGTCATTCACATACCTTCTTTGGGATATGAAGGCAGTGTTCGAAGTACAATGGAGAACTTTGATCTCTGGCAAAACCAGCAGATGTCCAGGTTGTGCGACATTCAAGGTTTGGCCTGCTCTCCTGAATTCTGTCATGCGCATTCAATTTCTGTGACCTTTGTTTTGGTTGCGTCTCATCACTTGGCGTTTTGTTTCTTGTAGATCCAGATGTGGATGTGATCTATGTGTCAGCAGTCCACGTCAATGAGGAGATGCAGCAGTACTACTCCAAGTTACTCGGACTAAAATTAGCTGTTGAGTCCGGTGACGCATCACACCAGTCAGACCAAAGCAACAGATACAAGATCATCGTACCTGAAGCCCTCAACTCTTTCCCTGTAAGCTTAATCTCTTGCAATGTTTCAAACTTCAGTCAAGACAAGCAGAAATCACCCTCGTCAAAAAAACGCGCACTTGCACATGAGGCCTCCGCACCCTAACTTTTCAGTCCAAAAGCTGGGTTTGTTTCCACAGACATGTAGCAAAACGAACTGGCAATACAGCCGAACTTTGGTGCTGAAATTTTGGAAAAATAGTTAAATGTGGGAGATTACGGCAAGCAAGTAACTTATTGTGCTTACTGGAATTGGTCATTCATTGACGTGCGTGTTTCAGGGTCACAACATGTGTCTGGCGTCGCTTCTGAAATACAGCCCAGGAACGTTGAAAAGAATCAAGAATTTGATCCGCGGAAGGGATGCGTACATCGTGACTGGGATGCCTCACAAGGATGACCTGCATGTGGCGGATGCTCTTGGAGTTCCGATTCTCTGTTCAGAACCGGAAGTCGCGCACATGTTTTCAACGAAGTCAGGTGCCAAGCGGATCTTCAGCAGCGCGCAGGTTCAAATACCGCCTGGAGAACGCGACATCTACAGCTTGCCACAGGTGCGCGGCTTCTCGAGACGTTGTCTTTGATTTTGTATTTATTTGCTCTTTCAGCATCTGCAACCCAAGAGGTTTCCTTGGGTGTTTTCACCAACAAAGCAAATTTACACAGCAAGTGCACTTTTCAGTTGTTCGAGACTTTCGCGCAGTTGATTGTGGACAACCTGGAGGTCACGCGTTGGCTGTTCAAACTGGACAGTGAATGTGATGGTCGAGGAACAGCGTTTGTTGACGTGGCAGAGCATCTTCAGTGCTACCCTTGGGTTTTGAAAGAATCTGCCAGGTATTTCTCCAGAATATATTGGTATCTTGTGTCAGAATATTCCCTTTTCAGTCGCACTTTCGCGCACTCAATAAAGTTTGGAGGAATCCTCGAGCAATTCGGACAGAAAACTATTGCGTGATGTTGTGAACTTTGTTCAAGAGCGCCGTGCTGTGCACTATGCTGACATGCAGTTCAGGTGACAGTTACAGTGAAGATGTTTGTGGATCCAATTTCCCAATCCCATCAAAATTTGTGTGGCAGATGAAACTGCGCATGGCAGGTGCTTCACAACATCTTCTCTTTGAAGGTATGGAGACAAATGGAGCAAGAAATGGGCCCAGGAGAAGGCTTACATCAAGGTTCACACTGAAATGATCGATTTGATCGAGAAAGCAGTTCCAATTGATGCGCAAATGTTTCCAACATGGGAGAAATTTTTTGAAACGTTCGTCACAAAAGGTAAACACTGAGAACGAAAAAGTTTGGCGCAGATAATTTTGCTGCGATTGTTGTGCTGAGGACATAAGGACATAAACTTCGCAATAAACTTGACAATTTTCCCATCGACCAGACAAGCACCATGGTACGTCACGCGACTCATGTCATTTTGGCATCACGTTTAGGTGGTGTGATTGAAGCATGCCCACCCTCAGAAAGTGTAACGGCGGTCACGGTCGACATGCTGATTGAGCCCGATGGAAAAGTGGACCTGCTTTGCTGTGGTGATCAAATCCATGCTGAAACATCGCTCAGACGTTGGGTCGTGTCTGTTCCGCAGTCTTCAGTTGATCCCAAGGACCTGAACAGTGCATGTTTCAGCATTGCAGAAGTTTGCAGGGCAAAGGGTGTTGTTGGATTCATATCGATTGACTTCGTGACTTTCATCCATCCAAAAAGTGTAAGCATTGACGCATTGCTTGATTGGTCAACTTTGCGCGATGCAAGTCAATTTCAAATACGTGAAATGCACCAACTGTGCTGCGACTGATACAAATTTTTGTCTTCTTCAGTTGCAGCAGATGTTGTGGGCTGTGGATTTGAATCTATCGTGGAGCAATTCTCTCTCGATGTTCCAACTCCTCAAATACACGACTGGTGGTCGTCTCGATCCCAGGACACAAACATTCCGAGTTCCACTTCCCAACCAAGGAGACAGTGACGCGGTGAGAATCAGTCTTGGCACGAAAGCGTTGAAACTTGTAAGAAACGGAGTTTTCACGTTGCTATCGAGTTTTCGCTTCAAACGCGCAACAAATTGCTTTTGCTGTTTTGTCCGCGCACACGTGTTTCTTCCCCGGCCACACACTGCTTGGCCAACTGCACTGCATGGCCTCCCTCCCCTTCCCAGCGAGTTTAGTGCTGCAAGCAATTCTTGTTTCGTCTCTTTTCAGGAGCCTTCCTACGAAAACCGCTGCGCGGTGATGAGCACGCGATTGCACCACTCGAACCTGTCAGTGATTCAGTATAGTGTGTTCTTCCAGATGTGCAAGGCTCACTGCATTGGTTACGACCTCAAAGTACGTAGGGAAATGCAAAACGTTTGACATTGCGAAACCCAGCTGAATCTCAGAAAACCTGCATGATGGATGTCACTTCGTCAAGTGATGTTGCAAATGTAAACGTCACACACACCCCCCGGAAAATTGTTGCCCCCCCCCCTCTCGAGCACCAGTCGCTTGAAGGTGCATTTATTTTTTTTTTCCAGGACAAGCAAGGGAGCGTATTTACATTGACTGACAGCACCAAAAGGCAGCGCATGGGAATGCTGTACGTTGTACTTTAGTCCACTCGACGCTGTAGTCACTCGTTACTTTTGGACAACAGCTCGCCTCTTTTGACAACGGACTTTCTTTTCACAGAACAATTGGCAGCACTCTGCAAGGAGCGCTCACGACTTTTGCTCGAAATTTATCAGTTATTCACCAGGAAATATCGACACCGAAGATGCCAGGAAAAAGCAACTTCATGGTACGTCTTTGTTCAAGAAAACCTTTTGTTTTGTTGCCCAGAAGGAAACAAGAAAGCAAATGCAGTTGTTTCTATTTGAGCAGGCCGCCATTCGGGATATTGAAGAAATACTGGGAACAACTATCCTCAATGCTGAAGATCAGTCAGCAGATGTCGAAAATGGAAATGACTTGTAAAGATTCCGAATCACCAATATCACTCCAGTACTGCTGAACTTAGAAGCATTTTCTTGCGAATCTTGTTGTCAAAGTGAAGCCAAAAGTTCAACAAAATCTGATGCCAAATGTTTACACGTGTCCGCAATTATTTTGCTCACGAAAACGTATTTTTCAGCGAATCTGTGATTTCACTTTTATTTCACACAATTCTGTTTCAATTTGAACACAGAGAAAGTGACGAATTTGCCAATAAAGATTGAAAACAGCAGCAGCCTCACTTTATCTAAACGGTGCGAGAACGTTTCCCTGCGTTCGGTTAACAATTTTCCACACAGGAACATTCTGCTTTAACATTTTTCATGGAGCAAAACGGCCACTTTGCTGGATTCAAATGAAGCCACAGAAACGCGCTGCTTGGATGCCTTTGGCAAAAAAAAAAAAAAAAAAACTTGTCCAACATTTGTAACCTACTTGACTAGAATCCGAACTTGTGACTGGCAAATAATTCCGGGAGAATTGTCCTATGCCTTCCCAGTGTCCACTGCGTCGCTGGATGTTTGAATGTCTTCACACTCCTCCACGATTGTGGAAGTACTGGCCCTGTCATAGTTTTGTGTGGTGGAGTCTTCAGTCTGATCGGATTTGGCTGAGCTGCTGCCGGCGTTTTGTGCAGTCGCAGTGTGAACAGGCGTTGAAAATTCGTCCCCGTCGTTGGCGGGATGCATGAGTATTTTTGGTGTCACGGGCGTCTGAGCTCCTGATGTCACCGTTATTTCTTCGTCTTCTTCGTCCTCCTCCATCAAATTGTACACGTCACTGCAAGCTGTGAAGCAAAAAACATTTCGTCAAGATGCATGTGTTAGTTCTTCAGGGTTTGTCTGTTGACCACCAAATGTTCTGTTTGCAACGTGAATTACTGACAAATGTGAAAGAAAGACTTGAATGCCGGTCGAAGGGAAAAACAGATGCAAGCGCACGGATACCACAGGGATTGCAATCCTGTTGCTTCCACGGGAGTAAGAAAGTTTTACCTTTGAAAGCATCAGGATACTGCTTGCCCAATTTTCCTTTGATTATCCTGAAACAACACATTGTAAATTTAGCGCTTTGTGTTCAGAAACTCGGCAACTGTCTTTGGGTTGAAAAAGAATCCGTCTGTGAACAAACAAAATCGAAGAACCTTATTCTCTTGAAGACAGCGTCCAGATCTTTTTTCATTGAAGCCAAAAGCACAGTGTGCTTTTTGAAGTCTTGCTGTGTCGTTTCGTATCGTCCTCTCGACAAAGCATTGAAGTTGAGAAGCATTTCATTGGTCTTCTCAAATCTCTGCAACCTAAAGACAGAAAACAGATGGTGAGAAAAGTTTAACTGCAGTGAATGATTTGCAGATTAAAGCTGGTTGTCGCGTTATCTGATTTACGCTTGGAAAAGGAAGTTATCACGTGACAGATGATGCGTCTAAGATATCCTTTCGAGGCAGTTTTGCATTTCA